>ERZ808278.506-NODE-506-length-24669-cov-31.335134_pt1 | contig 24669 bp, 23 predicted proteins | sample MGYA00521239_ERZ808278 | MGnify/ENA primary metagenome ERZ808278 (study PRJEB31516, sample SAMN03275600) | gut metagenome | biome: mammalia-associated habitat; material: feces | host: Papio cynocephalus | place: Kenya | collected 2012-07-17 ... | reverse complement strand
CATATCTTCGCTTCGTCTTCCTCACGGGCATCACCAAGTTCTCGCAGCTCAGCATCTTCAGTGAACTAAACAACATCACCAATATCTCCATGAACAAGGAATATGCTGGTATTTGCGGAATCACGAAGGAAGAACTGCTTACACAAATGTCGGATGACATCGATGATTTGGCCGAATCGCAAGAATTGACCAGAGAAGAAACCATAGAGAAACTGAAAGAGAATTACGATGGTTACCATTTCGCTGCCCAGTCACCAGACATCTTCAATCCATTCAGCTTGCTCAACTGTTTCTCAAACAAAGACTTCGGTGCCTACTGGTTTAGCACTGGAACCCCAACCTACTTGCTCAATATGATGCGCAAGTTCAATGTCTTGCCAACCAACTTAGGAAAGATGTACGCCAAGGCATCTGCCTTCGATGCACCCACAGAGAACATGAAAGCCATCACTCCACTATTATACCAGAGCGGATATATTACCATCAAAGATTACGACGATCTATCAGAACTTTACACCCTCGACCTTCCTAACAAGGAAATCAAGGTGGGCTTGTTCGAGAATCTTCTGCCCAACTATCTCGAAGGTATGTTCGCACAGAATGGCGACGTAGCCATCGCTCAGATGTCAGTGAAGATTCGTCAGGACGACATGGACGGAGCTTTGGAACTGCTCCAAACATTCCTCGGTACCGTGCCTTACTGCAACGTGACCAATTACGAGGGACATTATCAGCAGATGCTCTTCATCATCTTCTCGCTCCTGACGGGATATGTGGTAGATGTGGAGGTGCATACCCCTAACGGAAGAGTTGACATCGTGATGGAGACCGATACTCACCTCTACCTCATCGAACTGAAGTTGAACAAGAATGCCCAGACGACACTTCAGCAAATCAACCTCAAGAACTATGCTCAACGTTTTGCCCTCTGCGGCAAGCCGATAATAAAAGTGGGCATCAACTTCGACTCCACCAAAGGAAACATTGAGGGCTGGAAGATTGAAGAATCGCTACAAGTGTGAACACAGGTCACATCGAGGTACACGAGTTGGGCTACCAAGGAAGAGGAGCTGAATGAATTGGACAAGATTCTTGAATGCCTTTGTCAATAAGGCTCAACGTATATTGTAGGACTCAAAATACCTATCATTTCCCCTATAAGGGAAATCTTGTATATTTGCATTCCACAAAATATGTAACATAAAACATGAAATGGAGATAAATAATTATGAACATCGAAGAAGTTAGACTCTATATCCTGTCATTGCCTGGAGTAACAGAAGACCAGCCATTCGGCGATGATATCATCACCTATCGAGTAGAGGGCAAGATATTCGTTTGCCTTTGGCTAGGAGGCGGCAGATACGACATGAAAGACGGATTGCCAAGATTCGCCTGCAAGCTTCCCCCAGCCAGAAACGAGGAGTTGCGCGACCAATACGAGGCTGTTCAGCCCGCCTTCCATTGGAACAAGCGGCACTGGAGCGACATATATTATGAGCAGCTTGAACCAGAGTTGGTGAAGGAATGGATCAAAGAATCTTACCATCTCATCATCAGCAAGCTGCCGAAGGCTTCGAGGGAGAAGTACATGACTTTTCCGGATTAACTACCATGCCCTATACTCCCATCACCCCAATTATAAATTTTGCGAAATCAGCAATATTGCCATGAACACTAGCTTCCTCCAATGCCGCCATATACTCCTGACGCTTTTCTACGGGTACTACTGTCCAAGGATAACCACCAGTTACAAGCATAACATTCAGCACAAATCTTGCCGTCCTACCATTTCCGTCCATATATGGATGAATGTAGGCAAAAAAGAAATGCCCAAGAATCGCTCGCACAAAAGCATTGTCTTCCTTCTCTAGCAATTCACACAGCACAGACATAGCATCCCTTACGGCATCTGGACTTAAAGGAGTATGCTTGGAGCCCTTGATATAGACTTGATGCGAGCGATAACCTATCAAATCAGACACCTTGACAATCCCTGCAGTGACACATGGTTGGAATAATTCAAAATGCCATGAATCGTGATCTTTTGCGAAGACTTCACCAGCATTGGCTCCATCAAATATTTTCTTGACACTTTCCTTCACCACATTGAATGCCTGATAATAACCGCGGGCAGCCAAGGCATTCTTCCTATCTGCATCCACCCAATTGGCTTTTGGATCCCATCTGCCACTTTTCACTTGGTCTATCAACCCTTCCGTAACTCGATACCCCTCAATAGAGAGCGAATGATAACTGTCTTTCACATAGTTTGCCTCCATATTACCAAGGATTTCCTCTTGACTAAGCGACAAAGACGGCTTAGGACAACCCATAGCAAGAAGCTGTCCACGCATTTTTTCCCATAGCAAATGAATACGAGTAGCATATGGTGACAAAGTTTTTTCCAACTGGATGCTAGAGCTATCCTCAAATGGATTTTCTGGTCGCAACTCATATCCAAGCTTAGTCATAAAAACTTCTATCTCGTCCGCCATATCCTTTCTTCCGATACTTCTCAATGCCCCAACAATACGAGCTGCACGAGTTGTATTCCCTTCTTCCGTTACTATTTTCAGAATCTCAGAAGCATCCTTTATGGCAAACAAACATATTCTTGCATTAAGCGGTTCTGCTTTGTAGTATTGGGGCGAACAGCACACCAAAGCTTCCGCAAGCGGATACATACGTACACCATGAAGCTTATCCTCTTCTATTCGCTTGGGAAGAGAAGCGGTTAAGTCCATCATTGTATCACCAAACATAAGACTGATAACATTGTTACTCCCCTTAGGGGCTCTTATAATCAGTTGCCTTGGAGCCACCGTCTCACCTGCATAATAGGACAACGACTCTTCTGCCGTCAAGCACCATTTCTTGCCAAATCGCTTATTAGCATAAGCTACTATAAAATTCCAATATGAAGCATACCAAACCGTGGTATCTCCCTCGCTTCCTGGAAAAGAAGGGATATACCACCCTTTCATCACTGGCTGTAGATAGCCATTTTGAACTAATCTTTTCGTATGTGTCTGTCCAAGTTCTTGCTGTCCGTTAATGACAAGATTATCATGCTTGTCTTGATATTTTTTTAGGACTGTCAAAGAGTCAGCCAATTTATCTTGCATTGTTGCCATATTGTATCTCTTGTTGTCTATAATTTATTTTCGAGGCGTTACTAGTATTTATCGCTGTACTATTACTAGTTTTTATCGTTGTACTGTTACTAGTTTTTAGAGCCTTGCCATTACTAGTATTTGTCTTACAAAGATAACTATTATTATTGATTTTCAACAAGATATGGCATCAAAATTAAGTTTATTTATGAAACGAATTTTGAAATATGAATCGTCAATTCCCATACAGAAAAAGCCTCGGATAAAAAGCGAGAAATGACCGCACACCGCACGAACATAGTACAACTCGCTATATTTCAGCAGATTATAAAGTGCGATAGGAGCTGAATACCGCACACAGACCGCACTTTGACCACACAATATGCAAATGCCGATTTAGTAGTGCGGTATGCGGTCGAAAATGCGATTACCTTCTATCCAGAATCGCTATTAGACCTAGCAAAGTCAATCTACCTAGCTTTAGGAGACTGCCTGCCTAGGAAAGCCTCCCTGTCTGCCTGAGACAGGCATCCTGTCCTAGGCAGGCAGTCTATTCAACTAAGGAATATAAAATTCTATCGCTCGGAAATATGACTATCAATGATAGTGAATAGGGTCAGCAGCTATTTCTAAACGATTATCCTTGTATAATGCCTCACAAGCAGTTTCTATACTGACATACTTATCATACCATTTTTGAGGATGTCGTTCATTTGCTTCATAAGCCTTCTCAAAGAGTTCATACAGTTCATCATAGCTTAGGCTATATTTCAAAATCAATTTCAAGTCCTTTGTACACAATGGGATTATCTTTAAGCTATCAACATAATTGTTTGAATCGGAAGGGTCATAAAAACCGAGTTGCTTCCTCCCCATAAAATCATTGATTACATTAACATCCAGATAACTTGTTGCGAATATACAATAACTGTACTTATTTCGTGTACGCAATAAATATCGTCCTAAATGTCTTGAAACAGGCTCCATTTCCATACGTCGCTGATTGGTACCATCAGCAAGAGTAGCCTCCAACAACAAGCCATGGTTCGGATAAGCAGCACAACCTTGATACTCATAAACAATATCGGCTTCACCTCCAGCCGCATGAGTAATAGGCAATAAATTTGCATCAAGGGATAATTTGAGATAATGCAATAACTTTCCCTTTCTGCCACTTACCTTATACCACACAATACCCAATACATACTCAAAGATTGTAGGAATATCAGCATTGTCAGTAACCAATTGATTGATTTCATTATCATTGCGATTTTCAAAATCATCAAGCAATCTTTGCAATATCTTATCAGTAAACTTCGTATCAATCATCTTGTTCAGACGTTGGTAACGAATTTTATCGACTTCATCAAAAGCCTCATCTATTGTACTAATAGATGTACCCAAATCTTTATTAACACCATTGATGATGCTTCGCTTATCAAATACCAAAGCGGGGTTAATCTCCACCATGGAACAGTTTTTCTCCAAATGAGGACAAACAACATAAGCATCCTTATATAACTCTTCTATTGCATTTGCAAAAAACTGCTTAGGCACAATATCCAACTTCACCTGCTCGTCAGTAAAGATAAAACAATTGGTCAGTCCCAAATATCTTCTATTCAAATCCAGATAGTCTTCCAAAGTCGCTTTAGCCTTAAACAGATGCATGGTTAAGAAAAAGAATCTACGAAACGATTTGTCATCTTTCAATATTTCCTCTGGCAGCTTTTTCAATATATCACAACCCTTTTTCTTGACATTCGAGGATAAAGTTGAGTTGAAAAGTAGTTTCTTCCACTTAATAGCAATTGAAGATTGAAAATCCTTCAAATCTTCCAGCAGCCTCTCCAATCTAGAATAGTCACGTTCCATACATACAGCATATAAATCTTCATAAAAGACAATGTATGCCTTATCATATTTAGCACTTTTTCGATTCATACTAACAGACAGCAATAATTCTGGAGAGAATTCATTATCCACGAAACGTTCCAACCCCAATTTATAATTAGGCTTTGACAAAAGAAAATCCTTTAGTACATCATCTATGCTTCCTTTACCTGCACGTAATTGCTTTATCAACTCCAAAACATAAGATGTTGAAAACTCATCTATACACAATGGAATCAAATACCTAAATTCATCATAAGAAAGATAATCCAGCTCTAACAATAAATACAGCACAACTATCAAAGGGCGAACAATATGATTCCCTATCTCTTGGCTCATTTTCAACAATTGCCCCAAATACAATATACTATCGTAGGAGATACCAAGTTCCGTCTTCTCATCACACGAATTGGTCTGTGACATCTCCAACAAATACTGTCCGACTTCCGTAAGGCGATGGTTTTCATTAATCAAGCCCATATCATATAAGCCACTCGTTTTTTCACGAGCAGTCTTATATTTCCTATCCCATGGTTCACCGCCTTTCATAAAACCATTAGCTACCAAATAGTCATAATACCTAACCTTAATCTCATAGATACCATCCTGACCTGGAGCCATATATTTTCTTTCCCATCCTTGATCTGCATTTTCAGGAATCTTCCAAAAACTATCAAGCAATGCTAATTGTCTCTCAGTTTTATAATTAAACTCCTTCGTTCTAAAAGAAGTTGTCCCGAACTTCCACATAAAAGAAGAATAAGATATTTTCTCATATTCCATGATAAATCCACCAATTAAAAGTTTGTAACCAAGACCTCTTCCGAATCCGCTTTCTTTGACTTCTTTTGATAATTACTATAATGATAGTCCATAAATAAATGATGAACGTGGCAATCGTTTCTCTTAATCCATTCTGTCAAAAGAACATTTTCTTTTCCTTCATGCTTTAGTACATTTGATAGAGCGAATCTCACACCTTTCTCATTTAGCCCATCTAAAAGTTCGAGCAATTCCACTTCATCAGTCTCAGTCCAGCCATTCTTTTCATTATAAGTCGCCGTCGTTATCAAATAAGGCGGGTCACAATACACTAGACTTTTATCTGTCAGCTCCTCAAAATTAAAGCTACGAAAGTCACCTCTTTTCAACTCACAATTTTGAGAACGCAAAGCCTCTAAGAAGCGAACCAATTTTGCTTCAATAACCAAGTTGAAGTCTCGTTTTCCTACAGGCAAATTGAATTGACCTTTGTCATTGAATCGGATTTGATTATTAAAGCCAAACAATATCAAGGTATAGAGAATGATATAATATTGATTATCCACCTTAGGGTAATTATTAAAACGTTCTCTCAACAACAGATATTTTTCTCGATTATATTTAGACACACCAAGATTGGCTCCACCACCATAATAAGCAAAGTTGTGAAACCTCGTCTGGCTAAATCCAAATTCCTCAATTAGTTTATTTATTCCACCAATAATCGTTTCCGTCTTCATTCTACGAAAAGCTCTCAACAAGCCAATTAATTGCTTGGAACAATCATTATAGATGACCTTCTCTGCATTTACATTCATACCAACATTGCATCCACCACAAAACAAATCTACGAACACATCTATATCCGTGGGGAAATAAGGAAGAAGTTGGTCCAATATACGAGCTTTTCCACCTTGATAGTTCAAAGGAGAAGCTATATAGTTTTTTATTTGTTTACGTTGCATAAGAAAATACGTTCTTGATTGTCCTTATTGAATTCACTCTTACCAGCATCAAAGCCTCGATAATCCATAGTGAATATTTTTACATCTCCACGCAAAGATAATATGTCTATGATCTCCTCATCTGTCATTTTTGCATTTGAGCGACATTGTAGCTTTTTACCATTATTGTTGTATGATAGCAAGATATAACGAGCATCAAGTTTTACAACTAAATCTCGCAAAGCTTTAGCAGCCTCAATACTTTTACAATAATTACTCTTCATATGAGTTCGATCCATCTTTTTAGCAACACCAAAGACTTGTGGCTTTTCCCAAAGAGCTACATTCTCCAACAAATGATACGCATCACAATATTGACGACTGTTATAAGGTGGATCTAAATATGCGACATCAACAGTTTCTTTATCTGCAATAGTATTCGAATCTGCACAAAATATCTGATTGTTTGCATTTAGCACATAATCATTGGCTGGCATTTTAAGAAGTAACTCACCACCATATTTTCCATCACGAATGAAAGAGTCATAATGACCACAAGTATGGCTTATCCTATCCATTGCATAAATCAATGATGTGATTATCATGGCACGCTCTCGTTCATTCAAATCATGGGAACGGAATCTCGCTTCAACATCATCACGGATAAAACCTATTTTTTGCGTGTTCAGTTTATCAAAATACGTATCTGCAAAGTTCTCTGACATATAATTGTCTTCATTTGAAGCATCATATACGTTGTAATATTCCAACAATTCTGAAACTTTCTGCCTATCCACACTTTGAGGAGAGAACCAACACAAAGCCGCCAAATAGTTACAATACATCATATCACAAACAACAAGACGCTTATCCAAGAAAGTAGATGCCACACTTCCTGTACCAGAGAATACATCAAAGAAAGTATTTACCTCAGTACAATTCTTCTCAACTACTTCTCTAATCCAACTAGACAATTTATACTTGTTACCTAAATATCGGCGACTGCTAATATTGAAAGTATCCATCTATATCTCCATCATAAGCATCTCAAGTTGATTCCTTATACTAGAGATTATAATTCTAACTTAACCCATATACTATTATACAAGAAAAGCGTAGGAATCATCACTTACGAAACCTTACCAGTTGAGGCCCTAGGAAAGCCACGGGGTTAAGGATTTATAAGCAAATGAAGCCTACGCCGTTAGGGTATATAGTTATAGCACAAATCACACCCTCTCCTATGGAAAGGGCGCATTTGTGCTGCATATATACGATATGCGTAGGCGTTCTTTATTGCTCTCAACTAAACCCCATTTTGAAATTTCCTAGGTTTCAACTGGTTAGAAGAAAACGTTATGAACGCCTTTCTCAAAAATAGGCCAAGCCTTGGATTCACGCCAGCGACTCATCGCCAACAATCCGCAGAATGACAAGTGCAAAAGTAATGAAAAGAATTGAGACAAGCAAACTTTCAACCAATATTTTAGGAAATATTGGCTTGCTAGAAAATAAACTCACCGCACAACAGCTGGGAGACGCTCGCACAACAGCTGATTTCCAACCGCACAACAGCTGTTATGCAAGCGCACATCAGCTGTTGGGCGGTTCACGAAGCTACATCTTCGGAAAACATAATCTATATTTTCCGAAGACTTCTACTATATATTGAGAAGACTTATTGAGCATCGATTAGCCTTCTCAACATATCAGAGTATTGTTCACCAATAGGTAAGTCTTCCTCCAAATGCAAGACACGACGCACGCAAGTGGTATCTCGCAAAAGAACTGTGCCTGTTTAGGGGTTCTATTATATTATGTAAAAATCACATCTTTGGCATTTCTATCTCCGGTATCACAAATTCCGTCTCATCCTCTACCTTGTTGTTCTCAAAGAACATACAATAGTAAATAGGCATATAAGTGATACCCTCCTGTTGATAAACCCGTTGTTCATTGCTCAGCACCACTGCCTCACGGATATGATACTCAGGTGTCGCCAAGAACTTGTCCAAGGCACTATGAACGGTATAGTCCTTGCCCGACTTGATCTCCAAGGGAAGAACCGTTAAATTCCTGAAGTCGTCGATAAGATAATCCACCTCTCCCTTTTGCTTATTGTCATAATAATGTAGAGTATAGCCATGGGCATGAAGCTCCTGGGCAATAACCGACTCATAAACGGCGCCCAGATTCACGCTCCGCTCATCTTTAAGCACAGCATTGATGTTTGTCCCATACAAAAGATTGGTCAACAATCCAACATCGCTCAGATACAGTTTCAGCAGATTCTTACTTTCCGACTCAGCAAGAGGAAAAGCAGGATTGCTTATCGCCTGAACTGCCAAGGCAATACCCGAATTGGTGAGATATTCAAATTCCTCGGCATAGTCGCTAAATTGCTTATGCGCCTTCAAGCCTTCTATATTCTTTACGATGATGCGCTTCTTCTTGTTCTCCATATTGGAAGGAATCATGTCATATATCTTGCGAATCACCAGCTTTTTCGCTCCATCATATTGCGAGGCATCTATCTTATAGAGTTCATGAATGTCTCGCTGAATGGCTCGAACTTGCACGATATTTCTATTCTCCAAGAACTTATTGATGGCATCGGGCATTCCGCCCACCAAGAGATAAGTCTTGAACTGCTGAAGCATATAGTTGTGCATGGAATCATTCAAGGACTCCTTGGCTATAAACTTTTGGCGCATCGCCTCCACAGCTTCCTTTCCACAGCCCATCGCCCATAAGAATTCCTCGAAATCCAAAGGGTACATCTGCTGGATGGCGACGCTTCCGATAGGAACAGATGGGGTTTGAGCCAAAGCGACTCCGAGTTGTGAGCCACTGGCGATATAACGATACTTACCATCCTCGTTAAGGAACTTAAGCATGGTCATCAGATGTGGATAGCTCTGTATCTCATCCAGAAAGACAAGGGTATCTTCTTTTGATCCTAGATTATTACCTGCCATTGCCCCCAACTGCAAATAGAAATCTTCCTTGCTTTTGACCGAAGCGAAGATGGCATCACCCTCTTGATCTGCCTTGAGGTTTATCTCCACAAAATGCTTGAACAGTTTCTTCCCTACATACCTAATGAGATACGATTTTCCTATCTGTCGGGCACCATTGACCAACAGAATCTTTCGTGGTTCATGGAGAAGGAAGTTCTCCAAAGTTTGGGTAAATTTACGTTCTAACATAGCTCAAAGTTTTATTCAGTTGCAAATATACTGAATTTCAACGAATTGCGCAAACATTTAGGAATAATTCTTACTTTTTACCTACCAAAAAGAGGAATTATTCCGTCAAAACACACACCAAAAAGAGGAATTATTCCATTAAAACACACCCTAAAAAGAGGAATTATTCCGTTAAATCACACTCTAAAAACAGGAATTATTCCGAAATGATTATCTTACGCTTGAATACTTCGACTCTATCCAGTGCATAATCACTTCGACCACATACTCCTGTTCCTCGCTTGTCAAAGCCCTGCCCTTCGGGATATGATGCCACTTCTCCAGGCAGCCTCGGCAACAGCAGCCTGTGGCATGTTGGGCGATAAAGACAGGAGAAGTGCCATGCCGCATCGGAGTCTGCTTGCCATCGTTCGGGATGACGGCAGGAGCCAGTCGCTTGGCGATAATCTGCCGGGCATGCTCCCGGATGGTCGGCAACCCTTTCTTCTCGATAATCTCCTTATCCTTTTGGCTCAAATAAAAGCTGCTTCTGAACTTGGAATGGGAGAGACGCAAGAAGAGCGAAGCGATGGTCTCGTCGGAAACGTAAGACACATCTTTTTGCGACACAGCCTCATCTAACTTCTGATTCTCATCGCCAAAATCAGAAGGAGCAAACAAATCCAATTCTTTCGTCATAGTCTTCATTTCTCTATAATCTCCTATAAATATTGCCCAAGGAAAACTCAAGCACACGACAAAGGTACAACTTTTTTCCGAAAAACTGCTATTACAAGCACAAAATAAAGAACAAGCCCATCCTTGTCTATGCTCAAAATATAATACTCCAACTAGATTTCCCCTAGAAAAATGTAATGTCACCCAAAACTTTCCCCTAGAAAAATGTATAAAACATTTGGATATTCCCCTAGAAAAATGTATCTTTGCAACCAAAAAAAGAACAATTTATGGAAAGATATATATATCAACAATTATTGAAATGGAAATCATCCGCTACACGTAAGCCGCTGATACTGCAAGGAGCAAGACAAGTAGGCAAGACTTATATTCTCAAAGAATTTGGAAAACGAGAATACAAGAACCTCGTTTATGTCAATTGCGACCATAACGAAGATATGAGCAATATGTTCTCGGATTACGATATTCCGCGTATCATCCGAAGTATTAGTGCCATTACCCATCAGAACATCATCCCAGGAGAGTCCTTGATTTTCTTTGACGAAATACAAGAAATCGAAGGAGGCTTGGCGGCACTCAAGTATTTCTGCGAAAAAGCACCCGAATATCATGTTGTCGTTGCAGGTTCCCTTCTAGGCATCACTCTGCATGAAGGAACTTCTTTTCCTGTGGGAAAGGTCGATTTACTCTACCTATATCCTATGGACTTCGAGGAATTCTTATTAGCCATGAACGAAGAACAACTAGTAAAAATCATGCGTAGCAAGGACTGGAAAACACTAACTATGCTCCGTTCACATTGCGAGGAATTGTTGCGTCAATATTATTTTACTGGTGGAATGCCAGAAGCCGTAGATGCTTACATCAAAAGACAAGATATTTGGGAAGTAAGAGCGATCCAAGAAAAAATCATCATCGCTTATCGAAATGATATTTCAAAACACGCTCCAACCAACCAAGTACAACGCATCAATATGGTTTGGAATTCCATCCCATCCCAATTGGCACGTGATAACAAAAAGTTTATCTATGGAGCCGTCAAGAAAGGTTCCAGAGCCAATGACTTTGAGTTAGCTATTCAATGGCTCATTGATGCTGGTCTGGTTCATAAGATTAGCCGTATCAACAAAGCTGCCGTCCCTTTGAAATTTTACGAAGACATGAATGCTTTTAAATTGTTTGTACTAGACTGTGGTTTGCTAGGTGCCATGTCGCAAACTCCACCCCAGCAAATTCTTATCGGCAACAATATATTTGAGGAATACAAGGGCGCATTCAGCGAGAACTTCGTATTACAACAGATGCTTGTTCTGCCACATACCTATATATATTATTATAGCAACGAAAACTCAACGATGGAAATTGATTTTGTGGTTCAGCATGAAGCCAATATCATTCCTGTGGAAGTCAAGGCGGAAGAAAATCTCAAGGCGAAATCCTTGCGTCAGTATGTAAAGGACAATCCCGGACTACATGGTCTCCGCCTTTCGATGTCTCCATACAGAGAACAAGATTGGCTCACCAACGTACCTCTCTATGCGGCGAAATATGCCTTATAAAAATTTAGAATAACTATAATCAACATAAGAAATGAAGAATATCAAGGAGAATTATCAACAATATGTGGCGCAATATGCTTCCGAAGTGGCAGCCTTGAAGCGTAAGAACACAGGGTTTATCACGGGTGAGCTGCTGGCGTTTGGCGGCATCATCGCTTTCATCATCTGTTACTTTGCGTTAGATGGCGACACCAAGCATTATCTGCTGGGAGCTGTATTATGCCTCATCGCTTACTTCGGCATTCGTCGCCTCGACGACAAAAACAAGGAGAAGGTGGAGCATCTTTCTGCCCTACTCAAAGTTTATCTGAACGAAATCAAGGCTATGGATGGCGACTTCTCACCTTTCGAGACAGGTGAACAATACGAGAATCCGCAGCATCCTTATTCCTTCGACCTCGATGTCTTCGGCAAGAGTTCGCTGTTCAATCGCATTTGTCGCACCATCACATCGGGCGGTTCGGGAACTCTTGCCAAGAACCTTACTCGTAAAACACCGCTTAGCATTGAGGAAATCGAAAGAAGAACGGCTTTGCAAAAGGAGTTGGCAGGACAAGCTGAAAATTGGCGAATCGAGTTTCTTGCTTTGGGAGAAAAAAACAAAAAGATTGATTCCAATGCTGTAGTTGATGCGATAGAAAAGGTTTCAAAGATGGAAGTTCCCGCTTGGTTCGGTTCTCCAATATCGTTAGCCATCGGATGGTTGGCTATCATCGGAGTCATCGGCTCAGTGATTCTATCCATATTCAATATCATCTCAACCAACATCCCATTGTGGTGGGTAATGATACAATATATGGTGGTATTCTTCGTCTGCAAGCAAACGCTCGACAAGATAGATAGCAACGGCGGTAAACTTCGCCACCAACTCATCGCTTATTCCCAGATTCTACATCTCATAGCCAAACGAAATTTCCATAGCGAACTGGGCAAAGAGATGCAAACCAGCCTTGGCGATGCCCTTCCATCTTTCGCCCAACTGGAAAAGATACTGAAGGGGTACGACCGTCGTGGCAACTTCCTCGGCTTGTTCTTCACCGATGCCTTCATGCTCAGCGATTTCTTCCTCGTTCGCAGTTTCTTGAAATGGAAGAACACCTATATGGTGAAGATGGAAGAATGGATGCACATCATCAGCAAGATGGATGCGATGGTATCCATGGCGGATTATAGATATAATCATCCAGAGGCCAACGCCCCAACGTTTGTGGAAAGCCCAGAAATCGTATTCGAGGCAAAGAACCTCTATCATCCTTTCCTTGGCGAAAAGGCAGTGAAGAATGATTTCACCATCCAAGACGACAACTATTATATCATCACAGGCGCCAACATGGCGGGCAAGAGTACCTTCCTCCGTTCACTCGGCGTGAACTACATTCTGGCGATGGCTGGAATGCCAGTCTTCGCCGATAGCCTAAGGATTTCTCGCTTCCGCCTGTTCTCTAGCATGAGAACCACCGATGACTTGACGCACGGCATCTCTTACTTCAATGCCGAACTGATAAGACTGGAGGAATTGCTGAAGTTCTGCAAGGAGAGCACAGAAGGCAATAAGAACATAACGAGCAGAAATGAAAAAACAGCAGAATATTCATTTAATAAGTCCGAAAGTCTTAGAACTCTCATTATCCTCGACGAGATTCTGAAGGGAACCAATTCCTTGGATAAGCTAAATGGATCCAGAAGATTCCTCGAAGCCATCGCCAAGCAACCCGTGAGCGGCATTATTGCCACACACGACTTGGAACTCTCCAAGATGGAAGCAGAGCCATCGGGCAAGTTCCACAACTATTGCTTCGAAATAGATTTAGGTACTGATGTCACCTATACCTATAAAATACAAAAAGGTGTGGCTCGCAACCAGAATGCCACCTTCTTATTGAATAAGATTTTGGAAAAATACTAAATAAAAAGGAGGGTGTGTCATAAATCGGGCTGAAAGCCCAAAAGCACCAAGCCCAGGGCAACGCCCTGGGTAAAGATTACATCAAGGAAGTCGCCCTGAAAGGGCAAAAGCATTGATAACAAGTTGCTTTTGCCCTTTCAGGGCGACTTCTATTAATGACCGAAGACCCAGGGCGTTGCCCTGGGCTTGGAGCAGATTGCCCTTTCAGGGCGCATTGGATGTGATTTATGACACACCCTCTTTTTTTATCACTAAAGATTATAACTCCACACAGTCGATACTGAACTTCAGTAAGCCTGCAGGTACTTTTACCATCACCTCATCTCCAGCCTTCTTACCCAAGAGAGCCTTGGCAATAGGAGATTTGATGGAAATTTTTCCGCTATGAAGGTCTGCTTCGTGAGGGTTCACAATAGTATAAGTCATACTCGCCTTGTTGGCAAGATTGGTAATCTTCACCTTGCTAAGCAAGCCAACAGTATCGCTCTTCAACTTTGACTTGTCGATGATGCGAGCATTCTCCAATATTTTCTGCTTAAAGCTAATTCTGCTTAAGAGCTTACCCTGCTCACGCTTGGCAGCATGATACTCGAAGTTCTCGCTAAGGTCGCCCTTGTCACGAGCCTCTGCGATAGCATCACGAACAGCAGGCAATTCCACCTTCACCATGTGTTCGAGTTCAGCTACGAGCTCATCGTAGCCTTCTTGAGACATATATTCCATTGTATTCTATCTTTCTATGGTTTAACGTTTCTAAATACGAGATGCAAAGGTACAAGTAATAAATGAAACTGCCAAACTTTTTGAGTTAAAAGAAATCATTAGCCCTTGCTAGTCTCAAAGACATCTTTGTCGATACCATCTTCATGGTATTTTATCCTATGACTTTGCTAGATACAAAAAAAGTGTGTAACTTTGCACTCTGTTAGAGATAAAAACGATTAAAACAAGAAATGAGCAATCTGATAAAGGAAAAGATAATGCATAACACAAGACGAGTGAAAGTTCCCCAAGCCTTCTGCCATGGGTCAAGAGCCAGACTAGCCCTTGCCCCTGCTTTCCTATCCTCCCTCCCCATCATGGCTGGCTATGGATTTCTAGGACTCACCTACGGAATCTATATGCACGAGTTAGGATTCAACTTTCTCTATCCTATGCTCTTGGCAATTACCGTATATGCAGGCAGTGCGGAGTTTCTGCTGGGCAATATGCTGGTGGGCAGCTTTCATCCATTACAAGCTTTTCTGATGGTGCTGATGGTGAATGCACGCCACTTGTTTTACGGCCTTACCATGCTTGAAAGATACAAGGGACTAGGCTGGAAGAAATTCTTCCTCATCTTCGGCATGTCGGACGAGACCTTTGCCGTCAACAGTTCAATAGAAGCCCCAGAAGGCATCGACCGAGGTTGGTATATGCTTTGGATTACCTGGCTGGACGAGACCTATTGGGTGATAGGAGCTACAGTGGGTGGACTCATCGGTCCATTGCTTACATTCGACCTACGAGGTCTCGACTTCGTGCTCACTGCCATGTTTACCGCCATCTTCGCAGACAACTGGCTAAAGGAGAAAAATCACACCAGTTCTATTTCAGGGCTCATACTCACGGGACTGTGTCTCATTATCTTCGGAGCAGACAGTTTCGTCATTCCAAGCATGGTAGTGATGCTCGTGTTCCTCACACTCATGAGAAAGAAATTAGAGAAAGTAGAATTCTAACTATAATCAGCAAATGACAATAACTCAGCAAATCATCATGGTTACGGCTGGTGTGGTGGCGACGATGCTTACCCGCTTCATCCCCTTCATCGTATTTCGACCGGGAAAGCCGACCCCAAAATACATATTGTATTTAGGCAAGGTGCTGCCAGCATCGGTATTCGCTCTACTTGTGATGTACTGCCTTCGCCACATCTCCTTAGTCAAACTGAGCACAGCGGCAACAGATGGAATCAACGATTGGCATTTCATCTTATCCAACGATACGATAGCCCAGCTCATCAGCGTATTCTTCACCATCGCCATCCATGTCTGGCGCAAAAGCATCATGTGGTCACTTGCCGCAGGGACCATCTGCTATATGATATTGATCCGAATCCTCAATTAACAAAAAAAGAGGGTGTGTCATAAATCGGGCTGAAAGCCCAAAAGCACCAAGCCCAGGGCAACGCCCTGGGTAAAGATTACATCAAGGAAGTCGCCCTGAAAGGGCAAAAGCAACTTGTTATCAATGCTTTTGCCCTTTCAGGGCGCATTGGATGTGATTTATGACACACCCTCTTTTTATTTTTCTATTGCCATTTTTCTATTCTCCCCAAACTTCCTCGGTAATCTCTCGTACCAAGTCGAGCTTAGCCCACTGCTGTTCCTCGGTCAACTTATTACCAATCTCACAAGAGGCAAAGCCACATTGTGGACTGAGGCTCAAACGATCGAGCGGGATATACTGAGCAGCCTCCTTGATTCGGGCGATGACCGCAGCCTTGTCCTCCAGCACAGGCGACTTGGAGGTAATCAATCCGAGCACCACCTTCTTGCCATCAGCCACATACTTCAATGGTTCGAAACCACCCGAACGCTCATCGTCATACTCCAGATAGAAGGTATCCACATTCTCATGGGCAAAGAGATATGGAGCCACTGGGTCGTAAGCCCCTTTGGTAGCATAGCAAGAATGATAGTTACCACGGCATACGTGAGTGTTGATGGTCAAACCCTCTGGCTTGCCCTCGATGGCGAGGTTGTTTACCTTGAGATATTGCAAAGCCTCCTTTTCGAGCGAGAAGCCGTTGCCCTGCTTCGCCTTCCAGTAATCATCATCCACGATCATACCCCAAGTACAGTCATCCAACTGGACGGTACGGCAACCAGCTGCATAAATCTCACGGAAGAAAGTACGATAAGCCTCAGCGATGTCTGCGATGAGTTGCTCGGTATTAGGATAGATTTGGCGAGTGTTCTCGGAATTCTTGCCACGGAAGAGTTCGGCAAGGAACTGCGCTGGAGCAGGAACGGTCTGCTTCGCCTCGAACTTCAATTCGCCCTCTCCTACCATTGCCTCACCAGAAGGTTCCTCAAACTGCTTTACGAACAAGAAATCCTTGATAAAAGGATGGTTCTCGCCAGAGATTTTGCCAGTCAGCTGAATAGATCCTTTGGTTGTCTCCTCGCCATGGAACTGATAACCATGCTCCAACTCAATATGCTCCACCCCATTGAATCCCCACATGAAGTCGAGGTGCCAATAACTGCGACGGAACTCGCCATCGGTGATGAAGTGCAAGCCATGCGCTTTCTGCTTGGCGATGACATCTGTTATCAATCTATCCTCGATGGCACGAAGGTCGGTAGCGGAAATCTGTCCCTCCGCAAACTTCAATCTAGCTTCTTTCAATTCTGCTGGACGTAAATAGCTACCCACTGCCTCAAAACGAATATTTCTTGTATTGCTCATTTTCTTATCTCCTTATATATTTTAATCTGTTTATCACTCGTTGCATTCCGGATTTGCGGTTGCAAAGGTAAGAAGAAGAATTTTATCCGCCAAATATTCTTCGTAATTCAGAAAAATATACTATCTTTGCAGCGGATTAGTATTTTTCACAGAATATTATTCTGCAATTTAGCATAAACTTAGGAAAGAGAAATATGACAACAGAAGAAAATCTCGACGAAATCGACATCAAGATATTAAAGTTATTGCAGCAAAACTCCCGCCTCACCGTCAAGGAACTTGCCGCAAGAGTCCATTTATCCCCTTCTCCAACTTTCGAGCGCCAGAAACGCCTGGAGCGAGAAGGATACATCCAGCGATACGGAGCCATCGTTGAACACCACAAAATGGGGCACAACGTCATCGTGCTCTGCAACATTCGGTTGAAGCAGCACACCCACGACCTTATCCAGCAATTCATGGACACCGTGCAAAGCATCGACCAGATAACAGAATGTTACAACACCACTGGCGACTACGACTTCCAAATCAAAGTATATGCCCACGACATGAAGGACTACCAAGACTTCATGCTCAACACCTTGGGCAACATCGACTGCATCGGAAGCCTGCACAGCATCATCGTCATCGGCGAAATCAAGGATTCGCATTACATCCCCGTAAGCCGACATCTCACCAAATAACAAGATAGTAAGAAAGATGAAAATGTTCAAGACTTTACAACTCTATAGCAAGAGTTTACAACTCAACAAGTTGAAATGGAGACACTGGGTACTCATCTCCTTGCTCCTCATCGTCACCCTGTTTCGGTCGATTCCAGGGTGGGGATATTTCTATACCTTATATATATACCCACATATCGGAAGTCTTCTCTCCCCCATATCGGGAGTTTTCCCATTCGCCATTGGCGACCTATTCATCGCCTTGAGCATTGCTTGGTGCATCATCTATCCGATATGGAAGAGAAAGAAAGCGGCTCTAGGCAGAGTTGTCGAATACCTATTATGGATATATGTCTGGTTCTATCTCGCTTGGGGCTTAAATTATTCCCAGCCCAACATCTACTACAGAATCGACATGATGCCTGCCAAAGTAGATTCTGTAAAGTTCAAGGCTTTTGCCTATAGATACGCAGACAGTCTGAACCTTTATAGTGAAGAACGAAGAGTGAAGAGTGAAGAATCAAATACTCTTATAGACGAAAAGCTCAAAAAAGAAACTGCCGAAGCTATTTTGCAAGGATACAACCAATTGGGAAGCAATGAAAAATCTGTGAAATCCGTGGAATCTGTGGGAACTTTAGGAATCAATGCTCCCTTCAACAATCATCCCCACGTCAAGACGATGATGTTCTCCCGATTCAGTTCGATGGCAGGAGTGACTGGTAGCATGGGACCATTCTTCTGCGAATTTACCTTGAATGGTGATATTCGTCCACACGACTACCCTGCCACTTACGCCCATGAGTTCGCCCATTTTCTGGGAGTGGCTAACGAGGGAGAAGCCAACTTCTACAGTTATATCGTATGCACAGTCTCATCTAATAAAAATGTGAAGTTCAGTGGCTATTACCACATCTTCTTCCATGTACTCAACAATGTCTTCGATATTCTCGGAGAGAAGGAAGGCGTGAAATACCTGAAGTATATCCGCCCTGAAATTATCCAGTTGGCAAGAAGCGACAGAAAGTATTGGCTCGACAAGCGGTGCAAGGCACTCGACGAAGCCCAAGACTTCCTCTTCGACCTCTATCTGAGGGGAAACCATGTGGCAGAGGGAAGGAAGAGCTACTCGGGAGTCATCGCTCTGATTTTGGCTTGGGAAGAAAAGAAAAACGGTTGACATGTCCACACACATCAACCGTTTGCATTTTACGCTATTTGCATACATTTGAGTAAAAGTAATTTTTTATAAAAACTCTGTTTGTCCCATGATTCAAAAGCAATCTATTTATCAACCCGTACTACTCGGAAGCCAACATTTGAATACTTGCCAACTCCATCACGGGCATCGTCAGAATACTCACTACGACAAGCATCACGGCTAGAATCCCAACTGCCACCTTTGACAAGATAAAGACCTGCATCATTCTGGGTGGAAGTCCACTCCCAACTATTGCCCCAGAAGTCAATGCCACCACAATTGCCCTTCGAGTCGGCATAAGCATCAACAGAGGTCAAGCCGCTCTCCACGAAGTTGGCGTTCATGTTCACATCCTTAGGCATGTGGCCTGCCGCCAAAATCCATTCATACTCAGAAGGCAAACGATAGGCATGTTTGTCATCCTTTGAGCCAAGCCAAACACAATAGGCAATGGCGTCATCATAACTCACATTGACAACAGGATAACGTTCCTGTCCTTCGGCATACGTAAAGTTGGCATCGAAGGCCGCATATTCCTCGTTGGTAACAGGTGCATACCCTATGTAAGCATTTCCTTCCGTAGCACCTTTCAACACCAGCCATTCATCATCAGGATTGTCATCCGTGCGTGAATCCACAAGGCTCAAGAATCGCTGCTGCAAACGCTCCTCACGATTATTGACCATCTCATCGACGATGCCTTGCATCTCATCAATGAGATTTTGGGTATGTGCCTCCCTCTCCAACTCACGCAACTTTGCCTTCTTGCGAGCCACTACTTTATCATAACGCACTCCCATCTGTTCATAAAGGGCATTGTAAGTTTCCAAGCAAGGATTCTTTTTATACTCCCCCAACAACTCCTTCGTCTTATTATCCAACTCAGGTCGCTCCTCCTCTACAAGTGGAGCATCCGGCTCATCAAACTCCAATTCGCTCTCATCCAAATCAAGGGGAGAGATAAAGTCACCAGCCTCTATAGTCTGATGCACACCAAAGTATGGTGCCACCAAGCCATCTTTATAGATAGAGAGACGATAGCCACTACTTACGTCACAAGGAAAAGTGGTGACAAGATAATCCTTACCCGGCTCAAACGTTCCTCCATTTGGTGCATAGAAAGTAAGAATGCTTTGGTCGTGATTGCCCGCCAAAGGAAAACCATCCACGCTTTCTATCTCTACATGGTCAATGCCAGCCATCTGAAAGTTAAGACGGATGCCACCGATGGAGGTTTGCAGCAATGATTGGTTGGATTCCTTTTCATACCCCAAGTCATCGGAAGCAATTTGAGTTGTTTGGATATACACATTTTCTGTAGGTTCCCCATCATAAGAAACCTTGACCACCGATTCATCGCCGTCTTTTGAATTGACTGTCATGTTCTTGAGGTCAGTTAAAGTAAAGACCTTGTCCATGACTGTAAGCTTGTTTCCATTTTCGTAAGTCATCACCCCTGTCTTGGATGCAGGAAACTGATAGTTCACACCACCCACCTTCACGTTTAATGTCTGAGCCCCTACAGACATCGACAAAACAGAAGCAAAAAGTGCCAAAGATATCTTTTTCATTTTGATGCAATTTTATAAGTTCCACCTTTAGTTTTTATAATATACACTCCTTTCCCTATTGTGCCTTTCTCCACTTGATGTCCCTGCAAATCATAAATAGCAAGTATGTCTTGAGAGGCAACGTTTTCTAATTGGGAGATTCCCGTTGTTGTCGTCTCATCAGAAACTGAGAAATACATCTTGCTCAAATTTTCCAACACAAAAGTTTGGTCACCAGCCATTAAGGTTGCACCATTGATGGTTATCGTGAGAGCAGAAATTTCCACAGAAGCCTTGGCACCATCCTTGGTTTCAAAGGTCAGGTAACTATATTCCTCAGCCAAAGCAGAACTGCTTGTCAAGAAGGCTAAAGCCGTCATAGCCAACATTTTTCTAAATAAATTCTTTTTCATGACGATTCACAATTTATACATATTAATTAAAAATAAGATCGTTATATTATCCACACAAGAATACTTGATGACTAATTGCACTTATGAGAGAACACCCAGTCCAAACGTGAAGTTGTATAGCTCTCTATACAAGTTACCTCATGGGTCCATCCTTCACCGATTTCAAAACGAGTCTCGACACCTTGCGTCTTCAAATTCTCCACGAAAGTTTGAGCTGTCTCAAGGCTCATAATTACGTCAGCCGTTCCCATCACCGAAAACACAGGGGTCTTACTAGTATAGTCACCCACTTTCGTAGGGTCGGCAGCCACAGGCATGGCAGCTGCAAACAAGTCGGGATAAGCAGCCAACATCCCCCAAGTACCAGTTCCTCCCATGGAACCGCCAAATACATAAATCTGTTTGCCATCCACCTTTCCCTCATCCACATATTGGGCTATCAATGTGCCAAGAACACCCTGAGCCGGTCCAAGCCAAGCACCTTTCAAAGGACACTGAGGAACCAAGAAGATGGCATTCTTATGATGCGCCTTCAAGTAATTGGAGATAGAGTCGATGCCAGCCTCTTTCATCTGAGTTTCATTGTCATCACCTCGGCTCGATCCTCCATGAAGATAGAGAACCAAACAAGGTTTCTCTACATCATTTTTAGACGCAAATGTCAGTTCATGATAAGGGAGCGACATGACATCTGTACTTATCGACTTCTTGGCATCTGTAACAGTTACCATCTCCTGCTGAGGTGTGTCCTGAGGCGTTTCTACTGGTGGCTCATTTTCATTACCCAACGCTTCGTCATCACTACTACAAGATGACAGTCCCAAAGACATGGCTGCCAATAAAGTAAATAAATAATTGATAGTTCTTTTCATAACTAATATTTTTATACCTTATTTGAATTATAATATTTTCAAACTACATGTGATTATACGACCTTTTGAACTACGGAAAGTAAAAAACAGACACACTTTTTTTTTGTACATTTTTTTAGTACAATTTCTAATTCATTCATTTTTTTCAAAAAAAAGCCTTCCAATTTTACTTTTCCAGTTTCAATAGGTCATATAGTCGTAACGTCACTGAAAACTGAGCTCAGGAGAAATGACGGAACAAGTTATTATGCAACAATGCAACATATAACAAGAAAGAACGTATAATATAATAAATAGGAGAAAAAGTTATGAAGACAATAAAAATTATGAAGAAAGGAATGCTCATCGCCATGATGGCTTTGGTTAGCACAACCGCTACCGCACAATATAGACATTATGGTCATTTCCATCATTATGGACTTTACCACAGACCTTTCATCGCCACAGTAGTGACTCGTCCTGCCGTAACAACTCACATCAGCAATCGCCTGAGCAAGAAGGACCGCTTGGAGATGGCATTGGCTTACTTACACAACAACAAGACACTCACCATCTCGAAGTATAGCAAGATGACGGGATTGAACAGTAACATGGCGGAAGCAGAACTCGATGCTTTCGTGGCAAGCAAGAAGAATCCTATCAAAGTCGTTTTCAACGGAAAGAAAAAACTATATGTCCTTGCATAAGCCATCAAGAAATACTCTTGATGTATCGTGAGGACTGATTAAACATTGTAAACTACAAACAAGGTTACGTCAGATGACAATAGATGACAAGACAATCATTCAAGCGATTCGGGAGAAATCCGAAGCGGGCTTTCGGCTCTTGATGCAGAAATACAAGCAACCGATATACTGGCACATCCGCCGATTGGTAGTTGCTCACGATGACGCACAGGATGCCACGCAGGAAGCCTTCATACGCATATTCAAGTCCTTCGACAAGTTCCGGGACGAGAATTCCTTCCGTGGTTGGATTTTCCGAATAGCGACCAACGAGGCACTTCGACTGATAGATTCTCGTCGGCAAGAGAATGTTTCGCTGGAGGCTGACAACAATGGAGCCAATCGCATCATGGCAGAAAACTACGTGGATTACACCGATGTGGAAGCCGTAAAACTGCAAAAGGCCATCCAATCCCTGCCGCCCAAGCAGCAAGCAGCATTCAACCTCCGTTATTACGATGAACTCAGTTATGAAGAGATAGCGGAAGCCACCGGTTCCACAGCATCTTCCATTAAGATGAGTTACCACATTGCCAAGGAGAAGATTATCAAATACATGAACTCGAATGACTAAGAAGACAGCCATTACGATTTCAGATTTCAAACGATTTAAAAGATTAAAAACATGAACAACGAATTTGATTTCGATAAAATCGGCAAACGAATGCCTTACGATACCCCTGATGGATTCTTCGACAAGCTCGAAGATGACATTTGGAACAAGGTCAAGGACGATTACCTAGAAAAAGAAAACAACGAGAAGCCTCGTAAGCCTGCCAAGTTACGCCTCCTCATCCGAAGCGTCATCGCCGTTGCCGCAGCAGTAGCCATTGGATTCATCATCAACTTGAGCTTCTTCAAGCCAAGTCCTACAACCCTCAACGACGTAGATCAAGCCTTCAGCCAGCTCACCACTGCCGACCAGGCTTACTTGATGAGCGTCTATCAAGATGATGTCTTTATCAATGAATAAGAGATTATAAACAAAAAGTTGAATTTCAAAAACTTACAGTTATGAAACATATCATTAGAACTTTCGTTATCGCAATCATGATGATTGCATCTTGTGCCACCGCATTCGCACAACAGTATTCCAACACTCCTCAGCGTCCCAACCAGAAGCAGCGCATCTCTCGTGAGCAACTTGCCGAGGTTCAGGCCAAGCACATCGCCCAAGAATTGGCTTTCAGCGATGCCGTCACCGAGAAGTTTATCAAGACCTACTGCAACTATCAGAAGGAAATCTGGGCATTGGGACCTCGCATCAAGCCTAACAAGCAAGGCATGAGCGAGCAGGAGAACGAGGAGCAAATCAAGCAACGCTTTGCCAGAAGCGAGAAGATTCTCAATATCCGTCAGAAATACTACAAGGAATATTCCAAGTTCCTCACCCAAGCCCAGATAGAGAAAGTTTATGAGCAAGAAAGAAAGATGATGAAGCGCCTTGCCCAAAGAGGTCAAGGACAACGTGGAAAAGGTCAGCGCAGACCAGCGCCTCGCAACGCAAACTAACAATTAGCCATGCAGTATGACTTTTTTCATATAGTAAAACTAACTCTTTTCATACATCAAAAAGACTCGTTCTTGAATCAGCATCACTTCGATGTAGATTCAAGGACGAGTCGCTTTATTTCCACAACAAAGCAAAAAAATGGCGTACCTGCATAGTTCCGTGGATATAGTTATCCCCAGATACAGCAGAGCCTATACATAAAGAATTTTA
>ERZ808278.505-NODE-505-length-24684-cov-5.124690_pt1 | contig 24684 bp, 29 predicted proteins | sample MGYA00521239_ERZ808278 | MGnify/ENA primary metagenome ERZ808278 (study PRJEB31516, sample SAMN03275600) | gut metagenome | biome: mammalia-associated habitat; material: feces | host: Papio cynocephalus | place: Kenya | collected 2012-07-17 ... | reverse complement strand
CAAGAAAACAAATTGAACGTCGGTAATGTTAACGGAGATTTGAACTATGCTCCGCAGCAAAATATTACTCATATTCATAATCATCGCACAAAAGATAAATATCCAGCAGGAACTATCGGATCGGATATTTATGCTCATGGGTATATTGTTTATTTGGCGAAAAAAGCGGCGGAGGCCCAAACAAAAAGTGGCCTCAAAGCTACACCCCAAAAGTTTTATACTCAGTTTGAACGAGAGCATGGTTTAACACCGTTATACTCGCGCCTTGAAAAATTGGATGCCGCTATTGAATTTTTACAATCAGTCATTGATCAAACTCGATTTGCACGTGGAATCAAAAATAAATTCTATCATTCATTCGAGGAGCACAAACATATTATTGATAATCCTAAAGGGAAAAAAGGACTCCATGCCTGATTTATCAACCAAAATGTTCCTCGCACTTCGTCCGACGAGTCCGTGTCCACCATTTTTTTCGCTAAACTGATAATTAGCCTCAAAAATTGTTTGTAAGTGGCACTTTTTGTTTTCGAAAAACGGGCAAAAAGTGCCTGTTTTTTACGATTTTTCCTTGAATCTACTGTATTTCCACCCCTTATATATGAGGGGCATTTTTTTTGATGCCCGTCACGCCGGGTTTTCCTTCTCCGCCCGGCGGATTTTTTTTGACACTACCCTGGACGGGTTGACAGTCCGTAATGCAAGTGCGCGACCCGGCGCGTAATCCGGGATCCATTTCACAAAAAACAAGGGAAACACCATGACGAGTCTGTATGATATTCTGATTGCATCCGGCTGCGGCTCGGCTGGTGCGTTTATAATCAACCGTCTTTACCGCAAGGATTTGCGCCGGGACCAGGAAGAACATCAGAAGCTGGAGGCGATCATGGAGAAACGGATCAGCAGCGTTGAAATCGCGTGTCAGAAGCAAGGCGCGATCCTGGTGACGATCGACAATCTGGCGAAAGCTGTTTCCGAGCTGTCCGTGGAAGTCAAAAAATCCATAGAAATCAATGCCCGGCAGTCGGAAGCACTGCGCAATCTGACCGGCTACGTGGGCAATCTGCGCGAAGACATCCGGGAAGTTAGGAAGACTCTGGACGCGCATATCTGCAGCGATCTGAACAAAAACAAAAAGGAACCCTGTCATGAATCCTAAAATTTTTGCCATCCGCCGGGCGGTGCTTTTGAGCCTGTATCAGTTCGGCAACCCGGTGTCGCTGAACACTTTGCTGTTCTGTCCGAAACTGCGCGACGCCTTCGAGCGGTGCGGCGGTCTGACCGGCGGCGACACTCTGCTGCTGCGCCGGGAGCTCGATGCTCTTTGCGACGCGGGATACATTCAGGCGATTGCGGGCTTCGATGGCTGGTACAAGCTGGCGGACGAGCAGCGCAGTCAGCTGCTGCAATCGGACGGCAAACTGGACCGGCGCGACGCCTTGCTGTTCGGTCCCGCCGCGCTGAGGTGAGCTTATGAGCAAAGCAAACAACGGGCCGCGTTCGAAATTTTCGGTGCTGCCGCATCAGGCGCGCTGGCGGGCGTACAATCTGATCCTGGACGGAGCGACGCTGCGTGCGCTGCTGTCCGATCCGGAGCTGGGCAATGCGCTCAAACTGGCTGGCATCACGCTCAACGCGCCGAATCTGACGCGCATCAAACAGAGCAAGGAGTTTGCCGAGTTTGCGAAGATGCGCCGGGAACATCTGATGGGGCGTGAGCGTGATCTGATGCTGACCGCAATTGCGCAGGACACCGGCACGGCTGACAGCATGTCTGATCAGGTCAAAGTCAAGCTGCTGGCGGTGCTGGACGAGCTGACCGATCTGCCGGATCTGGCGGACGAGGACAAAGTCAAGGCGGTGCGCAGTCTGGCACAAAGTCTGACGCAGCTTTCCAACACTGCAAAGGACAACCGGATTGCTGAATTGAAGCGCAAACTGGATGATCAGCAGGACCGTTTTGAGGCTGCGGAAAAGGAATGGCAGGCGCGAGAAGCGGAACTGCTGGCGCGGATTGCCGAACTGGAAGGTTCACGGCAAGCAGCCAAAGGCATGACTCCGGAAACGCTGAAGCAAGTGGAAGAAAAAATCAAACTGATGTGAGGCTGAACGAAATGGGACGGGCAAAAATCCAACCGGCGGAAGATACGCTGCTGCTCGGCTATCAGAAACGCTGGGTATTGGACGGGAGCCGGATCAAGATCATGGAAAAGTCCCGTCAGATCGGCATATCCTGGGCGAGCGCGTATTCACTGGTGCGGCGCAAGACGCTGACCGGGGCGCGTTATGACGGCTGGGTGTCCAGCCGCGACGAGATTCAGGCAAGGCTGTTTCTGGATGACTGCAAACATTTTGCAGGGATTCTCAAAACCGCCTGCCGCGACCTGGGCGTCGAGCTGATCGGCGATGAAAAAACATACGTGCTGGAATTTGCCAACGGCGTCAAAATCAATTCCATGTCCAGTTCGGCGGATGCGCAGGCGGGCAAGCGCGGCGACCGTCTGCTGGATGAATTTGCGCTGCACAAAGACCCGCGCAAACTGTATGCGATTGCGTATCCGGGCATTACCTGGGGCGGACAGCTGGAAATGGTCAGCACGCACCGCGGCAGCCACAATTTTTTCAATGAACTGATTACCGAAATCCGGGAAAAAGGCAATCCGAAAAAGATTTCGCTGCACCGGGTTACGCTGGAAGATGCGCTCAATGACGGTTTTCTGTACCGTCTGCAGCAGAAACTTTCCGCAGACGATGCACGCCAGGAGATGGACGAGGCAGATTATTTCAACTTCATCAAGGGCGGCTGCGCGGACGAGGAAAGTTTTCTGCAGGAATACATGTGTGTGCCGGCGGATGACGCTTCGGCGTTTCTGACGTACGAGATGCTGGCGGCGTGCGAATATGACCGGACGCCGGAACGGATTGCCGACGAGACAGATTTTGCGGATCTCGCAAAATGCCAGGTGCTGTATGCCGGAGTGGACGTCGGCCGCAAAAAGGATTTGACGTGCATCTGGGTGAACGCGCACGAAGGCGAACGGCATTTATGCAAACGATTGATTGTCATGCAGAACCGGAAATTTTCCGAACAGGAAGAAGTGCTTTACCGGATTCTGGCGCTGCCGAACTTGCGGCGGTGCTGCATAGATGCGACGGGTCTGGGGATGCAGCTGGCCGAACGGGCGGCAGAGCGTTTCGGATCGTACCGGGTTGAGGGCATCAATTTTTCGGGACAGGTCAAAGAGGAACTGGCGTATCCGGTCAAGGCGGCGTTTGAAGATCTGAACATCCGGATTCCGTTTGACCGGAAACTGCAATCTGACCTGCGCGCCATCAAAAAGGAAACGACCGCCGCGGGGAATATCCGTTTCAGTGCAGACCGCAGCGACAACGGACATGCCGACCGATTCTGGGCATTGGCACTGGCGCTGTACGCGCGCGGCAATTCTGACGGGCCGTGCATGATGGAACCGTCCGCGGCGGCAAAAACGATGGAACGATTCGACAACTTCAACAATCCCAACAGGATGAGGCGTTATGAAATATCAGAAAAAGACTGGCCGGTCTGACGGCAGATACGCAATACCGGAAGTGTCGGACCGTTTCCGTTACGGGGCGACGAGCTCGTACACGCCGGCGCAGCTGAAAGCGGTTTTTGATGCGGCGAACGGCGGCGACACCGAAGCGCTCTGTCTGTGCGGACGCGAAATGCTGGAGCGCAACTGGGATGTCATCGGTGCGCTGGAACAACGCGCGGACGCTCTGCTGGGTGCGGATTTCGATGTGCAGCCGGGCGGCGATTCCGAACTGGACGCCGAAGCCGCAAAGTCTTTTGACAAGGCATTGCGCAGTGCCGGCGAGCTGAATGGGCTGGACACATTCCACGATCTGATCGGGCATCTGACCAGTGCGGTGGTGATGCCGTTTGCGGCCTCGGAAATCATCTGGGGCGAAGGCGGGAGTCTGGAAGGATTCGGGAATCTGGATGCGCATCACTTCACCCTGCGCGACAGTTTTGTGCCGCGTCTGGTCTGCGCGGAATATCCGTGCGGGATGCCGGAAGAGGAAGCGAAGAACCGTTTTGTTTTTCATCAGTTCCGGCGCAAAGCCGACCCGGCGCGTTCCGGAAAGATCCGGGTGCTGGCATGGCTGCACTGTTTCCAGAACTGGCCGATCAAAGATCTGTTCAGTTTCATTGAGCGTTTCGGAATGCCGTTTGTCATTGCGAAGGTGGATCAGAACACCTGGGACAACGAGCGTCAGGCGCTGCATTCTCTGATCCGGAACTTCGGTCCCAACGGCGGTGGAGTTTTCACCAAGGCGACCGAACTGCAGCTGCTCAATGCAAGCAACACCGGAAGCGACAACGTTTATTTCCGCGCGCTGGAATTCACGCACAACGCGATCTACACCCTGCTGGTCGGGCAGCTGGCGAGTTCCGGAGACAGCTCCGGGATGAGCAACGGCGACGCCCAGACCGCAGTGCGTCAGGATATTCTGGAGTCGGACGCCCGTGCCGTGGAAGCGACCATCCGGGCGCAGATCGCCGCGCCGTGGACGGCATTTCATTTCAACGGGGCGGCGGTGCCGCGTCTGCATTTCAAGGTGGAACCGACCGAAGACCTTGCCGGATTTGCAACGGTCATCAGTACCTTGAGTCAAGCCGGATTCAAGGCGGACGAAGCGGAGCTTTCCGAGCGGTTCGGACTGAAACTGCGGTATGAAGCGCCGACGCAGCCGGGCATGACGTTTGCCGATGCGCCGGCATCGGTACCGGCAGACAGTACGGACGCTGGCATCCAGAATCTGAAATCGAAATACGACGCCATGGGCGTGGCGATTCGGGCAGGTTTGCTGACGGCGACTCCGGAGATTGAAGCACAGACGCGCAGTGAACTCGGATTGCCGGAGATGTCTCCGGAAGTACAGAAGGCATGGGATGCGACCGGAGGAATCCGGCGCCCGACCACGCTGAAAACAGCGGAATCGGATGTCGAAAACGCAGAACCGGATTTGGAAGGCAAATCCGATGCGCAAACCATGTCGGCGGTTACGGAGAAAAAGGACGATGAGCCGGATCTGAATAAAGCATTGGAAAAATGGTTCGGCCCGATGCTCGAACCGTTATCCGGCACGGCAGATTTGTCCGATGAAGAACTTGATGCTCAGATGCGGAAAGGTTTTCCAGAGATTGCAGATGCGGTTCTGCATTCGGACAGTTCCGGTTTTGAACGGCTTAACGCAAAGTTCATGAAACAGGAATACGACCATGCAAATCAAGTTCAGCATTGACGACAGCCAGACTCAGAAACAGTTCGAAGGTTTGACGCCGCGGCAGTTCATGATTGCATTGACGACTGCTGTCAAGCAATTGGTCGAACAGCGCGCCCGTGAAAAAATCGGCGGGAATTTCGGCGATCAGATTGCACGCGGTTCGGTAATTACTGATACCAGCGATTCCATGCGGCATGAGATTTATCTGGGCGGGGAAAACGGATATATCGCGGAACATATCCACACCGGCGGTATAATCCGTCCGAAGGAACGCAAATATCTGGCGATCCCAATCGATAAATCGGTCAAAGGCATTTATCCGCGGGAATATACAGGGGAACTGGTATTCATCCGTAAAAAAGAAGACGGCGCTAACGGCAGAGCATATCTGGCAAAACCGATGAAACGCAAAATCAAACCTTTATGGGTGCTGAAACGCTCCGTAATGCAGCGACCGCGTCCATGGTGGCCGGAAGACGCCGAAGTCAGGAACGTAACGGAAGAATTTTTCAACGAAAATTTTTGAGGTGAATATGCTTCGGAACGGAGTTCAGAATGATTACATTTCGCGGAGAATCAATCTGCCGACGACCAAGAACCACGCGTCGCTGGTACAGGATGTGGAAGCACGCATCAAGGCACAGTCTTTTTTCTCCGCAAGGGTTGCGGAGGCACACATCCTTGATCGGCTCCGGACAATGTCCGACGCTTACAGCCGCGGAGAAATCAGTCTGGGAGAAGCGCGGAACAAACTCAAAGACTTTTTGAAACTGCAGGGATATGACCCGCGACAGAGCGGACTGCGCAATCTGGCCAGTACGGCGCGTCTGAATCTGATCCTGAAGCAGAACGCCGCCATGGCGAAGTCAGCCGGAGAATGGGCGCGAATGCACGATCCGGACGCGATGAAGGTTTTCCCGTATGTGCGTTATCATGCCCGCAATGACCGGCGGACGCGCGGTGAACATGCTCATCTGGACGGCAAGATTTTCCGGAAGGATGATCCATTTCTGAAAACCCACACGCCGCCGTGGGAGTTCAACTGCCGTTGCTGGCTGGAAGAAATCACGGAAAAAGCGGCGAAAAAAACGCCGGAGTTGATTCAGAAACCGACGCCGTTGGAAGAAGTAAAAGTGGAAAGTCGCAGCGGATTCAGTTTCGATCCGGAACATGCGTTTGAAACTTTCGATTGCGGAAGCATTCATGACCCGGAAAGACGCGCAAATGTAATAGATGACATGGCACAGCGTTTCCCGGAAGTGACACAGGAAATTTACCGAAGCAATGGCAATGGTTATTTGGAAGGGAAAGCGTCTGAACTCAAAAGACGTTTTGAAACGGAAGCGCCGCAAAAAGTTTTTCCGGATCAACCGAAAGAATTTCTAAACGGGAAAAAGCTGAAACAAGCGGAAGAACAGGCCCGCAACGCAGTTCCAGCGGAAGTAATGAAGCGGACGGATGATAAAATCCGTGAAAAAGGGGCAGATTTCGTAAAGCCGTTCATGCATTATTCAAGCAGACCGGGCGACAGCGAGAATAATGCAGTGCGACAGGCAAAATATGTGAACGGCGTATTGGATTGGACTGGAGTAAATGTCTCCGATGAGCGAAAAGACAACGTGAAAAAACTGGAAAATCTGCTGAACGAAATGCCAAAATTTCGTGGTACGGTTTACAGAGGATGCAGTTTTGATTCGGAGAAAGATAGAGACTGGTATGTTTCTTCTTTAATGATTGAACCGGAGAATCTGAAGGGATTTGTTTCAACTACACCGGATCCCATTGTTGCAAAACATTATGCCAGTGCAAAAAAATACCGGGTGATCGTGGTTGTTCCGAACAGCAAAAACGCTGTTTATTTCGGACCGCACAGCAGACATCCGGAAGATGAAGAAGCTCTTTTGAGTCATAAATTCTATCTGAAGGGCTTGACAAAATACGAAAATGATGGTATAATCTACATAATGGCAGAGGAGACTCGCAGATGACGGATATACACGAAACAGATGCATGGAAAAAAATGGTAGCTGAAGTTGACCGGCAGGTTGCCGCTGAAGGCGGTTCTACCGGCAGCAACATGGCGGAACCTCCTTGGATACCACCCGGACCGATCCGGATCCCGGACGGTTTGCCGCCCGAAGAAAGGGAAAGGCGTGAACGGCTGAGGGACGAACTGATGAAAGACCCAGGGTTCCGCAAAATACTTGTCTGACCACTGACTACTGAAATACTGATTTCTCTTTTCGCACACTGGTGAAACACCCCGTGTGCTTTTTCGCGTCTTTATCACAGGAGATTTACACAATGAACTGGATTGCTTTATCTGCGGCAACGGAAAATGTTGTCCGCGACGCCGCCGGCGTGCCGGTGGAATGGACCCTGCTGCGGATCGGCAGCAACCCGATCTGCCAGGAAGGTCAGGACGGCGCGATCTGTCTGAATGCCGAAGCCATGAATCAGATCGTGGAGTATCACGCCAAAAAAGGCGAACTGATCCCGGTCGATTCGGAGCATTATCTTTTTGAACTTGCCAGCCGGAAACATCTGGACGAAGCGGAAGCGCTGAAAATGTTTCCGGGCGGAGTCGCCGCGCTGGGATACGGGGCCTTGTCGCTTTCGGGCGAGAAACTCCGGATCCGGGTGCAGTGGACGCCGGCGGCGCATGAGATGCTGAAGGAAAAAATCTACAAATACTTTTCCCCGGTGCTGCGGGGATTGGAAAAAGGACCGCTGCGGGTGACCAGTGTTGCGATGACCAACACGCCCGCCATCAATCACCTGGACGCCCTGGCGGCGTCCGCGAACAAACCGTCCGGACGACCGGACAGAAAGGACAAGATGGACAAGATCACGAAAGCCATCGGCAAACTGCTCCGGCGCGACAGCCTTGCGCTGGAAGGGGAAACCCCGGAAAAGGAAAAAGATCAGATCGCGTGCGAGATTGAAGAGAAAGCAGATCTGATCGACCAGATCCGGAAACTGCTCGGACTGAATGAAAACGCCGGCATGGAAGAAATGATCGCCGCGCTGAAAGGCATGGACGAAAAAGCCAAATCGGCGGACGAGAAACAGTCGCAGCTGGATGAGCTGGCGGCGAGCGCGGAAAAGGAAGCACACGCCCGGCAGGTGGCGCGCGGACGCGCCGAGCAGAAGATTGTTGAAGCAGATATGGAATATGTGAATTCGCTGGACAGCAAAGCATTGTCGGCTTATCTGGATCACACCGCGCCGAAGTTTCCGCAGCCGTTGACCCGGAATGCTGCGGACGGGCGCAAAGGCGACACAGCCGCGCTGACCGCCGAAGAAAAAACGGCGTGCCGTCTGGCGCGGGTCAGCGAAGAACAGTTTTTGAAATCCAAAAGAGAAAGGATGAAGTAACATGGCAGCACTTACCCAGGCACGCAACACCATCGAACTGCTCGGTCCGATGAGTTATGAACGGGAAGCGGGGAGCAAAATTTTTGCAGGATCGCTGGTGGCGCAAAATGCCAGCGGCAAGGCGGTTCCGGCGTCCGACACGGCCGCGCTGACGGTGCTCGGCAGGGCGGAGAACACGGCGGAGTCCGGAGAGACAGTCCGGATCCGCACGGGAAGATTTGTTTTTGAAAACGGAGCATCCACGGAAGCCCTGGCGGTTACGGACATCGGGGCAACGGCGTATGCTCTGGATGATCAGACGGTGGGTAAAACCGGCGGGACCAACAAAATCAAGGCCGGCACGGTGCTGGACGTTACCACCGCCGGAGTGGTCGTCAAAATCAACGGTTGAAAATGAGGAAAGGTTTACACAATGAATCTCACTGCTGAAAAAATTCAGGCAATGACGACCGCGTTTGATGCGGTTTTCAAAGATGCGTTCGGCACGGCACCGACGACGTATGAAAAATACTGCATGATCGTGGGGGACGCCAGCCACACGATCGTGGAACTGCCGTTCTTCGAAACTTTCGCGTTCATGCGCGAATGGATCGGACCGCGGCAAATCAAAAATCTGACGGCACAGAAACTGGTCATGCGTGAAAAGGCGTATGAAGATACGCTCGGCGTGCCGATGCGCGCCATTGAAACCGACAACTGGGGGCTGTACTCCAACAGCATCGCACAGCTGGCTGAAAACGCAAAACAGCTGTGGGACCGTCTGGCAGCAGATGCTCTGACCAATCCGGGCAGCTGGCTCGACGGCAAGGCATTCTTCGCGACCGACCGCAAGTACGGCAAATCGGTAATCAGCAACAAAACCACCAATGCATTGTCGGCAGCAACGTTCAATACGGCATACGAGACGATGTGCAGTTACTGCGCGCACAACGGCGAGCCGCTGGGCATTATTCCCGATACGCTGATTGTGGGTCCGAAAAACCGCAAGGTTGCGTTCGACATTCTGAATGCCAAGCTGATTTCGGACGGTACCACCACGGTGGACAATCCGAATCTCGGGATCTGCGAAGCGGTCATCAATCCGCGTCTGGTCGGAGATTACGACGATTACTGGTATCTGGCCTGCACCAAAGGCAAAATCAAACCGATCGCCATCCAGAAATCGAAGGAAGGCGCGCTGGTCTCGCTGAACCGTCCAACGGATGACAACGTCTTCATGGAAGGTAAGGCGCTGTTCGGGACGGATGCGTACGGTTCGGCTGCGGCCGCGATGCCGCATCTGATTTACGGCGGGATTCTGTAATGAGTTACGCGACCGCACTGGAACTGCGCGCCCGGATCGGAGCAAGCATTTTTGCCGAAATTTACGGTGAAAAAGAAACGACTGAAGCCGAGGCGGATCTGGCGAGTGCCGAAGCGGAAATCGACGGCGCGATCGCGTGCCGTTATCAGATGCCGGTCGCCGGGACGCGGTCGCTGGCGCTGCTCAAAGACTGGACTCTCACCCTGGCGGAAGAGCGGACTTTCGCGCGTCCCGTCGGCGGCGACTACACGGAAAAAATCAAGGCAAGGGTCGCGCAGGTGCGCAAGTATCTGGAGATGATCCGTCTTGATCAGTTCCGTCTTCCGGATGCGGCAGAGAACGGCACGGCGGCAGGCGGTATCGCTCTTGTGAAATGTGACGCGCCGATTTTCGGGCGGGGAAACATGGAGGGGTTCTGATGACACTGCCGGAGATTGCCGCGGCGCTGCGTGCCGAACTGGAAAAGCATTTTCAGACGGTGCGTCTGACCGCGATTCAGACTGCAGAACAATTCGCGTATGAGGTCAAGGCGATTCATCCGGACAAGCTGCCGGGCGTGCTGATCATCTTCGACCGCATGAGCGACAATTCCGACACGGGCGTGCGCGATTTCTATTTCACGGTCGTGCTGCTCGACCGCTTCCGGGCGTCGAGCGACATCCGGGCGAGTTCGGTTTTTCAGGCCGGCGCAGCACTGCTGGAGCTGTTCCCGGCGGAAGGACGCGAGCTCGGCGGCTGCTGGGTGCATCCGGTCGACTGCGTGACGGCAAGTCCGGACAAGGATTTTGCCGCGCTTGCGCTGGGGCTGGAATGCCGCACCGGTTTTTGACATTTCAATTTTTTTGAGAAAGGATTTTTATGGCTGACAAACCAATTGTATTCGGGTTGGCGACTTACAAAGGCGCGGTAACGGGTCTGCATCTGCAGAGCGTTACTTACACCGAATCCGGCTCGACCGCAGAAGCGACGGACGAGGACGGCAACATCGAACAGATCGACATGTATGCCAAGAAGCGCACGATCCAGTGCGAAGGCAACGTGACTGCGACCGGCGATCTTTCCGCGCTGACGGTCGGAGGCACTCTGACGGTTGACTCCAAGGAATATACCATCGACAACGTCACCATCAAGGAGTCGGTCAACGGACACAAGACCTGCTCGATCAGCGGCTCGGCTCCGATTTCCAGCACGGGCGGGACCTGATGCAGCGGACGGCTGAACAGCTCCGGGCTCTGGCGGGTCCGGAGTTCAATGCCCGGCTCGCCGCCGATCCGGAACTGACGGAACTGCAACGGCATCTGCATGACCGCGACAACGTCATTCCGGGCGTTCTGGCGGCGATGATGATTCAACCCGGACTGCGTATCGGGTCACTGCCGGTTCGCTGTCTGACTGCGGCGAAATGGGCGTTTCTGTGGATGCTGAAAAATCCGCTCGTCCTGCCGGACGAGAAAGCGGAAGACGGCAGTGTGCAAACCATTTCTCAGAGTGAGCTGGATGTGTTTCTGTTCGTTCTGTCGCGCGAGGATCTGCGGAATCTGGACATACCGCTGGCGAGCATTCCCGGCGCGGCGTCCGGATATGCCGCGGCGACCGGGCTGGAGCCGGAGCGTCTGCTGGCGGAACTGCGGGCGGTGATTGAAGATGCGTTTGAACCGCTGTCGATGCTGCCGACGTCGGGCTCTGGCGGGTCCGGGGAGATGTGTTTCGACGGGTCCTGGCTGGCGTGGATCGGCGGAGTGGCGGCGCGGGAAAGTCTGCTGCCGTATGACCGCTGCATTCACGAGCTGCCGCTGTCGCTGGTCTGTGATTTTTTTGTGTCATGGCGCAAGCGCGAAGGCGTGGACGGCGACAAGATCAAACGTCCGCCGCGAGCCGACATCATGGAAAAAATTTCCGCAAGGATCGAAGAGATGAGCGACGAGTTTCTGAAATCAGAAGACTTCGTATGAAAAAAGCCAGTCCAGCACTCCCGGACGCAAGACCAGAATGCCGAGATACACCGGCCAGAGAAGCGGCGATGCCATGAACAGCACAAGCGCCACCAAGCAAATGGCAATACCTCGAATCACATGCAGCAGACGTTTCATGATAAATCTCCTTCTGCTGTAAATATAATCTTAATAAACTGGATGTCAAGCGATTATGCCAACAATCTGTAAAATTTCTCTGGATGCGGAAGAATACCGCAAAGAACTGGCCGCCGTGGTCGCGGAAACCCGTGCCGCACAAGAAAAAATGGCAGCGAAATCCATGTCGTCCGCGCCGGCAGTTTCCGCGGACGCTGTCAATGCGTCAAACGGCAACACGCGGAATATCAGCGTTGCTGCGGAAGTCAGCGGTCTGGAAGACGTGCAGAAACTTGCTGAAGCGGTCAACGCCCTGCCGTCAGAAAAAGAAGTCCGGATTGCGACAACCGCGGCTACGAGGCAGACCGAAAAAAAGGTTGATGACATCCAGAAAAAAGTCAACAAGCTGCCTGCACAGAAAAATGTCGACATAAAGATCAGCGGGAATGATCCGGGGAAAACGATCACGGTGCCGAAGGAATCTATCTGGAAACGCTCCACGCAAGGCATCCGCGAATGCTGGAAGGAAATGACCAACCTGCAAGGCGGAGCCAAGCAAATGGTTTCTGCTCTGGTGGCTGGCGGAGGATTGATCGGAGTAGCCATGGCGGGCATCCAAGGGGCGATAAAATGCGTCGTAGCCTTGTATGACACTTGGATTCAGAAAGGGAAGGAAGCGGCGCAGGTGCATGTCGACGCGGCATCCGCAATCGGGGAAGCAGCGGCGAACAATGACCGGCTCAAAGCCTCATCCAAAGATGCGGTTGCACAGCTCGGACAACTTGCCAGTGCGGAAAAACTGAGCAACGCGCAGAAGTCGCAGGCGATCACGTTAATTGGTCAGCTTACCAAACAGTATGGCGATCTCGGCGTGAAAGTCAATGAGGCAACTGGACGCATCGAAGGGTTGAGCGAGGCGCTCGTTGCGAAACAGGAAAAAGATTCCAGGAAAAAAATCAGCGCCCTGCAAGCTCAGATCAAGGACTTGCAGGCTGCCAACCAGCAGGAAAATAAAAACATCAGAGCTGGAGTGCCGCTTTTATTCGGGCTGCAGCTTGGAGGCGAAAAGGAATCGTTAGAGGCAGCAGAGCGCATCAAGCAGAATACCGCAGCCATCATGGAAAAACAGCTGGCACTGCAGGAAGAGAAGAAGCGTCTGGCGGAAGCGGCAAAAAAACAGCTGCAGAAAACCCAAGTGGAAAATGCCGCGCTCGAAGAACAAAAACGCGAGCGGGACGATCAGACGGCATATACCAAAGCAGACAACGATTTCAACCGCGCCAGAACCGCAGATGAAAAAATCGCCAACCGGCAGAATTTGATCAACGGCGAGCAATCGCGCAACGATGCACTCCATCGCAAAACCGAAGCGGCGAAAGCTCTGATGGACAAATATGCGCCGGGATCGGCGGAAGCCAATGCCCAGAAATATGAAGACGCCAAAAAAGCGTATCTGCAGAATGCCGCGGATCAGGCAAAATCGGATGAAAAAATTGCGAATTGGAATGAACAGATCAATCAGATCCAGCACGAACAGGCGGAAGGCAAACGGAAACTGACGGAACAGTCAGATTTTGAACTGAAATATCAGAAACTGATTGCGGCAGGAGAGTATGACAAAGCAGCTGCGCTCAAACAGGAATACGACCTGAAGCAGCAAGGTCTGAAGCTGACCGAAGATGAAAAGAAAAAACTGCTGGATCAGAAAAAAGAGCTGCAGGACATCGCTGTACAGCAAGAACTTGCTGCCGGTGATGACGAAATAAAAATCCAGCAACTGCTCCTGGCTGGCGAATATGAAAAAGCGCAGCTCCTGAAAATGCAGATTGATGCGCGCAAACAGGGGCGCACCATGAGCGAGGAAGAAGCCCGTCAGCGCATGAAGCAGAAAAAAGAGCTGCAGGACATCGCTGTGCAGAAGGAACTCGCTGCGGGCGAAGATGAACTCAAAGTCCAGCAACTGCTCCTGGCTGGCGAATATGAAAAGGCGCAGCTCCTGAGAATGCAGATTGATGCGCGCAAACAAGGGCGCGATATGGGCGAGGAAGAAGTACGTCAGCGCATGAAGCAGAAACAGGCAGCAGGCAGCATGACCCTGGCAGGGAATCTGCGGGAACAGGCGCAGTCGCTGAAATGGTCGTCGATGGAAGCCGCCGGGCAAGGCGAAGAAGCCGCGCGGCTGAAAGCCTTGCGCGATGCGGAGAAAACCAAGGGCGGCAAACTGACGGAAGCGGAAACAAAGCTGGTTGAAAAACTGTCGTCTCTGCAATTTGCCGCGGGCAATGCTCCGCAGGCGCAGGTCGGTGATCTGTCCATCAAAACCAACTCGCTGACCTCGCGCGGCGGTTTCCAGGGCGGCGCATACGTGGCACAGAAGGATGAGGTCAATAAGGCCATCAGCAGCAACGTCAAGCAGGCATGCGCCCGGATGCAGGCGATCGAAACGTATCTGGATAAAATCAGCACGGGCATCAAGAATGGCGGAAAGGTAACAGGAATATGAGAGAGTCGGTTTATCAGGGACGCACGATCACCCGGTCGGAATCAGGCCGCTCGGAGACCTGCGTCAAGGAAGGCGAGCTGTCGGAACTGGTGGAGTATCTGGAGTCGCTGGAAATCGGCGGCTCCGGGATGCGGATTGTAAGTGCCAGACTGTCGCAGCACGCGGGCAAAACCTGGCGCTGCGAGATTGAAAAGTCCGATGCGCATGATACCGGCGGCGGGGGCGGCGACGCTCCATCGGACGAATACGGCAAAAAATCCGCAACGCTGACTTGCGGTATTATGTCAATGCCGCTGGAAACGCATAAAAAATATCTTGCCAACTGGAATTATTTTCTGGCGTGCGCGGACAGAGTCAAGAAAAAAAGCAACGGCGAATATGAAACGGTCGAGACCAAAACAGTACCTGACTGGTGGGATTCCGCAAAAGATACCATTCTTGCCGCGGCGCAGGCGCTTGATTACCGCTGGGTTAAGGCACCAAGTGAGCTGCCAGGCGGCATCGGGAAAGACAGCCGGGTCTGGCACATCCTCAAAGAACCGACCAAACCGGGGATGGAATCGTATGACCTTGCGACCTATCAGGTGCAGGAAAGTGTGCACTACAAAACCGCGAAGCAGTGCGGCAGTTACGTGGCGGGATGCATGAACAAAATCGCCACGCCGGGTGAGACGTTCGGCATCACTGGCGGCAACTGGAAAGTGGACGGCGCCACGATTGCCTGGGACGGCACAAAATGGAAAGCGACATTGACGTACACCATGTCTGGTAATGACCGAGGCTGGGATAAAGATTTTTACGCATAAGGAGGTATGCATGGCAACGCTGCCAAGTCCGATCCGAAACGGTGATGACCGGAATGTGATTTTTTCCAAGTTCAACGATCTGCTGAAGTATCTGCAGACGACACGCATTGTCCCGGACAACAAAACCTTGCAGGCTGCACACACTCCGGGCGGCATCGTCCTGCGCAGTCTGCAGGCTCACAGTCAATTTGAGGTTGAACGCGAAGGCGGAGACGAAGAATCGGCATGCGGATATTTCCGGGCGGCGCTGAGTACAGACGAAGACACCGGGACCTTGTCCGTCAGAATTGAGGACGGCGCAGATCCTGAAACTGAATACTGCGGTTATGTGGATACGGAGTCCGCGCGATTGTGGGTCGAGCCGGCTGAACTCGAAATCGATACAACTGCGGCGGATGATCTGGCGGTCTGGCTGACGCTGCGCGACAACGGCGAAGAGCTGTCAGCTGCATTTTACGTGGACGAAGAAGTTGCCGAGCCCGGCACCGACCCGGATTATGATCCGGATGCGGCGTCCGAATCGCTGCAATCTTCGGGCGATGTGCTCGCTCATGTGCTGATCGCCCGCGTGATTTATGATCCGGATGAAGACGTCCGGCACGTGGTGCAGGAGCAGCACGGTCCGATCTATGTCCGGCACCCGGAATACCGCGGAGCTTTTGCGGTTACACGGGCAGACAACGGACTGTACGTAACGGGCGGTCCTGTGCTGCTCAACGGTACGGAAACCATCCAGGCGGAAGACACGGAACTGAAAAAGGATGCCGGCACCATTTGCGTCTGCGTCAATTTTTCCAACGGCTGGGGCGAACCTGAGATTAAGTTTGCACAGCCCGGCGCCAACGCATGGCCGGTTGCGCAGGTTGTCCTGGATGATGACCAAATGCGCATCACGCAATATCCATGCGGCATGGCTCTAGTTTTCCATACCGCGGAATGTCCGATCGCAGTCGCTGCACAGAAGGAACAAGAGAATGAATGAGAATTTTTACCGAGATGAGCGTCCGGGGGCCGAGGATGATCCGGGCAACGGCTCCTGGATCAGTGATGCTCCTGGATCTGGCGGAGGCGGTTCCGGTGGCGGCGGAGGCAGTGGCGGAGGCGGTTCCGGTGGGGGAGCAGGCGGCGGGTACTGGCTGTCCGGAGATGACGACGATGAGGACGATGAGGACAAGTCAAACGGCAAATGGGAAGGAATCAATCTGCCATATCTCAAAATCTGTCATGCAGGGACGTTGCTGCGCGATGGCGAAGGAGTATTGCTGACGGGCTCATGGACATGCCGGCTGCCGCCGTTTGTCGAAATTGCCATTGGAGAATCCAAACATCTGGATTGCGCGTTGGCGCGCTCCGGTCGACCGATTCATTTTGTCAAATATGTTGACAGAGCCACGATTTATGGTTCTCTCTCCGATTTTTCGCCGGGCAGTTTTTCTCTTGAATTGCGTTGGCAGGGCGGACATTATGACTATGCCAAACTCAACATCATGACCGTGACCGTTGCCGGCGTCAGTCTGGGCAGCATCAAGATTCCGCTCAGCGGCTGGCGCAAGGCGGCTGAAGTCGAGATCCGGCAGGACGGCTCCATCTGGGTGAACAATCAAAAAAACAAATACTATTATTCAGCGAGGCAAACATGATTTTATATGTAGACGTATCCAGCAGGACGCTGACAGACCGTCCCGGCGGACCCACGCTGGCAGTTTCAGACCGCGTCAGTTTTTACGAGGGAACGCGGGAAAAACTGGACATCGTGCTGTATGACGGGCAGGAACCTTTTGCTCTGTCGGAGTCGGATACATTTCAGATCAACCTCGACAGCGATTTCAAGCATACTACGCCGCTGATGGCACGTTCCACAACGGTAACCGTCACGGATGCTTCGGGTGGGCGCATCGCTTCGACGATTTCCTTCTGCTCCAGCGAGTTCGGAGTCAAACTCAACGGCAAAGAAAAAATCAGCGCCTGGCTGGAAATCTGGCTTTTCCGGGACGGAAGCACCACGCCGATCGTACTTTGTCAGGACGTGGTGATCGCCCGTGCACTGGTCGGAGATCCAGCAGCCACAGTCCCGCCGGATGTGACTTCCGATTTTTACACCAAGGCACAAATCGACGCACTGCTGCGCGCCGGAATTGAGGTGCAGTATTCCACAGACGGTCAGACCTGGACAGCATCAGCGGATGAGGCTGTGTATCTGCAATTTCGCAACAAAGCACTCGGCGGCGCGTGGTCGGAAACCATCCGCGTCCGGGGCGCGGACGGACAAGCGGCGACCCTTGCGATCGGCACCGTTACAGCTGTTGATGCAGACAAGGCGGCGGTGCGCAACTCAGGCACCAGCGCGGCGGCAGTGCTGGAGTTTGACTTGCCGCGCGGCGCAAATGGCAAAGACGGCACGGACGGACAAGCGGCGACCATTGAGGTCGGCACAGTTACCGCGGTTGATGCAGACAAGGCGGCGGTGCGCAACTCCGGCACCAGCGCGACGGCAGTGCTGGATTTTGATTTGCCGCGCGGCGCAAATGGCAAAGACGGCGCGGATATGGATTGGGACGTCGTCGGCGATTTGGCAGAGCTGTCGATTTATGACGAGGAGCCGGCAGGCTTCCGGTTCGCGGCAACGGTCATTGATGCGACGGAGCAATCCACCACCATTTACGTTTACAAAAAAGCATCGGATGCGACTGCCGACTGGCTGGAGCCGCTGGTCATCAAAAAATGGTCGGAGAAAGGCAAGAATGCCGATCTGATCCCGCCCGTTGAGTTCAAAAAACCGAACAAGGGGGAAAAGACTTTTGTATTCGACATCAGCAAAAACAGCGCGGCAACCGTGGCAGCGGTCTGTATCGACACAAAGGACGGCGAGTACAGACTGCCTTACGCCAGCGCTCGCGGGGTGCTGACGATTTACACAGACAGGTCTGGTGGTAAAGTTCGCATTACTTTCGGCGACAATGTGCCGGCGTATGACACCGGGCGCGTGTACTTTGCACAGGGGCTGGCAACGCTGGATCAGAGCAGTCCCGGCGGCGACTGGGACAGTGCGATGTGGTATGGGTATATCACAGCAGAGGTCGCGGGGAGCATTACCAGCGTCCCGCAGATCACGGCGGAGATGCTCGCAGCGGCAAAGACAGTGGGCACGATGACGCAGGCGGAGACGGCGTCGGCGATCGGCAAGGTCACGCTGGCCAATGTGCCGGCGTACAGCTGGGTGGTGGCGCTGATCCCAAGTGGGCTTAAGGCAACCAAAGACGACGGGCTCGGCGGCAAGGTCGCTTTCGCGCTCAACAACGGCGCGGCCAATTCCGGCGCGAACGGCGCGGAACTCACGCTCGGCGAAGTTAAATTGAACGTATACGGCGAACTGCAAATCGTTACAGCTCAAACTACTATTTACATCGAGGAGGCATAAATGGCTATTGCATTAGCAGACAGTCTGCTGCCCAACAAAACAGGCGTGCCGGTCGACGCCCGGACGGTCGCGGCCAATGCCGCAGTGCTCGCAGCAATCGAAAATCCGTACGCTGGGATGCGCGTCTGGCTCGCAGATCCAGGCAAAGAGGTGATCGTCAAGACGCTCAAGGATCAGACCGTCGGGGCGTTCACCCAAAAAATCATCGACACCACGGAAGATGCTGTGGTGCAATCAGATCTGACGACCTTGCAGACATCGCTTTCCGGCAAAGCTGACTCATCCACAGTTACGGCTCTTGCGGCAAAAGTCACGGCGAATGAAACATTACTTTCCGGCAAAGCTGATACATCCACAGTTACCGCTCTGGCGGAAAAAGTCACGGCGAATGAAACGGCGATTGCGGAACTCTCTGCCAGTCTCGGCACGGCGGAAGCGCAGCTCAACGCGCTGATCGGGGAGGCGTAACATGTCGCTTGCCGATACCAAAAACAAACTCTCGGCGTGCCGCGACCGTTTCGTGCAAGTGCTTACCGCACAAATGATTCCGGTGCGTGCCGGTGCGACCTTGCATCAGTGCATTGATGCGCTGGCGGCGTACTGGGCTGACGCCGATCCGGGCGGCGATGAGACCGGCGACGTCACGACATGGCTCACGCTCATCGCGCCCAGTGATCCCGCTCTCTACGCGGGGCTGTCCGAGGGCGCGTCGACCGCCGGTCATGCCTGGAGCGATGACGACGTGCTGTCGGTAAAAATCTGGAACGGCTCCACGCTCGTAACATCCTCATGCACAGGATATAACGGCGCGGACTTCGAAGCGAACAGCCTGTCGCATCTGTGCGCGGGGAACCGGGTCGCCTGCAATGTCGGGACTTTTTCCGGCAGCGTCAATCTGACCATTGACTGGCAACGCAAGGGCAATACGGTCAAAACCGAAACGCGGACTTTCGCCGGGACGCATGTGCCGCAATATTTTACGAGGCCGAGTGGCAACGGAAATTATATTCTGAAACTCAACGGCTCGACGGCCGCGGCAGAAGTGTATTATCATTCGCAGTGGATGGATTTCCCGTCGGGCGGTTTGCCGGCGGCTTACGCCGGATGTCCGGTGCGTCTGAAAACCGATCCGCGTCCGAGCTTGAATGCGCTCGCCTGTTGGAGCAGCGACGGCGCGGACGGCGATCCGTTCTGGTATTTCACGTAAAAAAATGAAAGGACAAAGTATGAACTGGAAAAAACTTTTTGCGATGGCGGCTCTGGCGTTGAGCGTCCCGGTGATGGCGTGTCAATACAATCCGAGTATTGATGTAAATCCCCCGCAAGTTCCGGGCAGTGGAGAAACTTGGAATCAGAACACCGATTACGCTGCCTTGTATATCTCGCGCCGGTTTTTGTATCTCGCAGGAATCAATGATGCGACGAATCATATTGCTGCCATTACTGCTGCAGCGCAGACCATCAGTTTTACTGCCGCGAATCACATGACACTCAATCCGCCTTTTACTGTCTATGTTGGCGCAGTGGATATGTATGCGCAGACGCAGCTTGCACCCAATTATAATCAGCAGCGCTCGACGTTAAATGATGTTGCCGGTTTTTGTCCGTCGCCGTCGTTTGAAAAACAGGGACGCGAAATGGAAACCGTTACCGTTACGGTGCAATACCGCGTTTTGCCGGGCACGGAATGGGTGGACGCAGCAACCAAAAAATTTTCCACTGGAGATGTAAAAATTTTGGCGGCGAAAAAAATCTACGGCAAAATCCAGATAGACCCGCCGGCACTGGCTGGAAGCAAAGTCCTGGTGCGGCTGCACGTTACAGTCGATAAGTTAAATTATCCGGTGGTGCGCGGCAATGGATTTACCGGAAGCGAATATATGCGCACTGCCGAATACATCGAGAACGCCGATCCGGATGACGCCGCGGTCAGCAGCGATACCGCAATTGCCGCCAGTGCGACTGTTGCCAGAGTCGTTGCCAGCACGAGTACTGATTCTGACCACAAAACACATGAGATTTTGGATGCTCAACTGAATTGCAATCTTAACATCCTGACCAGTGCGTCTATTGCTCCGGAAGAACAAGTTATCGGCGGTTCGTCCGGCGCAGTTTACGGCGGCGGCTGGACAGACCAATATCTGATGTGCTTCACCGTGGGCGACAAACGGAGGCCAGAATGAAAACATTGAACAAAATCATTGCGGGGACAGCTGCCGCGGCAGCGATCGGCGGCGGAGCTCTGATGGTCTCCAACCTCAATTCGACACCGGACACGGAAACAGACATCGCACTGCTGGACGTGCCTGTACTGCAGGTTCCGGTGCTGAAAATTCCGACATTGCAAGTTGATACTCTCCAGATTGTTACGCCGGAAATTTCCGGTGTGGAAATTGCACCGCTCGCAATCACGGATCTGGACACGCAAAAATTGGATGCGGAAACAATTCAAATTTCTGCTGTCGATGCCGAGATTCTCAAAGTCACGGGCATTGAGAATCGAATCGCGGCTTTCCAGAGCTTCATGCAGGAGCTGCGCGGCTTCGCGGATCAGCGCGGCATTGACCACGATCCGACGCTCGATCCGGAATCGGCGGTATGGCGGAAATGGCTGGCGATCTATCGCGAGAACAAACCGTACACGCTTGAATACAAACCGCTTCCGGCAAATCTGCGCGTCATCTGCGAGGTCAAATGTCCTGCCGATGCGGCGGCGATCCAGACGCTCGCGGACAACCTTGCGTTTTACAAAAATCAAGGTTACAACGCAGTGCTGATGACCTTTGATACCACCGAGTCTTTGGCGCGTCTGATGCAGACCGCCGAGCTGATCCGGGCGCACGGATTGAAAATCATCGGAGCTTACGCAGGACCGGAAAATTTGAGTTGGAGCGTGTTTCAGGACCCGGACAAAATCGCAGATTATGTGCAGCGGTTGGCAACACATTGCGACGCGTGGATGATTGGCTGGCGGCGCACGAGCGTGCATCTGTTCATCCAGGACGCGCCGTTCACCAATCACATTTTGCGCGCGGCACGGTCAGGCAATCGCGAAATCGCAGTCATCGGCGAAGCGTATCTGGGACAGACCGCGCACAGCAACGAAAGTACCAAAGCAGTAACGTACAATGTGCCGGCAAATTCCAGTGCAGTATTGTTGTTTGGCATCGGGTACAAGGGGCTGGCGATTGAGCGTGCGATGGATGGCGTTTTCCCGCGTGTCAAAAATCTGCCGCGGCTCGGACTGGCAATCGGCGAGCGTGCGTATTACAATTCGCGCTTCAACACGCACAAAACCTTCGCGGAAAATCTGGCAATCAAGCAGCGCATCGAGCGTCGGTTCAAGCGCGGCGGATGTGTCGGAACTTTCACGATCCGCGCCGACGGCAGTGATGGAATTTACGATAAAACTGTCACCGAGGATTTGTCTCAAAAATACAAGGAGGGCTTATGAGCGAATGAGGTCGAATGAATTTCAGTTGTCAAGTTTCGTTTGACAACTGCCGCAGAAAATGAGAAAAAGTTTACACAGAGGAGTTTTTATTTTTTATGAAAAAGATTTTCGCAATGTTCCTTTTCGCCCTGACCGCCGTTTCCGTTTTCGCCGGGGATTATGTTTTTCCAGGCTGGAAATGTACGGACGTCGCAAAAATTGACGCCGCCATCGCGGCTTCCGACACCACGCAGCGCAAAACTGCGATGCAGGTCCTGCGCGTTTTCGCCGAGCAGCCGCCCGCCTCGTTTGAGGAGTTGTGCGCTGCAGTCGATCAGGTCGTGGACAATGTCAGCGATCCAACCGTAAATGCAGAAATCAAAGCATATTGGAAGGTGCAATGGAAAAAACAGTTCGCGTACAACCGTCTGGAGTTTTTCCCGGAGACGCTGGCGTTTTGCAAAGCCAATCAGAGCATGTATGACCTTTTTGTGGCGATGGCCGGCAAACGTTACAGCATGTCCGACACCGAAATTTACACATTGCTGGCAAACTGTCTGGTCAAGTATTCAGACGCATACAGTGCCGCCAACGTGCGTAATGCCGTCAAAAAATTGGTCGCCTTCGCGGTAACCGCCGAGGTCAAAACCCAGAAAAACGACCTCGAAAAACTGAACCGGATTTACAGTATCAAAGCCATTGAAAATCCGTCCGAATGGACGCCAGTGGTGAGCATGATCCGCACCGCAATGGCAACCTATTAATTCAAAACACGAGGAGAAAAAATATGAAGAAAATTTTTGTTGGTCTGTTCGTCGCCGCGCTCGCGCTGCCGGGCTTTGCCGCTGTCTGGAGCCCCGCCCAGATCGCAGATGGAAAACTCGCGCTGGAGAAAGCAACGCATCCGCACGCCAAAGGCGAATGCGAGGCCAATCTGGCTGTGGTGGGGTCCGATGATCCCGCAACATTCGAGGAAATTCTGACGAAATGCGATACAGCTTTCCGCAAGCATGGCTTCACCAAAGAATATTACATCCGCCTCAAGGCGTGCCAGTTTGCTTGTTGGAATTACGATGGAAAATTTGTGGCTGACGCCTGGAAAATTGCCTGTATCGACAACAACAGTTTCCGCTGGTATCTTGCAAAATATCATCAGCGCGCGCTCGGTCTGGCCGACGCCGATCTCGCCGAAATTATTGAGGACAAGATTTTCAGCCCAGATTTTTCGCTGCCGACCATCAAGCAGATGGTGACTGACTATTTGCGCATCGCACCAACTCTGGACGAAGTCAAGGTCAAAAACGTGCTGAAAAAGATGAACCGTTACTTCACGCCGAAGGCTTCCGCTGATGCTTCCTACACGCCCGTGGTAAGCATGATTCGTAACGCTTTGAGCGTGTATTGATTCGCAAAAAATCAACCTGCCGCGTGTCTGTTTTTTGGATGCGCGGCTTTTTTTCGAGGTGAAAAATGGAAGAAATAACCGAACTTCGCCAACGCTGCGAAAAGTATAACTTGGCAGGCCGCGAAATCCTGGCAGGGTACAGCGATGATGAGCTGGCAGCGATGTACAATGGCGCAGGTCCTGACGCCTGGCCGGATGATTTGCGGGGTCTGCTGACGCGTGCGATGCTGCTCTTCAAGCCCGCTGTGCTGATCCACGACGTGCAGTACACGTTCAGCGACGGCACCGAGGCAGGATTTGCGCAAACCGTTTCCGACTGGCGCACCAATTGCCACCGGATTTTCGCAGCCGACTGGCCGCTCTGGACCCCGCGCATGGCGAGTAAAGCATACCGCCGCGAACGTTTGTACTGGTATGGAGTCATGACCGCTGTCAACTTTGCAATCGCGACCACTGCCGCGCGTGATGCGTGGCTCGCAGCTTATCAGAGGAGATCCCAAAATGTGTAAAACAACTCTCAAATTTTCCGCATTGATTTGCACAGTGATGTGCTGCGCCGGCTGTGCCGATTTCCGCGCCGCCGTAACCGCCGTGGGCGATGATCTCGGCGACAAAGCACTCTCCGGCACCGCGCTGGTGGACATCTGGAAAATCACGCCCAGCGATCCCGCAACCAACTCCGCGCCGGCCGGTAAAAAAGTAACCGTGATCGGCAGCCTGAAAAGCATCCCGATGGTTAGCCATGGCAAAACGCAGGTCAAGGATTACGCCGAGTACCGCAAGACCCGCACACCTGCCTGGTACAACCGCGACAACGTGACCGAGGAAGAAACACTTATCCTGACCGGCGACAATGCCGCCGAGCTTCGCACTTTCCTGCAAAGCCGTCTGCAACAAACGCCATCCACATCCAATTCTCAATAACCAAACCAATCAGCCCGTCAGACTTCTGGCGGGCTTTTTTGTGTAAACACATCATGCCGATTTTGATAATTAGTTTACGCACAGACAACACGATTTGTGCAAACCTTTTCTTCCTCTCTGCGCAAACCATTTCCCACTATATACTTCGGGTGCGAGTTTTTCAGCGGATTG
>ERZ808278.504-NODE-504-length-24763-cov-25.528533_pt1 | contig 24763 bp, 21 predicted proteins | sample MGYA00521239_ERZ808278 | MGnify/ENA primary metagenome ERZ808278 (study PRJEB31516, sample SAMN03275600) | gut metagenome | biome: mammalia-associated habitat; material: feces | host: Papio cynocephalus | place: Kenya | collected 2012-07-17 ... | reverse complement strand
AGACACCACCCTTGGTTTTCATCGGCAAGACGCTCTTGGCTTTCATCGGCAAGACTTCCATCCCGTTCATTAGTCAAACTTTCACAAGTCCCCATGTATCGGCAACCGTGCGCCTGGGCGTTGTCCTCCACCAACTTCAGTTGATGCTTCTTGCAAATATCCCCGATACGCCGGGTATAAGCACACCTGCCATACAGATGCACAATCATCACGGAGCGAGTCCTGTCCGTGATAGCTTCCTCGATGCGGGCATCATCTATCTCCAAGGTATCAGGATTCGGTTCCACCAAGACAGGCTTCAGCCCATTCTCAGTAATCGCCAAGATAGAAGCGATATAGGTATTGGCAGGTACGATGACCTCGTCTCCCCTCCTCATCACGCCCATCTCAAGATAGGCACGGTAGATGAGAGTCAAGGCATCCAACCCATTGCCCACCCCGACACAGCACTTCGTACCGATAAAGCGAGCGTAGTCTTCCTCAAACTGTGCAACAGCTTTCCCTTGGAGATACCATCCCGAATCCACGACACGGCTTACCGCCTCGTGGATTTCGTCGGCACGCAGCAAGGTTACTTTCTGCAAATCTAAAAACTTAACACTACGATTCATATCTTTTTGGGCAAAGGTAATATTTTTCAAGCAAAACGCCAAACAAATCCTCCCAAAACTACATGAAAAGAGCAAAAATAGATGCTCCTATCACGGTCATCACACCGCAAACCACGATGGAAAGGCTGCTCATCGCTCCCTCTATCGTACCCATCTCCATCGCTCTCGCCGTTCCCAGCGCATGAGCGGAACATCCGATGGCGATACCCTTGGCTATCGGTTCCTTGATGCGAAGCAAAGACAAGAACTTCTCGGCGAAGATATTGCCCAAAACACCAGTCACGATGATAACCACCACAGACACGGAGACATGACCGCCCAACTCCTCCGATACACCTATGCCTATAGCGGTCGTGATAGACTTAGGCAAGAAAGTGACATAGGCGGCATGGTCGAAATGAAACAGCACCGCCAATAGTAGAACAGAGCACAAACTTGCCAGTACGCCAGAGAATATACCCAAGAGAACTGCCCGATAATTTTTCTTCAGCAACTCCACTTGTTGATACAAGGGAACCGCCAGACAGATGGTTGCAGGTGTCAGCAGATAGCTGATGCTGTTAGCGCCCGCACTATAAGTGGTATAGCTCACACCCGTGAGAAGCAAAGTGCAAATAACCAATATGATGGAAATCAAGAGCGGATTCATGAGCGACCATCCCGTCTTGATTTTCAAAAACAAGCCTATGCCATAGGATGCCAAACTAATCAACACCCCGAAGAATACTGAATCTTGAAACAAAGTAGTCATATTATCCTTACTTTATAGTTTTTCTTTCTTGAGTTTTTCTTTTACCCTTTTACTTTTTACCCTTTTACCTTTTTACCTTTTTACCTTTAAAAGCCCCTTTATGACGGCGAATCACAAACTGGGTAATATATCCCGACACTCCCATCACGATGAATGTACTCAACACAGTGACAATGATATAAGCAAACCAAGAGTTGCCTATCGACTTATAGGAATCTATCAGTCCCACGGCAGCAGGAATAAACATCACAGGCATCACGGCAATCAAGAAACTACTCGTCTCACGGATGTCCTTCACCTTGATTAACTTCAACTCCAATGCCACAAACAAGAGGACGATGCCATAGATACTTGCAGGGATTGGCAAAGGCAAACAAAAATGCAACAACTCTCCCAAGAAGGAGAAAGCGATGATAATCAAAAACTGAATCAGATATTTCATGATGCCTACAATTCGATTTTCTCTATATATTCCTCGATAAGTTTTGATGTCTCATACATACCCAGCCTACTGCAATCCAGGCAGATGTCATAATCATTGGCATCGCCCCAGGTCAAACCAGTATAATACTTATGGTATGCGATACGGCAATCCTCCACATGCTCCACAAACTCCTTGGCATCATCATAAGAGAGATTTTGCTCTTGCTGAATGTCGGCGATTCGATGCTCCATCGACCCTTTCAAGAACACAGACACCAAATCCTTGCGTTCCCTGAAGATATAGTTGCCACAACGACCGATGACGATGCAATTCTCATCACCTATCATATCCGCAAGAATGTGCAAAGGCTTCTCTGTCAAGTCGCGACGGCTTTCCCCAAAAGAAGACATGGCAAACAACAGTTCGTCAACCGGGCGCTCATCAAAAAAAGCTTCCATCTCATCAAGCACTCCACGCTCACTTGCCATCTCCAGCAAGTTTTTTCTGGTATAGAAAGGAATACCATAGTTTTCTGCCAGCAGTTTGCCTACATTGACGGCTCCACAACCACACTGGCGAGCAATCGTAATAATCATTGAGTTACACTTATTTTAAGTTATATATAAACAAAAAAGCTAAGAAGTCGAAACCTCTTAGCTTTTTGTCGGGGCGACAGGATTCGAACCTGCGACCACCTGTTCCCAAAACAGGAGCGCTACCGGGCTGCGCTACACCCCGCTTGCATTACTTATTGCTTTTGTCATGATGATTGAGTCGGGGCGACAGGATTCGAACCTGCGACCACCTGTTCCCAAAACAGGAGCGCTACCGGGCTGCGCTACACCCCGCTCATCTTCATCCATCGACTTAGCTTTAAGCCTCATTTCTGAATTGCGAGTGCAAAGGTACTACAAATATTTCATTCCACCAAATTTTTCTACGACTTTTTTCAAATTAATTGCATTTTCCTATTTTTCTACTACCTTTGCACTCGCTTACACCTTATTATATATATAGGGCTATTTGCCTTTGAGCAACTTCTTATTTACTTTGAATCGGTCGAAGCCAAGCCCATACACACCGATGACCGCACTCTGACTCACGAAGGCCGTCGGGTCTATCTCGTCGATGAGTCGGAAAATCTTCTGCGACTCGCTCTGTCGTGCCAAGACAAAGAGCATATGAACGTCCTTGCCGCTATAACCACCATGACCATCCATCACCGTACAACCTCTATCGGCAGCCGTATTGATGGCGGCACTCAACTCCAAATACTTGTCGGAAATGATGAAGAACTGAACTGATCGACGCAAGGTGTTGACGACATGATCGACACAAAGCGAGGAAACAAACAAGCACACATAGCCATAAATGACCATCTCCCAACTACGGAGTACGAAATAACTACTCGTGATAATCAGCAAGTCGCATACCAAGATGGCATGACCCAAGGAGATGTTGTAATACTTGTTGATCATCGCCGCCACAGTGTCCGACCCTCCCGTACTGCCATTGCACGACAATCCCAAGCCTGCGCTTGCACCCATGCAGAAAGCACCGAGCACAGTTGCCATGAAAGGTTGGTCGTGCAGCAAGGTGATGTTGCCACCTCCATAATGCTCGATGATGCGAGTATAGATGGCAAACAAGGAGATGGCGTAAAGCGTCTTCACACAAAACCGCCACCCTAAGATACGAAAGGCTATCACCAGGAGCATCACATTGAGCCCGAAATACGACACGGACACCGGCACACCCAATCCCCAATAGAGGATGGAGGCGATACCGCCGATGCCACCCATCGTAATATGGTTGGGCAACAGGAAAATGTTCAAACCAATACTACCCATCAACATAGCCAAGGCAATGATGATGTAGTCTCTAATCTCATGAATTCTACTTTTTCTCGTCATAAAATGATGTATATTTTTATTACGACTGCAAAATTACGAAGTTTTTTCGGAAAATTAAGACAAAAAAGATAGATATTCCAAAAAATATGCCTACTTTTGCAGCATTACTACAACTATTATCCGATTGTAGTATTCAAAATACTCTATTGTTTCATCAAAAACATGAAAGTTATGGCAGAATACACTACGATTATCAAAAACTGGAAACATCTTGACAACGGCCTCCCCTACAAGTGGGTCGTAGATTATGCGTCGTACAATGCCTACGGCAACTTCGAGCTGACATCCGAGGACTGGGAGAAGAGAGACTATATCGTCAACTTCAAGGGCAACTCCGAGCTAACCACCGAATTCGACCACCAGAAAGCCCTCAGCCAAGCCATCGAGGACATCTCCGCCCTCGTCATAGACACTTTCGGCAAAGCCACCAAAGACATCACTTTCGTGTGCATCCCTGCCTCCACCCAAGCCAACACCCAGCGTCGTTTTGCAGAATTCAGCGAGAAAGTGTGCGAGAAAACAGGCATGACGAATGCCTATCCACTCATATCTTGGAAACAAGTGACAGATGAATACTCCATTGACAGCGACGCCTTGAAAGACAAAAACATCCTACTCTTCGACGACATCATAGCATCGGGGGGTTCTGTTTGCAGATTCGCAGAAAAGATGAAGGACATTGGAGCAAACGTAGTAGCTGCCATTGCGCTTGGCAAAAAGATGTAATAGCCAAGATATTACCTTTACAGCCTTTACACTTTACCTTTAAAGCCCTTAGCCAAACCACCCTCCGAGGTTTCCTTATAAAGAGAAGGAAGATCATGCCCAGTCTGTCGCATGACCTCCACCACCCTATCGAAGGAAACACTGTGATGCCCATCGGAGAAAGAGGCATAAAGGTCTGCATCCAAGGCACGAGCTGCAGCAAAGGCATTTCGCTCGATGCAAGGTATCTGAACCAAGCCACACACAGGGTCGCAAGTCATGCCCAAGTGGTGCTCCAAGCCCATCTCAGCAGCATACTCTATTTGGGAAGGACTGCCACCAAAAAGCTGGCAAGCAGCAGCTGATGCCATGGCGCAAGCAACCCCCACCTCACCCTGACAACCAACATCGGCGCCACTGATGGAAGCATTCTGCTTGACCACATTTCCCACCAAGCCCGCAGTAGCCAAGGCTCGCAAGATGCGCTGTTCGCTCATGCCATGAGAAGTGTGCATATGATAGAGCACAGCAGGCAACACACCGCAGGCGCCACAAGTTGGAGCCGTCACGATGATGCCACCCGAGGCATTCTCCTCGCTCACCGCAAGGGCATAAGCATACACCAATCCACGGCTCTGCAAAGAAGCTCGATACCCCTTGGCTTTCGTATAGTAGGTAGCAGCCTTGCGTGGCAACTTGAGCGGACCAGGCAGCACACCCTCATGATCCAAACCATGATGAACCGCTTGTTTCATCGTTTGCCAAACCATGTCCAAGAAATCCCAGATTTCCGGTCCTTCACATTTCTCGACATATTCCCAGAACGAACGACCATTGTCATAGCACCACTGCTGGATGTCCGCCAGTTTGTTCAGTTCATAGACATCCTTGGCTCCCAGTTCTCCCTGCTCATCCTTTCCTTCCGAGAGAGCGCCGCCACCGATGCTATACACCGTCCACTCGTCCAAGACATCCCCATCGACATCCTTGCCCACAAACTTCATCCCGTTAGGATGAAAGGGAAGGAATGTCTGTGGTTCCCAATTGATCTTGACAGAATGGTGTGGTTGGATAACTTCCTCGATAGCCACATCCGTCATGTGCCCCTTGCCTGTTGCGGCAAGACTTCCGTAGAGAGTCACCTCATAAGAAGCAGCATTTCCACAACGCTGCAAGAATAGTTTGGCAGCACGTTGAGGTCCCATCGTATGACTGCTCGAAGGTCCCTTTCCTACTCTATATAATTCCTTTAAAGATTTCATCGCAGATAATGTTGTTTAATAAATGTTGAGTTAGATTTCCACCACGCAAGCGTCACAGCTAGAGCTCCACCACGCAAGTGTCACCAGACAAAGGAAGTATCATCAAATAAAGGTCAAGCCAAACAGAGACTGCCTAACTTGACCTTTATCATTATACCTTATTATATAATTACTTAGTGATACATCCTTACTTGATGATTCCTTCCTCGACGAAAATCTTCTTCAAGATAACCACAGCCTTCTCCACCTGTTCCTTGGTATGAGTTGCCATCAAGGCGAAGCGTACCAATGTGTCCTGAGGAGCACAAGCTGGTGGGATAACAGGGTTGATGAACACACCTGCGTCGTAAGCCATCTTCGTCACAACGAATGTCTTCTCTGCATCGCGCACATAGAGAGGAATGATAGGACTCTCAGTCTCACCAATCTCGAAACCTTCCTCACGGAAACGCTTCAACGCATAGTTGGTTACATCCCAAAGGTTCTCGAAACGCTCAGGCTCGTTCTGGATGATGTGGAGAGCCTCAAGTGCTGCGGCAGTCGCAGCAGGAGTATTGGAAGCACTGAAGATGTAAGTGCGGCAGTTGTGGCGGAGGAAATTGATAGTATCCTTGTCTGAAGCGATGAAACCACCGATGGAAGCCAAGCTCTTAGAGAATGTACCCATGATGAGATCCACTTCGTCGGTCAATCCAAAGTGATCGCAAACACCACGACCTTGCTTACCAAAGACTCCGAGGCCATGAGCCTCATCGACCATGATGGAGCAATTGTACTTATGCTTCAACTTGACAATCTCTGGCAAGTTGGCCAAGTCACCCTCCATGGAAAACACGCCATCCACCACGATGAGCTTGATAGCCTCCTGAGGAAGTTTAGAGAGCACGCGCTCCAAGTCTTCCATATCGTTGTGCTTGTAGTGCAACTGTGTGGCAAATGACAAGCGACGGCCATCTACAATAGACGCATGGTCACGATCATCACAAATAATATAGTCGTTACGACCTACTACGCAAGCCAAAACACCTTGGTTCACAGAGAAACCCGTAGAGAAACAAAGTGTCTCGTCCTTACCCATAAACTCAGCCAACTCCTTTTCGAGCTGCACATGCAAATCGAGGGTGCCATTGAGGAAACGGCTTCCAGCACAGCCTGAGCCATACTTGTCGAGCGCAGCCTTGGCTGCATCAATGACACGCTGGTCGTTGGTCAAACCCTGGTAAGCATTAGAGCCGAACATCAAGATCTTATGACCATCGATATCGGTTACCTCTGTCATCTGCTTACTTGTGATCTCACGGAAGTAAGGATACACACCGGCAGCCATGTACTTCTGAGGTTCACGATAATTCTTGTATCTTTCTTGTAATTGTCCCATTATTAATAGGTGTACTTTTATTATTTTCTAAGTTTCAGGGTGCAAAGATACAAAAAAGATGTTATAAATCCTATTTTTTTCTAAGAAAGTTTACTTTTAGCGTTTTTTTCGTCTGCAAAAAGCACATTTTTAAGACAAAATTACTATTTTTGCAAAAACAAAGCATATAATAATGCACATAATTTAGAAATTGTACGAAATCTAAGAATTGTACGAATGAAAAAAAAGATAGTATTCATCATGAATCCAATTTCGGGCACAAGCAGCAAAGCAGCCATACCGAACTTGATTGATTCTACCTTAGACAAAGAACTCTTCGATTACGAGATAAGAATGACCGAAAGAGCTGGACACGCATCGGAAATCGCCACCGAGGCCAAGGACAACCATGTCGATATTGCCGTTGCCGTTGGTGGTGACGGAACCGTCAATGAGGTAGCTCGCTCCATCGTTCATTCCGACACGGCTTTGGGTATTATACCATGTGGGTCGGGCAACGGCCTGGCTCGCCACCTTCTGATACCGATGAACCTGAAGAAGAGCATCGAGATTATCAACCAGTGCGAAATCCACGATTTGGACTATGGGGTCATCAACAACTACCCTTTTTTCTGCACTTGTGGCATGGGATTCGACGCTTTTGTCAGCATGAAGTTTGCCGAAAGCGGTAAACGAGGTCCTATCAGCTATGCGGAAAACATCCTCCGTGAAGGCTTGAAATACAAGCCTGAGACCTACACCCTTGAAGACGAGACTGGCACCAAGCAATACAAGGCCTTCCTTATCTCTTGCGCCAACGCCTCCCAATATGGCAACAATGCATATATTGCCCCACAAGCATCCATGAGCGACGGTCTGATGGATGTCATCATCATGGAGCCATTCGATGTCATAGAAGCTCCACAGGTGAGTTTTGATATGTTCAACAAGACTTTGGACAAGAACTCCAAAATCAAGACTTTCCGCTGCAAGAAGCTACACATCTCACGCAGCAATCCTGGAGTCATCCACTATGATGGCGACCCGGTGATGACCGGCGCTGACATCGATGTGCACCTCGAAGAAAAAGGCATCAAGATCATCGTCAACCCGAATGCCGACAAGAACGCTCGCAAGCCCAATGCCATCCAGACGGCTTTCACCGAGTTTTTCAATGACCTCAACGCCATGCGAGATGACATTTCAAGACAAAGCAAGAAAATGGAGGCTTTAAGCAAATTAGTACAGAGAAAACTGAATCTGTAACATCGCATAGTTTTCTGCAGTACATAACATTGTTTTCCGCAGTACATAAAATTGTTTTCTGCAGTACATAACATAACTTGTGGATTATACTTTAAAATAGGAAACAAAATCCTTAAATAGGAAACAAAATCCTTAAATATAAGACTACATTCAAAGTATAATCCACAGGTATATTTACAAATCAAATTACAAATAGAATTTGTCCGTTAATTTCGCATACCATTCCGAGCGGTTTCCATCCGCATCCATCATGGTCTCCACGACATTTTCCATCTCATTTCTCCTATGCCGTTCGAAAGAAAGCAAGACACGCTTTGGAGACTTCCTCTCCACAGTCTTAATAGCACACCTACCTACCAAATAAAATCCTGACATACAGCCTTCTGCAATAAATTGCTCCTCCACATCTACAGGCAGCACAACCGAGAATACTCCGTCATCCAAAAGTAGTCTTTTTATTCCTTGCCACAGTTCTCGAAAAGGCAACGTATCCGCATGGCGAGCCATACTCCGTTTATTGTCAGGATTTTTCAAGCTATCCACAAAGAACGGCGGGTTACTAACGATAGCATCAAATTTTTCCTCCGGCAAGAAATCCTGCAAGCGACTATGAACTATTTCGACACGATCTGCAAAAGGACTGGAAGCCACGTTCTCGCAAGCTTGCCGACAAGCATCCTCGTCCATATCTATGCCTACCACACGAGCATCTTGATACCTTTGAGCCATCATCAAAGAAATCAGCCCCGTACCAGAACCGATGTCCAAGATACGAGAACCACCCCTTGCCCATGCACCCACCAAGACGCCATCAGTGCCAACCTTCATGGCACACCTGTCTTGGAATATTTCAAACTGTTTGAATCGAAAACTACTCATTTGCTATTTTTTAATTAGAACGGCAAACGAGCCTAATTATTTTACATTTAAGCCTAAAAACAAGAGATTTACGAGGATATTCCATAAGAAATATACATTATTATATTAAAAATTGTATTTTAACAAGGCTAATTCAACAAAAAAGGCTAACTTTGCAAGTCAAAATGGATTTATAACTAGTTATGAACAACAATAGAGAAACTCAAGTACAAATGATCGCCGACTATGAAGGCGATGTAACCAAGCTTATCACAGAAAAAAAACCGGGGGCATACCCTATCCTATGTACCCGTGGCCTTGTGCTTTTCCCTACAGTTCTCACTCCTATCGTTCTGGGAAGAAGCCAAAGCGTCGCTTTATTGGAGCATATGCGTCAGCAAAAGACCGAAGACCCTATATTTTGCTCTTTCTGCCAAAAGGACGAAGAAGTAGAAATTCCTGAGCAAAAGGACTTAAGCGAGATCGGCGTATTCTGCCGTCTCATCAAGATGATCGATTTACCGGGTCCAGAAAAGCAAACGACTATCGTTGTCCAGGCACTTGGAAGATGCAGACTCAACAAAATCACTCAAACTCACCCTTACTACGAAGGTGAGGTGGAAAGCATCCCAGAGATCTGGCCAAAGAAGGGAGACTCGGAGTTCAAGATTCTCCAACAAGCCCTGTACAACCAAACCATCGACTTGATACATGCCAGCGAAGATATGTCTAACGAGGCCGAATATGCCCTCAACAACATCAGCAACCCTCTGGTGCGACCTAACTTCATCTTCTCTTCCATGCCTTACAGCATCGAGGAAAAGCTCAAGTTGCTCTCCATCAACAAACTCAACGACCGCATCACAGAAGCCATCAAAATGGGCAACAAGTTGATGCAACTGTTTGCGCTGGAGTCTGATATCAGAAGAAAGACCAAGAGCGACCTGGACGAACAGCAGCGCGAGTATTTCTTGCAACAGCAGCTCAAGAACATCAAGGAGGAGCTAGGAGGCAACGAGTCAAACCCAGAGAAGAAGGAGATCATAGAGAAAGCCAAGAACAAGAAATGGAATGAAAAGATCGAGAAGACCTTCCAGAAAGAATACAAGAAACTGGACACGATCAATCCTCAAAGCCCAGACTATCCCATCCAGATAAATTATCTGCAGACATTGGTTGATTTGCCTTGGGACGAGTGTACCAAGGACGACTTGAGCTTGAAACATGCCAAGAAAGTGCTGGACAAAGACCACTATGGCATGGAAAAAGTGAAAGAGCGTATCCTGGAATATCTTGCCGTGAGAGCCTTGCGCGATGACCAGAAGAGTCCGATCCTCTGCCTGTATGGTCCTCCTGGAGTGGGTAAGACTAGCCTTGGAAAGAGCATCGCCGAAGCCATGAAGAGGAAATATGTCAGGGTATCTTTGGGCGGTCTTCATGACGAGGCTGAAATCAGGGGACACCGCCGCACCTACATCGGTGCCATGCCAGGACGCATCATCAAGAGCATCCAGAAAGCTGGTAGTGGAAATCCCGTCTTCATTCTGGACGAGATCGACAAGATAGCCCAAGCCAACTTCAACGGCGACCCTTCTTCGGCATTGCTTGAGGTACTCGACCCTGAGCAGAACAACGCCTTCCACGACAACTACCTTGATGTGGATTACGACTTGTCCAAGGTCTTGTTTATCGCCACCGCCAACGACCTCGGCTCCATCCCTCGCCCATTGCTCGACCGCATGGAACTCATCGAGGTTAGCGGTTACATCACGGAGGAAAAGATCGAAATCGCCAAGCGACATTTGATACCCAAGGAATTGGAAAATACGGGGTTGAGCAAATACTCTCCTAAAATCAAGTTCGCCAAAGCTTCCATCGAGAAAATCATAGAGCACTATACCCGGGAAAGCGGTGTGCGACAGTTGGAAAAACAAATCAACAAAGCCCTGCGCAAGATGGCATACAAGTTGGCTTACGAGGAAGAGTTGGGCACGACAAGCATCACGCCTGCCGACATAGATACCTTGTTGGGCAACCCTCCTTTCAACCGCGACATCTACCAAGGCAACGACTACGCTGGTGTCGTCACAGGATTGGCATGGACTTCAGTAGGCGGAGAGATACTCTTCATCGAGACATCCTTGAGCAAGGGAAAGGCTGGAAAGCTTACCCTGACCGGAAACTTAGGAGATGTCATGAAGGAATCCGCCGTCATCGCATTGGAGTATGTCAAGGCACACATCGACTTGCTCGGTGTCGATTACCGCATCTTCAGCAATTGGAACATCCACATCCATGTGCCCGAGGGAGCAACACCTAAAGACGGACCATCGGCAGGTATCACCATCGCCACCAGCATTGCCTCCGCCCTTACCCAGCGCAAGGTACGCAAGAACACGGCGATGACGGGCGAGATTACTCTACGAGGCAAAGTGCTTCCTGTAGGCGGAATCAAGGAAAAGATTCTGGCAGCCAAGCGAGCTGGCATCACCGACATCGTGATGTGTCAAGCCAACCAGAAGGACATCGAGGAAATTCCTGAGCAATACCGCAAGGGAGTGGAATTCCACTATGTTGAGAATGTAGCCGATGTTTGGAGATTTGCGTTGACGGACAAAAAGGTTGACAATCCGATAGATTTCACCATCGAAGAAGATAAGAGCAACGAAGAAAAGAAAAAAGAAGCGTAGAGCAATCTACACATGATTTTCAATATTCAACACGAATTTATTAAAGATGAAATTTGAACTACAAGTAACAGATAAGGCCAGCGATGCCCGCACAGGTATCATCACCACCGACCACGGACAAATCAAGACTCCGATCTTCATGCCCGTGGGCACCGTGGGCTCCGTAAAAGGCGTACACTTCGACGAACTCCGCAACCAAGTGAAGGCTCAGATTATCCTGGGCAACACCTACCACCTCTATCTCCGCCCAGGACTGGAAGTGATGAAGGCAGCAGGTGGCTTGCATGGTTTCAACGGTTGGGAACGTCCTATCCTCACGGATAGCGGCGGCTTCCAAGTGTTCTCGCTGACAGGTATCCGCAAGCTGAGAGAAGAGGGATGCGAGTTTCGCTCCCATATTGATGGCAGCAAGCACATCTTTACACCAGAGAACGTAATGGACACAGAGCGCATCATCGGTGCCGACATCATGATGGCTCTTGACGAATGCCCTCCAGGACAAAGCGACTACCAGTACGCCAAGAAAAGTTTGGAGATGACGCAGCGTTGGCTGGACCGCTGTTTCAAACGTTTCAACGAGACGGAGCCTTTGTATGGTTACAACCAGAGCCTCTTCCCTATCGTGCAAGGCTGTACATTCCCTGAGTTGAGAAGAGAAGCTGCTAAGTTTGTCGCCGACAAGGGAGCCGACGGAAACGCCATAGGTGGTCTTGCCGTAGGTGAGCCTACCGAGGTGATGTACGAGATGATAGAGGTGGTCAATGAAATCCTGCCTAAGGACAAGCCTCGTTATCTGATGGGAGTGGGCACTCCACAGAACATCCTCGAAGCCATCGAGCGAGGCGTCGATATGTTCGACTGCGTGATGCCGACCCGAAATGGTAGAAACGCCATGCTGTTCACTTACAATGGCACGATGAACATGCGCAACAAGAAATGGGAGATGGACTTCAGTCCTGTCGATCCTGATGGATGCGACATCGACCGCACCACCACCAAGGCATACTTGCACCACCTCTTCAAAGCCCAGGAGTTGCTCGCCATGCAAATCGCAAGCATCCACAACTTAGCTTTCTACCTCCGATTGGTAACTGATGCTCGTCAACATATCGAGCAAGGCGACTTCGTGCAATGGAAGCGCTCTATCATCGACCAACTCGGACGAAGAATCTAAAAAAGTTAGGAGTTATAAGTTAGAGGTTTAGGAATGAACTACACCAAAGTCTTGGTTACAGCGACTATCCATCTAACCAAAGAAGAATCATAAAATGAAGAATTTCAAACAAATAAGGAAACATCGCAGAAGATACAAGTTGGAGCGATGGTTTGGCAAGCATTTTGCGTGGCTCATCAAAGCTTCGCAATGGACTGCTCACAAATTGAGATTCCTAAGATTTCTGAAATATATCAACCCATTCAGATACATCAAGCGCCTGGACTGGTATATCATCAAGAAGTTTGTGGGATATTATTTCTTCAGCATTGCACTGATCATTGCCATAGCCATCGTCTTCGATGTAAACGACAACTTGGCCAAGTTTACAGAGAACCATGCACCTTTGCGTGCCATCGTCTTCGATTACTACGCCAATTTCGTGCCTTACTTCGCCAACTTGTTTAGTGCCTTGTTTGTATTCATTGCCGTCATCCTCTTCACCACGAAGATGGCAGGCAATTCCGAGATTATCGCCATTCTCGCTTCAGGAACCTCCTTCAAGCGTCTCATGCGACCATACATGCTTACTTGCATCATGCTGTCCGCCCTGTCCTATACGCTTTCCGCATACGTCATTCCGCATGGAACCGTCGTCCGACAGAACTTCGAGAACATGTACAAGAAGAAATCGAAGAACACTTCGGCAGACAATGTGCAGTTGCAGGTGGATCGTGGTGTCATCGCTTACATACAGCACTATGACAACACCTGCAAGAGAGGATATGGTTTTTGCTTGGACAAGTTCCAGGACAAGAAGCTCGTCAGCCACCTCACAGCCATGGAGGTACAATACGACACCATCTCCGACTCCAAGTACCATTGGAAAATCCGCAACTGGAAGGTCAGAAAACTGCAAGGTATGAGAGAGCACATCACCAGCGGGGCTGAGAAAGACACGCTGATTACCATGGAACCTACCGACCTGGTATATTCCAAGGGACAGCAAGAGACGTTCACAAGTCCCGAGTTGAAAGCTTACATCGGCAAGCAGATAGACCGAGGCTCTGGCAACGTAGTGCAGTATCAAGTGGAATACCACAAGCGCATCGCCTCTTCGTTCGCCTCCTTCATACTGACCATCATCGGTCTGTCCCTATCAGCCAAGAAGCGGAAAGGCGGAATGGGCATGGCCCTGGGCGTCGGACTGGCACTCAGCTTTGGTTACATCATGCTCCAGACCGTATCTGCGACCTTCGCCATCCAAGCCAACTTTCCACCGATGCTGGCAGCATGGATGCCAAACTTCATCTTCGCCATCGTAGCATACTTCTGCTACCGAAAGGCACCGAGATAAAAAAAATAATAAATAATAATGTATAAGGAAAGCAATATATCTGTTTTCTAAATTATTCATTAACTATAATTTAAGTATTATGTATTTCGACGAATTAGATTTGAACGATAATGTGCTCGATGCACTTTACGATATGCATTTCGACAAATGCACCCCTGTACAAGAAAAATGTATTCCTGAGATATTGGATGGTAAGGATGTCTTGGGCGTAGCCCAGACTGGCACTGGCAAGACAGCTGCCTACTTGCTGCCTATCCTAAGCAAATTGGACGATGGCGGCTATCCTGAAGATGCCATCAACTGCGTGATCATGTCACCGACCCGTGAGCTAGCACAGCAGATAGACCAAGCCATGCAAGGTTTCAGCTACTACCTGCAAGGAGTAAGTAGCGTGGCTGTCTATGGTGGCAATGACGGAGGTAGATACGACCAGGAGCTCAAGAGCCTTCGCATGGGTGCCGACGTAGTCATCGCTACCCCAGGCCGTCTGATTACTCACATCAGCTTGGGCAATGTAGATTTGAGCAAAGTCAGTTTCTTCATTCTTGACGAGGCAGACCGTATGCTCGACATGGGTTTCTCGGAGGACATCATGACCATCGCCAAGAAACTGCCTAAGACTTGCCAGACCATCATGTTCTCCGCCACAATGCCGAAGAAAATCGAAGAGTTGGCGAAGACATTGCTCAAAAACCCTGTGGAAATCAAACTTGCCGTCAGCAAGCCTGCTGAAAAAATCAAGCAAGAGGCTTATGTTTGCTATGAGGCTCAGAAGATGAGCATCATCAAGGACATATTCAAACAAGGAGACCTCAAGCGTGTCATCATCTTCTGCGGAAGCAAGATGAAAGTTAAGCAACTCTCTGCTTCCCTACAACAGCAAAAGATAAACTGCGGCGAGATGCACTCAGACTTGACACAGCCTGAGCGTGACGACATCATGTTCAAATTTAAGAGTGGACAGATAGATGTATTGGTAGCCACAGACATCGTTGCCAGAGGCATCGACATCGACGACATCACCTTGGTCATCAACTTCGATGTACCTCACGATACAGAAGATTACGTTCACCGCATAGGTCGTACTGCTCGTGCCGACCGTGACGGAAGAGCTATCACCTTGGTCAACGAGATGGACATCTATTGGTTCCAGCAAATAGAGAAGTTCCTGGAAAAAGTGGTAGAAAAGATGCCTCTGCCTGAGGAATGTGGCGAAGGTCCTGAATATGTAAAGCTAGACAAGCCTACCAAACCTGGCAGGGATAGAAACGGCAAAGGCAAGTCTAGCGCCAAGAGCCGCAGACAAAAGGACCGCGACCAGACCGCCCACAAACGTAAGCCAAACAACAAGAACTACCGTCAGGAAAAGATGGGCAACCCTACTGGCGAGCCAAAAGCTGAGAATGGCGAGAACGGAACGAAGAACGAGAACACTGGTGGCAATAAGACAAGAAACGCCAACAGAAGAAAGAACTCTTCTAACGGAAAGGCCGCACCACAAAACAACACCAACGGAAAGCGACCAAACAATAGCAACGGCAACAAGCAAGGCAATCGTAAGAATCGCAACGCCCAAGACAACCGCTCCAACAAGAACCCACGCAACAACAACGCCGAGAACTTACGTCCTGGAAGCAACGGCCGAGGTAGAGGCGTCGCACAGAAGAAATCAAACGACAAGACAGCTTCACGCAAGCCAACACCTATTGTGAACCCACAAAAGAAAGAAAATGTCGTGAAGAAATTCATCAAACGAATTTTTGGCTTTAAGAAATAACCCAACATTTGCAACAAAATCAAGGAATTTGAGTTATTAAAGAAAGAACAAAACATTTAGAAATGAAGAAATACATCATCTTTGTGCTCATGGCATTGATGTCAACAACTGCCATGGCACAATCTTCAAGCATGACAGACGACCAAGTCATGCAGTTTGTGGTAAAGGAGCACAATTCTGGTACCTCAAATGCACAAATCGTCACCAAGTTGATGCAACGTGGTGTCGATATTTCACAAATTCGGCGTGTCCGTACCCGATATGAGCGAGAAGCGAAGCAAGGTGGATTGGACAACTTATCGGGAGCTTCCAATTCCAAAGGCTCTTCTCGCCTGAGAACCAACAACGGCAAGACTCGTGATGACTATGGCAAGCGAGCAGACCAAGAAGCCTCCAACTACAGCAACTATAGGGTGAAAGCGCAACGCGACAATTCGTATGTCCATACCTATAATGGTAACGACGAGGAATACATGGATATGCAGGATGAATTGTATGGCATCTACCCTGACTCCACCCAGATGCTTCGCCGACTGCTTGCCGAAAAGAAATACAACAGCAAGAAAGTGTTCGGTAGAGACATCTTTAATAACAAGGAGTTGAGCTTCGAGCCAAACATGAACATCGCCACTCCACAAAATTATCGTTTGGGACCTGGTGACGCTGTCATCATCGACATCTATGGTGCTTCGCAGAAAACCATCGAGAGCACGGTTTCTCCTGATGGAACGGTTACCATCGAAGGATATGGTCCTGTCAGCGTCAGTGGCCTGACGGTAGCTCAAGCCAACGCTCGCCTCCGTGGCACCCTCGGAAGCAGATACACTTCCAGCCACATCAAGTTGACCGTTGGACAAACCAAGACCATCATGGTCAATGTGATGGGTGAGGTGAAAGCACCGGGTACCTATACCCTCTCTGCATTCGCCACCGTCTTCCATGCACTTTATATGGCTGGCGGAACCAACGACCTCGGTACCTTACGTAATATTAAGGTATATAGGAACAACCGCCTTGTCACCGTCGTGGATATTTATGACTACATCCTCAATGGCAAGTTGACAGGCAACGTCCGTCTTGCCGACAACGACGTGATTGTCGTCGGTCCATACGACTGCTTGGTGAATGTCACGGGCAAGGTGAAACGCCCTATGTTCTATGAGATGAAGAAGAACGAGAGCATCAGCTCCTTGTTGAAGTACGCTGGTAGTTTCACGGGCGATGCTTACAAGAAATCTGTACGCATCAACAGAAAGACAGGTCGAGAATATGCAGTGTTCAACGTGGAAGAGTTCGACTTCTCTAGTTTCCGCATCGAGGACGGCGACTCGGTAAGCGTTGACTCCATTCTTCCTCGCTATGCCAATACAGTGGAAGTGAAGGGAGCGGTATTCCGTCCAGGTATGTACAACCTTGGCGAGCAAGTCAACAGCATCCGCACTTTGGTCGAGCATGCTGAAGGCCTGACAGAGGATGCTTTCACCAATCGTGCCGTGATGCACCGCATGAAATCCGACCGCTCACTGGAGGTTATCAGTGTCGATATAGAAGGCATCATGAGTGGAAAAGTTGCCGACATACCTCTGAAGGAAAATGATGTGCTCTTCATCCCTACCAAGCAGGAGAAGATGACGGAACGCACCATCACAATCCGTGGCGAAGTGCAATATCCTGGCACATATAAGTACGCAGACAACGAGACCATCGAAGACTTCGTACTTCAAGCTGGAGGCTTGACAGACAAAGCCTCTACGGTCAATGTGAACGTTAGCCGCCGTGTATTGGACAACAAAGCCACACGACCAGACAGTTTGATTGCCAAGACTTACACGCTATCGCTGAAAGATGGTTTTGTAGTCGATGGCACCCCAGGGTTCATCCTCATGCCATTCGACGAGGTCTATATCCGCAAGAGCCCAGCCTATAGCGAGCAACAGAATGTTTCCATCGAAGGCGAGGTCATGTTTGCCGGCGCATATACACTCACCAAACGCAATGCCCGCTTGAGCGACTTGTTCCTCAAGTCAGGAGGTGCTACCAACGAAGCCTATATCAAGGGAGCACGACTGATTCGCCGTGCCAACGCTACGGAGAAAGCACGTATGGAGGCTGTACTGAAGATGCAAAGAGAACAACAGCAAAAGAACTTGCTTCAGTTGGCGGCAAGCAGCAACAGCAGCAACCTCCAGCAGGTCGCAGAAGGTGCTAAGAACGCAGAACTGGAGAAGTTTAATGTACCAGACGAATATCCTGTCGGCATCGACTTGGCTGCAGCCATCAAGAACCCTGGATGCGACGATGACCTCGTATTGCGTGAAGGCGACCGATTGGTTGTGCCACAATACAATGGAACCGTGAAGATCAATGGTGCTGTTATGTATGCCAATACCGTTGCCTACGAAAAGGGTAAAAAGGCTTCTTACTACATCGACCAGGCAGGCGGTTTTGCCTCCGACGCTGTCAAGAGCAAGTCATACATTATTTATATGAACGGCAAAGTGGCGAAAGTGGGGCATGGCGCCAAGGTGCAACCTGGATGCGAGATTGTCGTACCTGCCAAGCTGAAGCGCAAGATGAGCATAGCTGAGACCATGAGCCTCGGAACAAGTATGTCAAGTATCGCTGCCATGATTGCTACGATTGCTAATCTGAGTAAATAGTATTCTTTTACAAATAATTGTAATACACACAAAAAAGGTGCTTCGGAATTTCCGAAGCACCTTTTTTGTGTATTATAATTGATCATGTATATTAATCCAAGTTCAAGCTCTTCTTGATGGCCTCGATCTTCTCCTCGGCAGCCTTGGTGCAACGATTGTAGCAGCCAGCACACTTGAATGAAGGATCCTTCACCTCGATGTAGAACTTAATCTTAGGCTCTGTACCTGATGGACGAACGCTCACCTTGGTGTTGTCATCGCAGAACCACTGGAGTACGTTGCTTGTAGTAGGCATATTGAGTTTCTCTACAGAACCATCGGCATGCTTAGCCTCCAATGTCTGGTAGTCCTTCCAAGTAACAATCTTGCTACCACCCAACTCTGTAGGAGGGTTCTGGCGGAAGTCTGCCATCATCTGCTTGATTTCATCAGCACCCGTCTTACCTGGACGAACGACATTCACAGTGAACTCCTTGCTGAAACCATACTCAGCGTAAATTTGCATCAAGAGGTCGTAGAGAGTCTTGCCCTGATCCTTTGCCCAAGCTGCAATCTCGCAAATCAAGCAGATAGATGCAGGAGCATCCTTATCGCGTACCTTGTCGTATGGCAAGAAGCCGAAGCTCTCCTCACCACCACCGATGTAATCCTGCTTGCCCTCAGAGATGGCAATCTCACGAGCAATCCACTTGAAACCTGTGTAGCAGTCGCGGAGCTCCACATGGTTTTTCTTTGCGATTTCTGCGATTACCTCAGTAGTCACGATGGTCTTCACAAGGAAGTCGGTTGGCTTGAGCTTGCCGAGCTTCTTCTTGTTCTCGATGATGTAGTAGCAGAACATCATGGCTGTCTGGTTACCATTGATGATCATCCACTCGCCCTTGTCGTCACGGCAAACGATAGCGAGACGGTCAGCGTCTGGGTCGGTTGCCACTACGAGGTCGGCGTTCAACTTAGTACCGAGCTTCATACCGAGGGTCATAGCCTCTGCGTTCTCTGGGTTAGGAGAGACTACGGTTGGGAAGTTGCCATCCACTACCATCTGCTCAGGAACCACGTTGATGTTCTGGAAGCCCCAAGAACGGAGACAGAGAGGAACGATGACACGACCAGTGCCGTGCATAGCAGAATATACGATGTTGAGGTCTTTCTGACGGTTGATGACATCCTGGTCGATCATGGCTGTATGAACGGCTGTCATGTAGTCGTAGTCCATCTCGCCACCGATAATCTTGATCAAGTCCCAGTTAGCCTCGAACTTCACGTCCTCGATCTTCACCTTGTTTACTTCCTCGATGATACCAGTGTCGTGAGGAGCGAGCACCTGAGCGCCATCCTCCCAGTAAGCCTTGTAGCCATTGTACTCCTTAGGATTGTGAGAAGCGGTCACGTTGACACCAGCCTTGGCACCGAGTTCACGGATGGCAAAAGAAATCTCTGGTGTAGGGCGAAGGCTCTCGAATAGATAAGCCTTGATGCCGTTGGCAGAGAAGATAGCGGCAACGGTCTCGGCGAAGAGACGAGAGTTGTTGCGGCAGTCGTGACCTACGACTACAGAGAGGCCTTCCTGACCTGGGAAAGCCTTGAGAATGTAGTTGGCGAAGCCCTGAGTAGCCATACCAACGATATACTTGTTCATACGGTTGGTACCTGCGCCCATGATGCCGCGCAAACCACCAGTACCGAACTCCAAGTTCTGATAGAAGGCATCCACGAGTGCTGACTTGTCCTCAGCATCGAGCATAGCCTGTACTTCCTTACGTGTTTCTTCGTCAAAAGCAGGAGTGAGCCACTGTTGTGCTCTTTCCTCACACTGCTTGATTAATTCTGCGTTATTAGCCATAGTTTTTTATAATTATGAATTGATAATTTGTGCACAAAGATAAATAAAATATTTGAGAATCCAAGCAAGTTTGGAGTTTTTTTTGTATTTTTGCACATTGAATAAGAAAATAGACAAAAGCGTATTATAATTAAAGTATAAAAGGACTATATAAATAAGGTATAAAATATGGAATTACATTTCACAGGCATCATCATTGCCGTTTGCACTTTCTTGGTGATAGGTCTCTTCCACCCTATCGTGTTGAAGACAGAATACTACACGGGTACCAAGTATTGGTGGGTGTTCCTCGTGGTGGGCATCGGCACCATTGCCGCCGCCTTCATGATAGAGAACGTCTTGGTTTCCGCCCTCCATGGCGTGGTGGGTGCATCGAGTCTCTGGAGCATCGGTGAGCTGTTCGAACAACGAGTACGTTGCGAGAAAGGTTGGTTTCCCAAGAATCCGAAGAGAATCGGGACAGGATATTACAGGGATGAGAAAGAGAAGAAAGAAAGAGGAAAATAATTATATTTTTTCTAAAAAACAAAGGAAAAGCTTGCAGTTTACGATTTATCTTCGTAATTTTGCCACGTGATGATTATATCACATAGTAATATTATCCATTTAAACAAGTAAGCGAAATGAAAAAAGAAATCAAAAAATTAAACAAATTAGGACAATGGTTGGAGAAACATCCAGAGCCAGTCTTTGGTATGGCTAGCCTAAGTGAAAGAGAAATGATGTGCGAAAACAAATTACTGACTATAGCAAAATTCTTTACACAAGTTCTGCCTGTGTAATAGTATGGGGTTGTCTGTCTCTTCAACAAGAGATAATATGCCAAAGAATTGTACATATAGCAAATACTTATAAAAAATATTATAATGAGAACAGATTTGTTTAGCCCACCACCTTTAGGGGACAACAATAGTTTATTGAATAAAATAACGCATTTTGCTCCAAAAGAGGGAAATAAGGAATATACCCACATAGATTGCTTTGCGGGTCCGGGTGGATTTTGCACAGGACTAACCGCAGCTAGATTCAAGACATTAGTAGCAATTGAGTATATCGAAAGTTGTTGCCAAACATATAGGAAAAACCATCCCGAAGTACATTGCATCCATTCAGATATTCGCAAAGTTACTTACGATGATATAAAGGATTATATCCCTAAAGATGGTGTAGATTTGGTTACGTCAGGTATGCCATGCGAAACATTTAGCATGGCAGGAACTACATCTAGGTCATTTTATGATGATAGACAGTTTCTATTTCGTGAAGGAATCAGAATTGCCCAATTAAGCAATGCCAAGATGATTTTATTCGAAAACGTTCCTGGCATCACCTCAAAGACAGTTAGCAAAGAAGACAAAACATTAATCATAGATGTCTTAAAAAGTGAGCTAAAAGATGCAGGATATAGCAACTTCATAGAAACTAAACTTATCGCTACAGATTTTGGTGTTCCCCAAAAAAGGCAAAGATACTTCATCTTGGCTAGCAGGTTTCCAAATTGGGAAATAACTCCACCACCAGCATCTACCCATAAGCCTACTACTGTCAAAGAGGCTTTTGCTGGATTACCTGACGTGATTGCCAATTCAGACATTGCTGCAACAGAATATACCTCGGAAAGTTCCGATTACTCTGACATCATGAAAGATTTAGACTTTTGGGGACGTAAAGATTTCACGAATACCCCTTTAAGCTATCAAATACCAATGCGTCACAAAACATGTACTTTAAAGCGTTTTGCATTGATAAAACCTGGTGAAGGAGTGAAAGGATTGTTTGAACGATTGTCACAAGAGCAAATTGAAGAACTGCAAAAAGATGGCACTTTACCTAAGAAGGTATTCTCCAAGAGGAACATCAGATTGGAGTTAGAAAAACCATCTTTAACTGTAACTAGCCATTGCTTGGACGAGAACGTTCACCCACTCAGCAACAGAGCACTCACTGTCAGAGAATGCGCTCGCCTGCAATCTTTTCCTGATTCTTATGATTTCTGTGGAGGTCCCTTTATGGTTGGGCACGACAACAGAAAGGTACAAGACAAGTACGAGCAGATTGGCGATGCCGTGCCACCACTATTGGCATATGCTTGGGGATGTAAAATTAAAAATATTCTAAACAAATACGTTAATGATGGAAGATAAAATATTCGAATACTGCAAATCCACATATGGTAAGACGTATAGGTCAGTCAAAAGAAAACTAGAAAAAGAAACTAGAGAAAACTCAAAGAAAGAAGTTATCTCAGAATCGAAACTCAAGGAAATTGAGACTACCGCCCAACTTCAAGCAATTAAGATTACCATGCTAGAAGGACGTAAAATATATCCAACTCAAATACCCCAATTATGGAGTGGAATATACAAGACGCATCTTTACAGGAAATCTGGTATCAGCGACCCTACCGTTGTTGCCAACGCAATCATGGCTGAACAAAGTTGGAAAGCCTCATCGGGACACGCCTTTGAAGAAATGGTAAAAGAACTTGGGACATTAGCACTCAAAGGAACAAACATCAAGTATATTCTTCAGAAAGACTTGAACACACTCTTGAAAGCTAAAGAACTTGCAAACTCCCCTACAGATATTGCCTGGCTGGAGAAACAAGTAAAAGGCAGTGTGTTTGACGCTTACGTTATCGCAGAGACTAAAGTTCTTGACGAAGACACGGGCAACATAGAGACCAAACCGATATGCTTTGGCTGTGTTCAGTGCAAGACAAGTATCCGAGACCGTGTTTCTCGTGACATAGTTCCTTCTCGCGAAGCTATGGAGGGCAAGTTCTGGAGTATAGGTTTTGTACTAGATGGAACCATGTTTTCCGTTCCCAAATACAAGAATATGGTAAACGGCAATGCTGAATCCGAGTTCAAACGTAACGGTTGGCATGGAATGTATGTGTTATCTGCTAGCGAGAGTATTGATAGACTTTATGGAATTGACACAGATTTCAACATTGTGAGAGAACATACGCTCAAAGCTTATGAGGCATGGCACAAAGACCGAATGGGATTTGGCATAAGTTGGAGAGCAGACAACAAATAAAATATTCTCGAAGGAAACTGCAAGGAAGCAAACAAACGTTTCTTTGCAGTTTTCTTTATTTCCTATAGTTGTCATAATAATTATCAAGAGATTCCGAGAACAGTTCTACTTCTAGTCTTTTTAGTTCTTGAAGCACTTCTTCCCTGTTCTCAAATTCATCATGAATCCATTCCAAATCATCCCCAGCAACTTCGTCATCATCCAAATAACGATATAAAATATCACAACAGAGCCCCCTGTCATCTGAACTATATCTTGGATGATATTTCTCTATAAAACGCAAATAAGTTTCATTGTTCACTTTCATATCCATTTCAATTTTATCATTTAAACCCTTGTCGATAAAATCCTTGCAATGGATTTTTTTCGACAAGGGATATAATCTTATGATACTATTATTGGCATTACGCCTTAGACACCAACGACAAAACTTCGTCTAGCGGAAGTGGTGCACCATCAGCCACCATCTTTGGCATGACTCCCAAAGCTAGCAGACGCTTGGCATTCTCCAACTTTTCTTCCAACTTACCTTTTTGGTTTCCTTCCTGCCAGGCACTGTACATACCGAGGTTGTAGCTGGTCACCTGTCGCTGGATCTCCTCGTATTTCTCCATTTCCTCCTTGCTCAGGCAGCGGCTGTCTGCCACCTCAGCCAGACGCTTGAAGATTTTCTTCTGCGTCTCAAAGGGTATTCTTTCCAATGTTGCCATATGCTTTAATACGTAAATCCATTTTTCAAAATCCGTTACACATTCCTCCGCCTTCTTCTTGAAGAACGGAAGGTTCAAATAGATGAAGCGAAGCTTGTCCATGAAGGCTTCCTCGCTACCTTTCTCTCTCAGCATCACATCGGTCTTGAACTCGCTCACCTCGTCCTCCACATGGGGCAGGAAGTTCATGAAACTGATGACTTATAAATGTAAAGTTAAGTTGTTTTCGCACTATTGCGATTCGGGAGCAAAGATAGTGCAAGCGAACGCTATGAAAGCTTGCTTTCAAATTGCTGAGCGTAGCCTATCTTATGCAAAGATACAATTTATGAGTCCACTTGAAAAAGTGGGTTCGATTTAAATTAAACAAATATCATTGTC
>ERZ808278.503-NODE-503-length-24773-cov-4.133101_pt1 | contig 24773 bp, 16 predicted proteins | sample MGYA00521239_ERZ808278 | MGnify/ENA primary metagenome ERZ808278 (study PRJEB31516, sample SAMN03275600) | gut metagenome | biome: mammalia-associated habitat; material: feces | host: Papio cynocephalus | place: Kenya | collected 2012-07-17 ... | reverse complement strand
AGGGTGACTTACCGGGAGGATAGGTCGTTGCCACATTCCATTAAAGCACTGTTTTGCGCAGTGCTTTTTTCTTTACTTTAACTTTTTATTTGCTTAAAATATTTATTTGCTTAATTTTATAAAACATCTTTTTAGCTTAAAAAGATTTTTTCGGTCGGCATATGACGCATCAAATATGCGAACTGAAAATTAAAAAAAAGAAAACCCTGCCTAAAAAATCAAAAAGAACAAGAAAAACGCCTTTCAGAGCATTTTTTCTTTGTTTTACAGTAAGTTTTGTTGGTAAAAAGTAAAACGCAACTATGTACACGAAACCGAGATTAGCTGTATAATTATTAAAAAACTATTATTAAAACTTTGGGAGTAATTATGAAAGATAAAATCGTAATCGAAAGATACGCACAAGCAAAAGAAATTTATGCCGGATACGGAGTTGATACGGAAGCGGCTTTGGATAAACTTGAAAACAAAAAAATATCGTTCAATGCGTGGCAGTTAGATGACGTTCACGGTTTTTTAAGCGCGCCGAGAGGCGCGGGCGGCGGAGTTATGGCAACGGGAAATTACCTCGGAGTTGCAAAAAACGCAGAGCAACTTATGCGTGACGCCGATAAGGTTTTTTCACTCGTCGCAGGAAAACATAAACTCAGTTTACAGGCAAATATGGTTGACACTACCGAAAAGGTTGACCTCGACACAATCGCTCCGAAGCACTTTAAAGGGTACGTCGATTGGGCGAAGCAAAACGGCGTCGGGCTCGATATAAACCCGAGTTGTTCCGGCCACCCGATGCTTTCCACCGGTTTTACTCTCAGCAGCGAGGATAAATCTATCCGCGATTACTGGATTAACCATTTTATATTAACTAGTAAAATCGGCGAATACTTTGGTAAAGAAACCGGTATAAGATGCGTTACGAATTACTGGATTCCCGACGGTTACAAGGATTTTCCCGCGGATACTTATTCGCCGAGATTGCGTTTGAAGGAAAGTCTTGACGAAATTTTTGCGAGAGAGCGCAAAACCGAATATAATATAGACACCCTCGAAAGTAAGCTTTTCGGAATCGGAGTGGAGGCTTTCACGGTCGGTTCTCACGAATTTTACCTTACTTACGCGTTACAAAACGATTTGCCGATTTGTTTGGATGCCGGACATTTCCATTTGAGCGAGGATATAGGTTATAAAATATCCGCCGTATTGATGGGTTGCAAAGAGATTTTACTTCACGTTACGCGTCCGATGCGTTGGGACAGCGACCACGTCGTTTCTTACGACGACAACGTGAGAAATATTATGCGAGAAATAGTTCGTTACGATTTTTTGAACAGGGTAAACCTCGGGACGGATTATTTCGACGCAAGCATAAACCGCATTGCCGCGGGCGTACTCGGAATGAGAAACACTCAAAAATCGCTTTTATCGGCTTTGCTCGAACCATCGAATTTGCTCAAAGAGTTTGAAAAAACGGGCGATTATACGTCAAGGCTCGTTCTCACCGAAGAATGCAAAACGTTACCGATTGAAGACGTCTGGAATTATTTCTGCTTAAAAAACGGCGTTCCTTGCGGATTCGAATGGCTTGACGACGTTAAGAAATACGAAAGAGAAGTTTTATCGAAAAGGGGTTAAGTATGAAGAAAATCAGCGTTTATTCGGACGATTTTGCAAAGTACGGGCAGGTGCTCGACGGCTACGATTTTACGGAACTTTGCGAGGTTATGAAGAAATTGCCTCAACCGAAAGATACGTTCGTTTATAAGGCAAGCGAAGAAGCTCTTGAAAGTTTGAAAGTATTCGGCGAGCTGAAAAACAGGGCTTTCGGCGGTATGGAAATGCAACTCGGTTATTGCAACGGCAGAAACGATACGCTCAACTGCCTCGAATATCATAAGTGCAGCGAACTTTGCATTTGCGCTTGCGATACTATTTTGTTTCTCGGTTTCGAGGGTGATATAAAGAACGGAAAATACGATACCGCGGCGGCAAAAGCTTTCTTCGTGCCTGCGGGAACGGGCGTGGAATTATACGCCACGACGTTGCATTATTGTCCTTGTCACGTTAAAGAATCGGACGGATTTTTGGTTGCGAACGGACTTTTGAAGGGGACGAACGAAAATATGCCCGAAATCACGAGGCAAACGGCGGAAGATAAGTTCCTTGCCGGCAAAAATAAATGGTTGCTTTGTCATAAAGAATCCAACGAGTTTAAAAACGGCGGAGCGGAAGGTCTTCTCGGCAAGAATTATACGACGAAAGATATAGATGAATAATTTTTTCGACGAACAAAGGATTTTTCCGTTTTTATGGGTTAACGACGAGACGAATTCGGAACGGGTGAAAGCGGAAATCGACGAAATAAAGAACTGCGGATTGGACGCATTTTGCGTGGAATCGAGGATTCATTCGGGATTTTGCAAGGAAGAATGGTTCGAGCTTATGCGAGAGATACTCGAATACGCAAAAGAAAAGCAGATGAAGGTTTGGCTTCTCGACGCGAAGGCTTATCCCACGGGGTGTGTAGACACCGAAAATCGGTCGCTTTTCGGCGCGCCGTTGAGAATAGCCGCAAAACGCGTGGATACGATTGGAAAAATCGATAACGCAAGGATTTTGATAAATACGTCGCAATCGAACGACGAGGTTGCCGGAGTGTACCTTTTACCGTTTGAAAACGGCGAGCCTTCGCCCGAAAAAGCCGTTGAAACCGATTATTCGTTTGACGGGAATTTTGTAAAGCTAAATATTCCGGACGGCAAATATGCGGTTGTAACGCTCGTTTTAACACGCAACGGATTTGAACTTCCCGATTATTTCGATTCTTTGGACGGAAAATCGGTGGATAAGTTAATAGAAACGGTTTACGAGCCGCATTACGAAAGATTTAAGGAATATTTCGGCAATACTTTCGTCGGATTCTTTTCCGACGAGCCGAGGTTCGGAAACGGATATTACGAAAAATACGAACCTTTTAACGTGTACGGTTACGACACGGGCGCGTCCGGAATGAGTTACCCTTGGAACGACGAAGTGCAAAGTGAATTTTTTAAAAAGCACACTCTTTCCGACGCGCTTTATATGTGGTACGGAAAGGGTGAAAAGAAAAGCGAAACGAGAATTTCGATGACGGATATAACCACGGCTCTGTATTCGCGGAATTTCACGAAAAAAATCTCCGCGTGGTGCGAAGAAAGAGGCGTAATTTACACCGGTCACGTCATCGAGGATATGGGCAATCACGTTAAAACGGGCAGCGGAACGGGGCATTATTTCAGAAGTATGAAGGGCGAACGCGCTTCGGCCGTGGACGTGGTTTTACATCAGCTTAAACCTTGCTTTTTAAGCGAAAGATTTCGCTCCGCAATCGAGGGCGGATATTCGGACGCAAGGTTCTTTTGCGACGTATTGCCCGTTCTTGCGGCTTCGTCCGCCGCAATGGACGACGAAAAAAACGGCAATGCGCTGTGCGAAATTTTCGGGGCGTTCGGTTGGAACGAAAGCGTGAAAGATATGTTGTGGTACGCCAATATTATGATGGTAAACGGCGTAAACGCGTTTTTGCCGCACGCTTTTTCCGCTAAATATCCCAACGCGGATTGTCCTCCGCATTTCGGTATGGAGGGAAAATATCCCGCAAAATCGGGATTTAAGGAGCTTATTCGTTATATGAAACGCGTTTGCGAAACCTTTTCTTTCGGAAAGAGATACGCGAGCGTGGCGGTCTTGTATAACGCCGAAGCGGATTGGTCGGGAGAGCGGTATTACCCGATGGAAGAAATCGCAAACGAATTGGCCTCGAATCAAATCCCTTTCGATTTTTTGCCTTACGACAATCTTAAAATCGCAAAAAGCGAAAACGGGAAAATCGTTTTCGGCGAGCGAACTTATCTTGCGCTTTTGATTCCGAAATGCGAAGGTTATACGAGCGAAATGAGAAAAACTTTCGCAAAATTTGCGGATAACGTCGTTTACGTCGGCGAAAGAGGATTGTTTGAAAACGAAGAATCGCGGAAAAAGTATGCGATATGTTACCCGAAAAATCCTTGTTCGAACCTTAGAATTCTCGCCTACGAAAAGACGGGGAAGCTTTCTTTTATGCTTTTTAACGCGGGAAACGAGGATATAAAAGGCGGGTTCGTTTTGCCGAACGGAAACTTCGTTATATCGGATTATTTAGGCAGAACCGCAAGGAAATTTACGGGCGAAGAGGTTTTTCTCGCGTTGAAAAAAGGAGAAACGCTTTTTATAGAGGAAATCGATAAAAGCGAAATCGGGGATTTGCCCGAGCCGGATAACGACGCTTTTATCGCCGAAAATTGGAAGATAGAAACCGTAAAAGCCTCGGATATATCCGGAAAAGAATACTTAATCGAAGGATTAACGGACGACGTAAATTCGCAAAACGGATTGAAGGATTTTTGCGGCAAAATCTCAACGACGATAAGCTGCGAAAACGTTTACGGAATCCGCGCTGATTATTACGGAGAATATCTGAAAGTAAAAACGCCGACGAGGGAAATCGTAACGATAAAATCGCCTGCCGAGTTGTTTTTTGGCGAGCCGTTTACGGGTGAAATCGAAATCGAAACGAGCAACACTCCCGCAAATCGTGAAAAAGATTTCTTTTCGGCGTTTGCGGTAACGCCTCCCGCGGGCTTCAAAAAAATAGAAACGTTAAAAAAGGCGGACCGGAATGATTGAAACGAAATTTGAAAAATTACTGTATAACCAAAGAAAATATCGCTCGTTGGCCTTTTGGAGTTGGGACGGAAAACTTACGCCTTCGAGAATAAAGAAGCAAATAAAAGATATGAATTCGGCGGGCTACGGCGGATTTATCGTTCACGCGCGCGGCGGGCTTATAACCGAGTATCTTTCGGACGAATGGATGGATATGGTTGAGGTTGCGGCCGACGAAGCGAAGAAATACGGAATGAGAGTGTTTATTTACGACGAACTCGGTTGGCCGAGCGGTTTCGTCGGAGGTAAATTGCTTGAAAACGAGGATTTTCTCGCGCAATATTTCGAATATGGGAAATCGGATTCGTTTCCGAAGGCAGATTTCGTTTTTGCCGTTAAAGGCGAAAATTACGAAAAAACCGAAAACGGCAATAACGTTTGCGATGAGTATATCTTCGTCGATATAAAAAAGAATATTTCAAACACGGATATTTTAAAAAGCGAGGTGACGGACGCTTTTATCGAGCAAACCCACGAAAAATACTGCGAACGCTTTAAAAATCGATTCGGAAGCGATATTGAGGGCTTTTTCACCGACGAGCCGCAATATTTCAGATACGCCACGCCGTATTCCGAAGTGATAAGAGAAACTATAAAAGAAAAATACGGCTACGATATTTTCGATAGGCTTCCCGAATTGTTTTTTGAAACGGGCGATTATAAAAAAACGAGATACGATTATTATTTAACGCTTCACGAGAGATATATAGATAATTTCGTTAAAAAGATATATTATTGGTGCGAAGCGCATAATTGCAAGCTTACGGGGCACACGATAGAGGAAAGTCGCTTGTTTACGCAAATGTGGTGTTGCGGCGGAGCAATGCCGTTTTACGAATACGAGCATATTCCGTGTGTGGACAGTCTTTGCAAAGCCGTGGACGCCGAAAATACGGCAAAACAGGTCGGTTCGGTTGCATCGCAACTCGGGAAAAACGAGGTGCTCACGGAATCCTTTGCTTGCAGCGGCTGGAACGCAAGCCTTAACGACCTTAAACGAGTTGCCGAAAATCAATACGTCGGCGGGGTGAATATGCTCACGGAGCATCTTTATCATTACTCCTTTTCGGGACAAAGGAAATTCGACCACCCGACGTCGTTTTCTCCCGAAAATCCGTGGTTTAAGGATTTCGGATTCTTCAACGAGTATTTCGGGAAACTGGGCAGTTTGATTGCGGGAAGCAAGGAAATTGCCGAGGCGTTGGTTATTCACCCTATGCGAAGCGCGTACCTGACTTACGAAAGAATATCGGACGATAAAAGCGTTAAGGAACTGGACGAAGGGTTGCTTTCGTTAACTCGCGAGCTTTCAGAAAGCGGCGTAACTCATCATTTCGGCGACGAATCGCTCATCGAAAAATACGGAGCGATAACTTCGGACGGTAAATTCCGCGTCGGTAAGGCTTGCTACGAAACGGTGTTTCTTCCGACGTTTTATTCTCTTTCGCCGTCCACCGTCGCTCTTTTAAAGGAGTACGTCAAAAAGGGCGGCAAACTCGTTCTTGCGGGGAAAACGGGGGAATATATAAACGGCGAAAAAGCCGACCTTTCGTTTTTGAAAACGAATTTTTCCATAAAAAAAGCCGTTGCGGCGCAAAAAATCCGTTATGCGAAAAAGTGCAAGGACGTAAGGTTGAGTTTAAGAAGCGTAGACGACGAAGTTTTTTGCTATATCACGAACCCTGCGGATGGCGAAAGAACGGTTGAATTTTTTTCCGATTACGGAAAGCCGTATTTTTATAGTCTTTACGACGGAAAGTATTACGAGATTGAGGAAGCGAACGGGAAATATCGTGTTTCGGTGAAAGGCAGGGATTCGGCGATTATCGTTTTCGGAAAGAAAAACGCAAAGCCGTTATACAAGGTTAAATCCCGAGGGAATTTACGGATAAAGAGAAATTACGCTGACGACAATTATCTGACGATAGACGCGGCAAAGGTTTCCTTTGACGGCGAAAACTACGGAAACGACAGGCCTATTCCCGAAATTACCGAAAGCCTTATAAAACGAAAATATAAAGGCAGGTTATTTTTAAAATATTCGTTTGAAACCGAAACCGCGCCGAAGAAAATAAAAATGATTTTTGAAAAATCGGGTTTTCTTTCGGCAAAAGTCAACGGCAAAAAAATTGCGGCAAAAAAAGGCAGCGAAATATCGGACGAGTTTTATTCGGCTGACGTTGCGAAACTTATAAAGAAAGGGAAGAACGAGATAGTTTTCGAGATATATTTCGAGCAAAGTCCGGACGCCTGCCATATCCTTTACGACGAAGGAGTGACGGAATCTTTAAAGAACTGTTTCAGGTATTTAACGGAATTGAACGCGATATATCTTCGCGGTGACTTCGGGGTTAAATGCCGCTCGATAAAGGCCGAAAACGGATTGTTCGTTGCCGAAAACGGGTTTGTTTTAACGAAGAACCGACTTGGCGGAACGGCAAAAGGCGAACCGTTTTTCGCAGGCAGAGTTCGTTACTCGGCGGATATTTCGCCGCTCGAAAACGGGTTCTACGAGTTTAAAACCGAGGGGAATTTCGCTTCTTTCGATTATTATTTAAACGGAAAGAAAGTTAAAAAGTCTTCTTTTGACGGAACTGTGAGATTAAAAATCAAAAAAGGCGATAGTTTGGAAACCGAAATCGTGAGCGGAAACAGGAACTTGTTAGGTCCGCATCACGCGGTCGAACTCGAACCTTTCGGCGTTTCGCCTTACGAGTTCACGATGTCCGGAAGTTGGAAGGACGGGAAAAGCGATAAGTACAGGCAGTCGTATTCCTTCGTTCCGTTCGGACTTAAAAAAATAAAATATGCGGTTTTAAAAACCGATAAAAAGTAAATAAGGAGAAAATATGAAAAGAATACTGATTTTAACGTTATGTTTCGTTTGTCTTACTTTTTTTGCCGCTTGCGGCAATGAATCGACGCCTGAAACGAGCGGCGGCGGACAAACGGAAGAAACTTACGGGCTTGCCGAAGAATATCTTCCCAAACAACCCGACACGGTTTACACCGGCGGCAAAATAGACGTTCATCTCGTTTTCGGCGATACGCTTTCGGCCTGGAACGGCGTTGTAAAAGCTTATAACCGTTATCAACCGAAGGTGAGAGTAACGCTTACCAACCATACTTCCGCCGAATACGGGAATCTCATAAGGCAGGAAACGAACAACGGCGAAACCGATTGGGATATATTCCACGGCAACTATATCGGGGCAACGGTAAACAGGTTCGCTTACGATATGTATTCCGATTTAAGCACGAAAAACTGCTATGCGGGAAACAAAATTTGGAGAACCGTTCTTGAAAAGAACGCTTACACGACGAATACCGACGGAAGAAAGATTACTTATATAATGAACTCCGAATCGCTTTTAACGGCTTGGTTTATAAACGAGGACGCGTTCAAAAGCGCGGGAGTGGTGGACGCAAACGGAAACGCGAAAACTCCCGCAACGTGGGACGAACTTATAGAAATTTGCGCGGAATTAAAAGCAAAAGGTTATCAGAATCCGCTCGGCATCGCAGGGGATAACGATTCCATAACCTATTCGCAGTTTTGTTGGCTTTTAAGAGTTTACGGAGACCAGTATTTCCGCGATATGATTGCGAAAATACAACCTGCGCAGGGCGATTATTGTTACAGCACGCTCGGCGAGCCGTTCGTTCTCGACCTCAACGCCGACCAACCCGAAGCCGAGGATAATTATCTCGTTAACGTTTCCAGAAAATATTGGACGATTTTGGATAAAACTTCGCCCGATTTTTGCGGGCCGGAAAGCGAAAAGTACGGCGAATTCGTTTCGCAACTTGCGAAAATGATACCTTACGTTTCAAACACGTTCAGCGTGGAATCTCTCGAATCGGTCAGGGGTAACTTCGTTGCAAACAGGGCGGATAAAACGTCGCCGGTGATTCTGCTCGATTATCTCGGCTCGGGAATAGAAATAGAGCGCGCCGTTAAGGACGCCGGCGATAAGAAGTTCAGCCTGGGCTTGTTCGATTATCCTTATATGCAAGGCGAACAGGTTAAAACCACTCACGTCCGCGACGTGGGCGGCAACGGCGGATACCTTTCCGTTATGGACCAAGGCAACGAGCAAAACGCGCTTACGTTAGACTTTATGAAGTTCTTTATGTCGCCTTACGGGCAGTCGGTTTATTATTCCGAGCTTATGAAGTCCGACGCTTCGCCCGACGGAGTAAGCACCGTTAAAGGCGTAAACGTTCCCGAAGAATGGAACAAACTCTTCAATTCGGATAAAATATCCTTCACGGGTTTGTGCGATATGAATCCTTACACCTCCGCAATGCTTTGGACAATCGAGGGAAGAAGCACCGTAACGCAGACGCACGCAGAGTATATGAGAATGCTTTTCAGCGGCAAATATACGGTTGCGGATTTCCAAAAGAGTTGGCAAAAAGCCGTATTCGACGAATACCAAATTTATTTTTCGGAAATGGGATATAAGAAAGATTGTTATTTGCATCCGGAGATGAATCCCGTATAAAAAAATGAAAAAACAAAACAAATTGTTCCTGATTCTTTTCGGAATATTCGTAATATCGGCCGTTGCGTTTTCAATCGTCGCGTCTACGATAAGCGGCGGCAACGCAAAGGGTGAGATTTTCAATCCCGACGGCGAGGAAGCCGTTTCGCTCGAAGCGGCCGACGGTTACGTTTATTCCGGAAACGTTTCCGGCGAAATTATCGGAACGGACGAATCGGGAGAAGAAATTTTTAAAACGAAAGTCGGAGATTCGCGCGTTTTAAGAGTCGATATTTTCGGCGACGTTTTATTCGTCGTCGACGAAAAGAGAAATTTATCGCTTTTAAACCCCAAGACGGGCGAAATAGAAAAAACCGAGGAATTACCGGGGCTATTCGTAAACGCGGATAAGTACGGCGACGACTATTACGTTTTGTTGTCGTCGAGCTATTCGGATTTATTCGTGTATAAATATTCGTCTTCGCTCGAACTTAAAAAGAGCGGAATGCTTTATGCCTATAACGAAGATACCGAGGAAATGGAAAAAGCCGTTATAGAGGTTGCCGCTTTTTACGTCAGAGCAGAAAAGATGTTTATAATCGGCACGCTCGGTCAGGTTTACGTTTTACCTACGGATATGAGCTCGCTCACGAAAAACGAGGAGGCTTACCTTAATTCCGGCGCAAAATTTTTCACGCTCGAAACGCCCGTAAAATCGGCCTTTCCGTTCGATAAAGATTCGGTTATTTACGTTGCGGGCAAAAATAAAAACGTCTATAAAATAAACGTTGAAACGGACGAAGTTTCCGCGCCCGTCAAAACGATGAAAAACGACGTATCCGTTCTTTGCGGAAACGAAAAGACGGGCGAACTGTTCGTGTTTTACGATTTATTCAGCGACGTAACCGTGCTCGATACGGATAAAATGAGCGAAAAAGTCTCGTTTACGGGCGAATACAATATGTCGCAAGCGGTTATAAGCGAAAAAAGCGGAAGCTTATTTGCGTTATATCGCGAAAACGGCGTTTATAAAATCAAAAAATACGACGTTTCGGAAATATCGAAAAACAAAATTTACGGAATCGTAAAAACCGTCTTCGTGGTTTTGGCCGTGATATGCGCGCTTTTTGCGGCGGTTTTTCTCGGAATGACGATAAGAAACAAAAAAACCGACTCGGAAATCGATTTTAAAAAAGTGAAAAAGGAACTTGCGAAAAACAAGTGGATATATATAATCCTTTTTCCGTCCGTGGCGTTATTGTTTGCGTTTTGTTATTATCCGTCCGTTTCGTCGCTGATAATGGCGTTTTTCGATTACCGCAGCGGCTATCCCGTCATATTTAACGGGCTGGATAATTTCAGAACGCTGTTCGCCAACCCGACGATTTGGGACGCGGTGAGAAATATGGTGATATTCCTCGTTACGGATTTGATATTCGGAGTGATTCCGCCGGTTGCGTTCGCCTGGTGCTTATCGGTTATGAAAAGCAAAAGATATTCGTCGCTTTCGAGAACTCTTCTTTTCATTCCGGGGGTAATTCCCGGTGTTGCGGGCGTGCTTATCTGGACGAACGGAATTTACGGTTCTTACGGAATTCTCAACACGATTATAAAAGCGTGCGGCGGCGAGGCGATAGCTTTCCTCGGGGATTACAGATATTCGATGCTGTCTTTGATACTGATGGGCTTTCCGTTCGTGGGTGCATACCTGATTTTTTACGGAGCGATAGCGAATATTCCAAAGGCTTATTACGAGGCGGCGGAATTGGAGGGCTGCGGAGTTATAAGGCGCATAATAAGCATAGATTTGCCGTTTGTAACGCCGCAACTGAAATACGTTTTCGTTATGTGTTTCATAGGTTCGGTGCAAAACGTATCGCGCGTGATGCTCACGACGAAAGGGGCGGCGGGTACGCAAATCCCCATTTATATTATGTATAACTATTTAAGCGATAACAATTTCGGGGTTTCTTCCGCAATGGCTTTGATGCTTTTCGTTATACTGATGATTGCGACGTTTATAAACCTGAAAATGAAAACCGTCGATACCGACGCGTAACGGGAGGATATATGAAAAGTAAATTGCAAAAAAGAATATATCGCCCGGGTACGCAAATAATCGTAAACGCATTCGTAACCGTTTCGGTTTTATTCAGTTTGCTGTCGGTTTATATAACGGTTTTAAACAGTTTCAAATCGCAATACGACATTTATACCGGCATTTTTTCGTTTCCGACGCAAATGCTTTGGAGCAACTACGCAAAAGCGTTCTACGAACTCAAAGATTATCTTTTAAATAGCGTTTTCGTTGCGTTCGTCGGCTCGTTCGTTACGGTTTTTGTCGGTTCGGTTATGGCTTATATTTTTTCGAGGAAGACTTTTTACGGAAAAGAAGCGATATTTTTCCTGTATATAGCGGTTTTGCTTATGCCTTCCGTAACGGGGCTTTCGGTGCTTTATAAGTTCGTAATCGATTTGAATTTGGTAGACACTTATTTTGCGATATGGGTGCCGCTGCTTGCCAGCGGACAAGTCGGCGTGGTGTTTTTGTTCCGCACGTTTTTCTCGCAACAACCGTCGTCGGTTTTCGAGGCGGCAAAGGTGGACGGAGCAAACGACGCGATAATTTATCTTTATTTCGTTTTGCCGATGGCGTTGCCGATTTTATTATATAATTTCGTTTCGCTTTTCACCGCGCAGTATAACGACTTTTTATGGCCCGCAATGGTAATCAAAACGAACAAAAAAATGCTTTTGATGACCGTTTTGCAAAATTGCACGGAAGTAAACAAAAACAAGTGCGAGGGCGTTAATTACGCGATGTACGTCGTTAGCGGAATACCGCTCGTGTTCACTTCCGTAATCAGTTTAAGATATTTCAAGGACGGCGATTTTGCCGCCGGAATGAAATTATAAAGGAGGAATTTTCAGATGAGAAAAAATTCAAAAAAGATAAGCGCGGTTATTTTAACCGTGATAGCAATCGTCGCAACGACCTTTTTTGCCGCCTGCGCGACGGACGCGGCTAAATACGTCGCAACTTTCGGCGGAGAGGGCATAACGACCTTCACTTCGGAAACTTACGATTATCTCGAAGAACCCGCCGTTCCAGAACGCGACGGATATTCGTTCGACGGTTGGTTTGAAGAAGACGCCGAAATCTCTTTCGATTTTAACAAGCCGTTGACTTCAAACGTAAAACTCACCGCAAAATGGACTAAAATTCACACGGTGACCTTCGTTCCGGATAACGGAGAAAAAAATCTTATAGAAAAAGTTAAGGACGGCGAAACCGTTCAGAAACCGATTAAAAATCCCGAAAAAAGCGGATTCGTTTTTGAAGGTTGGTTAAAAGGCGAAAACGAATACGACTTTACCGCCGCGGTTACCGAGGATTTAACGCTCACCGCAAAATACGCCGAAGAATGTCTGGTGTCTTTCGTAACCGGCACGTCGGTTGAAATTCCGTCGATAAAAATCGGCAAAGGCAGCGTAATAGAGAAACCGCAAGTCGTTTTATACAAGGAAAAGCACGATTTTATTTGCTGGCAAACGGAAGACGGAAGCGCGTACGATTTTAACGCTCCCGTAACGGGCAATTTGACGCTCACGGCCGTGTGGAAGGAGTTCTGTTCCGTCAGCTATAAGTGGGCGGACGGACATAACACGGATATTACGACGAAGAAAGTTTACGTCGGAGAAAAAGCCGAGGATTGGAGAGCTACCGAGCTCGTGCAATGGGCCACGGTTGCGATTTATTGGTACACGACCGACGCGGAAAATCCTTATTACGTCGACGACGTTCTCACTCCGTTCGATTTCGACACGCCGATAACCGAAGATATTACGTTATACACTTATTTGCCGAATTACAGAACGAGCTGGGTTCTTCCCGAAGAGGCCACTTACGACAAAACTAACCCGTTCAAAGTTGAAACGGGCGGGCAATCGTTCAACGGAACGTTTAAATTTGAAGAAAATTGCTTGCATTTCGTCGTTCCCGAAGAAAATTCCGGACACACGAATATGCTCGAACTCAATCAGATGGCTCTTCCTTACGAGGAAGCCGATATGAAGTTTTTGAAGCTTACTTACGCCAATGCAGGCAAAGACACCGTTTTAAGGCTTATGGTCGTTACGGCCGAGGGCGAAGGACTTGGGGTTTACGATAGTTATCATTCCGTGCTTAAAGCCGAAACGAACGGAGCTTACGAAGAGGCTTATGCAAGAATGCCCGTTGCGGACGGAAAAACGATAGTTTTCATAAGGCTGGAATTCGTTTCCGCCGTAGGGAAAATCGATAACGACGGAACGGATATTCGCATCTCGAAAATCGCGCTCGTTGGCGAGGCGAATTACGGAAGCAGAACCGTTTCCTTCGTAACCCCCGAAGGCGTGGAAGATATTGCGCCGAAGCAGGTTAAGTACGGCGAAAAGGTCGTTTTGCCCGACGCGCCAACGATGGAGGGTTATGATTTCGTCGGTTGGTTTAAAGACGAGAATTTAACGATTTTGTTCGACGAAAACGAAGAAATTTTTAACGACGTTACTCTTTACGCGAAGTTTAACGAAAAAGCGGCCGTTTATTTCACCGTAACGTTCAACGCGGATAACGGAACGGAAAAGGTAACGAGGACGGTGGGTGAAAATACGGCCGTGGATAAACCCGCAGATCCCCGAAAAACCGACGCGGAATTTATCGGTTGGTATTTAGGCGACGAACTTTACGATTTTGCAAATCCCGTCACCGGCGACGTTGAACTTACGGCTAAATACAGAATTTGTTACGTCGTGACTTACGCTTTTGCCGACGAAGCGGGAACGGTTATCAAAACGAGGAAGATTTATCCGGACGGAAAAACCGTTTACGCCGAAGATTTCAGATACACCGGCGACCTTACTTATCGTACGCAGGCGCATTATTGGTACGCCGCGAAGGACCTTGCCGTAAGGTATAACTTCAACACGCATCTCGAATCCTCTTTAACGCTTTACACGTTCGTTGAGTTAAGAAGCACTTACACGGCAAAGGAACTTTCTTATAATCCTATGGAGAACCCGTTCAAATGCTATGCGGACGCAAGCAAATATCAGATTAACGTGAACGAAGAGAAGGATTATATAGAATATAAAGTCGAAGCGGGCGTTGCAAACGCGCAGTTGGACACCTCGATAACCGGCGGCGTGGCTTATTCCGCAAACACGAGATACTTTAAGATAAAATACAAAAACCTCTCGGCCGATAAATATATAAGAATTTGGGCTTACGATATGAATACCGCGCCGCATTTTATTCAAAGCGAAATAAAATCGAATATGACCGAGGACGACGATTGGGCAACCGTTACTTTCGATATGAACGGCGTAAGCGGCTTTGCCGAGGGTATTGCGTTTAACTTTTTGAGGTTCGATTTCGTTTCGGACGCCGCAATGCCTGCCGACACCGACGGAACGCACGTTTTGATAAGAGAAGTCGGGCTCGTTCCTTACGCGGAATAATATTAAAGCGAAAAACGGGAAATTTAACGGAGAATTATATGAAATTAAAAATTATAGTTGCCATAATGATAATCGCATCGTTTTTTTCGTTCGTCGGCTGTGGCGAAACGCCGATTCAAAACGGCGATTGCGTGGTTAAATTCGAAACGTTCGGCGGCGACGCTTACGAGGACGTAACGGTTAAAAAGGGCGAACTTTTGGAAGAGCCTATGATACCGACGAACGGTAGCAAATATTTTCAGGGTTGGTATAAGGACGACAAGTTCAGTCAAAAATGGAACTTTGAAAAAGACGTCGTAAAAGGGAATATGACGATTTACGCTTGCTTTGTCGCGAGATATAATGTAGACTATTACTATGCAGGCGAAAGACAAATGCGCAAAAAGGTTACGGAAGGCGGTTTTGCAACCGCGCCGGACTATATAACCGCAAGTTTAAAGGTTAAGAACTGGTATAAAAACGAGGAACTTATCGAAAAATACGATTTCGCAACTCCCGTAACGAGCGATATATCTCTTTATGCGGACGTTGAAGTAATCACTTCGTGGATTTTCCCGAGGGACGTTAAACTCGGTTCGGGTTGGAGAATCGAAGCCGACACGACCACGCGCAAAGGTACGGTTAGCGAAATCGAGGACGGAATGCTCGTGGAATTCGATAATCCGAGCGCGTGGGATACTTATCTCAGAAGTCCCGATTTGTCGATTCCCGAAATGGAGCAGTATTCAAAAATAGTTATAACTTATAAAAACTTATCTTCCGAGAGTAACTTAAAGTTCGGGTTTTTCAGAACGACCGATAAGGCGTGGGACGGGAAAATCGAAAACTTCCGTATTTTGAAAACGAATATGAAGGAAACCGACTCGTACGAAACCGCCGTTATCGATATATCGAAAACGAGTATGTTGAAAAACAACTGGGAAGGCGTTTTGTATATTCTTCGTTTTGAAGTGAAAAAAACCGACGGCGACGTCAACGAACAGCCCGAAGGAACGCGCTTCATTTTAGGCAGCGTCGCCTTGATTAAGGATTAAACGGAACGGATATGAGGAAAATAATATCTTTATTGCTCGCATTTTTATTTGCTGTTGCGATATTTGCGAGTTGCTCCGAAACGGGAACGATTTCGGACGGAAACGTAAAGGAATCGCTCTCGGGCGATTCCGATAGGTCCGAAAATTCGGAAAATTCTTCGGAATCGGGAGAGGAGGCGGAAGAATTGGAAAAATTCGACGAATATAATCTTTCCCTTTATATGAAGCCGTTTTGGGAAGGAAAAGTAATGTATAACGAAACCGCGCTTTTCGTCGGGAAAGGCGACAAAGCGCCGCTTCTTTACAAAGCCACCGAAATAGTTTCGGTTCGCTCTTACGATTTAAAAACGGAGTATAAGAAGGGCGTCGATTATAATTTCGACCAAAAAACCAACAGCCTGTATCTCACCTCCGGGACGACCATACCTTATTTTGAAGAAGACGAGTATTACCCTTCCGTGTTTATAAACGGGAGAACGTTCGGTTGTAACCTTAAAGATAAACCGTACTTGTTCTTTTCGGAAGGAAAAACAATCTCGGAAAAGCAAATTGCGATAACTTACAGGCATAACGGAGAAAATCTTATCGCCGCGCCGGAAGGGTCGAACGGTTTTAAAAAACTTGCCGAAAAGTTGAAGAAGAACGAATCCGCAAAGATTTTGTTTTACGGCGATTCGATAACTTTCGGCTGCAATTCGAGCGGATTCGTGGGTATTGCCCCCAACGCCGATTGCTGGACGAAAATGGTTTTCGATTCTTTGACGGCAAAATACGGCGCGACGAACGCCGAGTATATAAACACGGCTGTCGGCGGCTATTCGACTGACGAAGGAATAAACAATCTCGAAGAAAGAGTGACAACTCATTCGCCGGACGCCGTCGTCATTGCCTTCGGTATGAACGATTACACGCTTAATTCCTCGCAACATATTTTAAGAATTAAAACGATTGTAAATGCACTCAGGGAAAAACTACCCGAAACCGAAATATGTCTCGTAACGCCGTTTTTACCGAACAAAGAGGCCGCCGGCGCGTGGGCTCAACAGTTCACTTTTGCCGAGGAATATTACGGATTGGTTGATTCCTACGGGGAAAATTCGGGAATCTGCATAGCGGACGTAACGAAGGTTCACACGGAAATTCTCGAAAAAAAGAGATACCGCGATATGACGGGCAATAACGTCAATCACACCAACGATTTTACGGCGAGAATGTACGCCCAGACGGTTTTTAAAACGATAGCTTAAAAAGGCGGAAAACGGGCGGTTTTGCGCGGAGGTGAAAATGCTGAACGGAATAACCGGTATTTATTTCTTTTCAAAGCTTGAAAACAAGCTCGTGAAATATCGTTGCGTTACGGAAAAGTTCGATTATATGACGATTAAGTACGCGTCCGATATTTACGTTAAGGCAGTCGGCGTTTTCGGCAACGATGCGGACGGTTTTTTTCACCGACCGTTTTATCTCGAACCCGGGGAACGAACGCTATCGTTTTTCATTTCCCGCGAGGAAAAAACCGTTGCCGATTTCGTCGGGGTAAACTATATAAATCTGGAAAACAAAAAGGGCAGGCTCGAAATTAAATCGATTGAGTTTTCCGTGAGGAAGCGTTTTAAAAGCGCGGTTTTGGAAAACGACGAAATAATTGCGGGTTTTTCGGCGGATAAAGGCGGAGTACTTTCTTTTCTTACGTCGAAAAAATATTCGGTTAAGGAGTTTCTTTTAAACGACGAGCCCGTTATCAGTTTTGAAAAAGAAAAACCCTTAAACGTTAAAGAAAATTCAAATCTTATCAACGTTTACGACAACGGAAGATACCCTCAACAAGTTTTTTACGGAACGGATAAACCGCCGTATTCCGCGAGCGTATATCGTGAAACTCTTTGGAGAATGAATCCCGTTCAAAGCGGCGATTCATACGGTTTTTTATCGGAAATCGTGGATTATCGCGTTGATAAAGAAAAAGTTTATTTCCGTTTGATTCCGCTCGATTGGGCAAAAAAGAACGTTCCGTGCGACGCGTATATGGAGTGTGAATATTCGCTCTTCGGCAACGCGGTGAAGGTGAAGAACAAATTCGTCGATTTTTCGATGCTGAACGTCGGGCTGTGCGTTGCTCCGCTTTATCAGGAGTTTCCGAGCTTTAACGTTATTCAAACGCTCAACAAGTTTTTCCTTCCGTCGCAAAAAGCGTTTAAAAAGGATATTCCCCTCACTTTTTGGGGTGAAGAAGAGAGCGTGAGCAAACAAAAATTTTACGTCGAAACGTTTTGGAGCGCGTGGTTGAACGCCGATAATTTCGGCTTGGGTTTATACACCCCCGAAACGCTCGAACATTTCGTCGGTAAATACAAATCGGAAGAAAATGACGACGTTTTGCCGTCCTGTAACTCGAAATCCGTAAATTATATGGCGGGCATCAGGAAAGCGTCGCTCGAAAGCCTCGTTCCCGTTAAGTACGAATACTATATTGCCGTCGGTTCGGTTAAAGAAATACAGTCCGTTTTTGCAAAAATATCGAAAAAAAAGAGGAAAGGTAACGACGATGAAAGATTTTGACGTCATTTTTTCCGAAAATTCGGGGACGGATATTCAGTTGGACAGATGCGGCTTATGTTCAAACGGGAAAAACGTTTATCTCAACGAGTATTCCCGTTATTATTCCATCATTTGCGTTATTAAAGGCGAATTGGACGTTAGCCTTAACGAGCGGGAAATCAGGCTTAAAGAAAACAACGTTTATATCGTGTCGCCGAGCGTAACGTTTTCGGTTCTCAGCGCAAAAAATCGACCGGCGTATTATTTTTTCGCTTTCGACGGCAATATTCCGAGAAAATACTGCAAAAAGCAAAATCTCGAAGAAGAACGCGAACTTTCGGAAGAAGAGAAGATATTGCTCGATAAGTTGTCGGATTGTCCGGAAGATTCGTTTTCGTTTGAGATGAAAGTGTTGTCTTTCGTTTTCATTGCTCTGAAAAATTGCGGAGAGCATTTAAAAAAAGACAAGGAAATTCTTTTCGATTACAAAAACAGGTTCGTAAATTCGTTTATTTCCGCCGTGATGAAAAATTACACGGACAGTAAACTTTCCGTTTCCTCCCTTTGCGCCGATATGGGCGTTTCGGTGAGTTATTTCACTAACACTTTCACAAAAACGGTAAACGTTTCTCCGAAGCAGTTTATCATCGATTATCGAATCGAAAAGGCCAAGGAAATTTTACTAAACACGAATTTGAGCGTGAGCGAGGCTTCGTACCACGTCGGCTATGAAGATTCGTTCACGTTTTCGAGGGCGTTCAAGAAGAAAGAGGGCGTTTCGCCCACGGCTTTCGTCAGGCAACAAAAGCAAATCGTTTACGGCTTTTAACGCCGTTCGCGGGTTTAAATATTCGTTTAAGGCTTTGGTTGCCGTCGTTTCAAAACGGGCGTTTTGCCCGAAAATATTATCAGAGGTTATAAAATATGAAATTTTTTAAACGCGTTTTATGCGCGGCGTTCGCCGCGATTTTAACGTCTACGACGTTCGTATCCTGCGGTAAAACCGTCGGGAGCGAAACGGGGAACAGCGGAGAAAGCGGGCAAAAACCGTCTTTCTCTTGGACAAAAACAAAAGAAATCGCCACGACGAAAACCGTCGGCGTGGGAGAAACCGTCGTTTTCGACGTGGATTTTGCCATCGGCTCGGATAATTACGTCGGTTTGGACGCAGAATGCGACGAAAGCGTTGTGGGAAGCTTCGTGATTGCGGACGCGGATAAATCCGAGCCCGATTTCACCGAGGACTTTTTCATTCAAAAGGGAGATAAAGGATTATTTAAGCAAATAATCGATTTTTATTTCGAGCACGTTTACGATAAAACCGTAAAAGCGGTGAAGTTTAAAAACGTCGGAGCAAATCCCGCCACGGTAAATCTCAAAAAAATCGTATCTGCGGAAAAGGAATGGTATGCCAGCTCGAAAATTTTCATAAACGACAAAAGCGTTAAGCTCGGCATCGATATGAACGCGGGCGGCGCGATAAATTACCTCGAATATTTAAAGCAAAAGATGCAACAGGTTCGTATGCCGGACGGCTCGGTGAAAACGGGCGTGAATTATGCAAACACCCAAGACGACGCCGAGATAATGTACGAAAGCTCGAATTTGATAAACGAAATGGATAGGGGCAGGCTCGTTCAGCAGTCTTATTACGGGATAAGCAAGGCTCCTTACGATTGCGCGCAGTATATCGGAATGCCTTGGCCTTATAACCCCGTTCAGGGCGGCGATTACACCGGCACGTCCAGCCAAATAGTCGATTTCGAGATAGAAGAAAACAGGATTTACGTTAAAGTTCGTCCGCTCGATTGGGCAAAAGTGAAGAGTATCACGCCGTCGTATATGGAAAATATTTACACGATAGAAAACGGCGTCGTTAAAGTTGAAAACTTCTTCACGGACTGGTCGGGTTATAATCATAACTCCAAAAGAGACCAGGAATTGCCTGCGTTTTACGGAATTATTTCTCTCGGAACTTTGGTTACTTATCGTGGCGAAAAACCGTTTACCGGCGACGAGTTGTCTTATTACCCCTCGCTCGGGAACTGGGTGGGCGACGGCAGAGCCTATTGGACGGATATAACCGAAAACTGGGTTGCCTGGGTAAACGAGGACGACTTCGGCGTGGGACTTTACACCCCGAATGCGGAAAGAATCCTCACCGGAAAAGTGGGGACGGATAAGTTTTCGTCGCAACTCAGCAAAGCCGACGCAACCACTTACACCGCTTTGATTCCGAGATTGAGCCTTTCCTCTTACGAAACGTTTTCTTACGAATATTATCTCGCCATAGGCGACGTGAATTCGCTCAGGAATAAATTTAACGAAATGGCAAAAACCTGCAAAAACGAAGATATAATTGAATGGGGCAAGAGATAAGCGAAAAAGCGTCGGAAGCTAAAAACTTCCGACGCTTTTTCGTTTGGTCGATACGCCCTCCCGAAAACAAACGTTAAAACGCCGAAAGACTATTTGTGGTTTTTCGGTTTTTGCAACACGGCCGAGTGTAAACGAAAAAAATATGCCGTTAATCGACTTATAGACGGGTTTTTGTAGGGTGATGAAAAAAATAATGAGCATAAAAAAAGAACAGACAATCAAGTCTGTTCTTTTTCAGTGGAGCGGGAAACGAGATTCGAACTCGCGACATTTGCCTTGGCAAGGCAACGCTCTACCACTGAGCCATTCCCGCGTCCTGGTGGGAACAATAGGGCTCGAACCTATGACCCCCTGCTTGTAAGGCAGATGCTCTCCCAGCTGAGCTATGCTCCCGTGACGTTTAACGCTTATTTAATATATCAAATTATAAAGATTTTTGCAAGCGTTTTTAAGGGGTATTTAAAATTTTTTTTAAAATGTTTGTAAAAATCGTTGACATTCCGAAAACAAAAGAATATACTGATAACAGTTGAACAATTATTCAACTGTTGCAAGCAAAAGCAAAGCGGAGGGAACAGTGCAAAATACGGAGCAGGACGATATAATAGAAGTTTGCGAGTGCGAACATTCGCATAAGAGCGTTGTGGATAAGGTTAGAGGAATAATGCCGTCCGAGGACGTGATTTACGACGTTGCGGAACTTTTTAAGGTTTTCGGCGACAGCACGCGAACGAATATTTTAATGGCTCTTTTCGAGAGCGAAATGTGCGTTTGCGATATTGGCGAACTGCTCGGAATGACGAAATCCGCAATTTCTCATCAACTTCGGATTTTGCGCCAAAGCAAGCTCGTTAAAGCAAGAAAAAGCGGAAAAGAAGTTTTTTATTCGCTTGCGGATAATCACGTTGCCAAGATTTTCGAAATGGCAATCGAGCACGTTTCCGAGTGAAACGAATTCCGAGCGAAAACGCGTGAAAATGCGTGTAAACGGGTTAGGTAAAAAATTATTGAAAATAAAAAACGTCGCACAAGACAAAATATAATAAAAGGAGATAAAAAATGAAAAAAGTTGTAAGAGTAAAAAATATGGACTGCGCAAATTGCGCCGCCGCGCTTGAAAGAGCCGTTTCCAAAATCGAGGGTATAACCTTCGTAAACGTTAATTTCGTCGGCGAAAAAATGACGTTTGAATACGACGAAGCAAAAGCCGGAGTTTTGGAAGAAGTTAAAAAAGCTGCCCATAAGCTCGAACCCGATTGGGAGATTATAGGACTTTAACGGAAATTTACGAGGTTTCGTTATGAGTAAAAATAAAAAGAAGGCAATAAGAATTGCCGTTTGCGTCGCTTTGTTTTTGCCCGCGGTGATAGTCAGCAAAACGGTCGAGCTTAATATGTACGTTTCGCTCGCTATATTCGGCGCGATTTTCATTGCGTCCGGTTACGACGTATTATATAAAGCCGCGAGAAACATAGCCCACGGAAAGGTTTTTGACGAAAACTTTCTTATGACGGTTGCGTCGCTCGGCGCGTTTGCGCTCGGCATCGTCGAAAGAACGGGCGACTTTGCGGAAAGCGTCGCCGTAATCCTGTTTTATCAGGTTGGCGAGATTTTCCAAAGCTATGCCGTCGGGAAGTCAAGACAGTCGATTTCTTCGCTTATGGATATAAGGCCGGATAAAGCGCGCGTTATGAGAAACGGCGAAAAGACGGAAGTGTATCCCGAGGAAGTTACCGTCGGCGAAACCGTTTTCGTCGTTGCGGGCGATAAAATCCCTCTTGACGGCGTTGTCGTCGGCGGGCACGGAAATCTTAACACCTGCGCTCTTACGGGCGAAAGCGCGCCCGTTTTCGTCAAGGAAGGCGACGAGGTTTTAAGCGGCACGATTGCTCTTGACGGAAACCTCGAAATAAGAGTTACGAAGGAGTTTTACGACAGTACGGCGTCGAAAATTCTCGATATGGTCGAAAACGCTTCGGGTAAAAAGGCGAGAACGGAAAATTTCATTTCCACGTTCGCAAAGTATTACACGCCTTTCGTGGTATTTTCGGCGGTTGCGCTTGCGGTTATCCCGTCGGTCGTAATCGGTTTAAGCGAAGGGTTCTCCGCAGCCGTTTGGGGCGAATGGATAAAGAGGGCGCTTACGTTCCTCGTTGTCAGTTGCCCGTGCGCGTTGGTAATAAGTATTCCGCTCGGATTTTTCGGCGGTATAGGCGGAGCGAGCAGTAGAGGAATACTCGTAAAAGGCGCAAACTATATCGAGCAACTTAACAAAATGAACGTCGTTTACTTCGATAAAACGGGAACGCTCACGACGGGCGAATTCAGCGTGACGGGCGTTTATCCGGAAGAGAAGAGGGACGAGGTTCTGAAATACGCAAGCGTTTGCGAGTGCAGTTCCACTCACCCGATAGCCGTCGGAATAACGAAGGCGTACGGCGGCGAAATCCCCGAGGGTTACGAGGTTGAAGAGATTGCCGGAAAAGGTATCAAAGCCACCAAACACGGCGAAGAAATCGTTTGCGGAAACGCCGAGCTAATGCGTGAATACGGAATTGAGTTCGAACAGCTTAAAAATGACAAAACGACGGTCTATACGTCGATTAACGGCAAATTTTTAGGGGCAATAGAATTGTCCGACACCGTTAAAAGCGACGCAAAATCCGCACTTTCCGAACTTAAAAACGAGGGCGTTAAAATCGCTATGCTCACGGGCGACAACGAAAGCGCGGCGAAGAGAGTTGTCGAGGAACTTTCCATCGACGAATACCACGCGAAACTGCTTCCGCAGGATAAGCTTGCCATAGTTGACGAAACTATTAAAAACAAATCGGCAAACGACGTGCTTGCTTTCGTCGGCGACGGAATAAACGACGCGCCCGTGCTTATGAGGGCGGACGTCGGTATATCGATGGGCGGCGTCGGAAGCGACAGCGCAATCGAAGCGTCGGACGTGGTGTTGATGCACGACAGGCTTTCGGATATAGTTACGGCGAAGAAAATCGCGCGGAAAACTATGAGAATCGTAAAGGAAAATATCGTCTTTGCGCTCGGCGTGAAGTTCGGCGTGCTTTTGCTTTCGGCGTTCGGTCTTTTGGGCGCGTACGGAATGTGGATTGCCGTTTTTGCGGACGTTGGCGTTGCGGTTCTTGCGATACTTAACGCAATGCGCGCGATGAAGGTTGGAAAATAAAACGTAACGCAATACGCTCAACGAAGGTTGTCAGATAACGCATAACGCAATGCGCTTAACAAAAGTTTGAGAATAAGTGCAAAGCGGTGCGTGCGGCGAAAATCGAATAACAAACGAAAAGATTTTAAGATAAAATATAAATGCGGCGGGCGGAGAATTTTCTCCGCCCGCCGCATACGTTTATGTGTGTTAATCGGCTTATAGCCGTGTTTTCAACGTTTAATTACGCCTTTCGGGGAAGGTTTTATGACGTTATTTTATTCTCGGCCGGCATAAGCAGAGTAAAACCTTTCAATCAAAAGCCCTACGAAAAGAAGACCTTAATTCAGGCAGAAATTCCTTCCGGACGTTCGATAGTCGTCGTGCCGTAATCGTAACATTTGGTAACGCCCTCGGCGGAAGCTCTGACGTATGCCGTCATTCCGGCCGCTTTTATGGGAACTTCGCTGTCGAAGCAGGATTTCATTCCGGACAAAACGCCTTCGTGGACGAAATAGTTAAGATAACCTTTTTTAACCTTAAAGCTTATATCGATGTCCGTATCGGTATCCATCGATTTTGATAATTCTTTGAGTGATTTTACAAGCTCGTTCATATAGAGTTCGAGGTTTTCTTTTTCAATCGAGCAGCCGAAGTCGGTTTTAGTGAAGTAGGAGTAGTCTACGTATTGGCTGTGGAAAGGTCTTAACTGGTCTGCGCTCTCGTATCCGAAAGCGACTACCGACGTTTTGCTCCAACCAAAAGCGGTTTTTACGTACAAATCGTAACCGAATTCGTTAGTTTCGTTTTTGATAAAGTACAATTCTGCGTCGGTCGTCTTTACGCCGCCGTTACCCATCAAATCGGTTTGAGTGACGGATTGTTTGACGTAAATCGCGTCCTTGGAATATTTGACGAGTTGCG
>ERZ808278.501-NODE-501-length-24876-cov-5.437412_pt1 | contig 24876 bp, 47 predicted proteins | sample MGYA00521239_ERZ808278 | MGnify/ENA primary metagenome ERZ808278 (study PRJEB31516, sample SAMN03275600) | gut metagenome | biome: mammalia-associated habitat; material: feces | host: Papio cynocephalus | place: Kenya | collected 2012-07-17 ... | reverse complement strand
GTGAACGCGAGACCCCGCCAGAGCCGCCATGACTCCAGGGGGGGTATACCTGAAAAATCACCCGCTGCTGTCTTCGTCGCGTCTGACGAGCCTGTAAAGCGTCGCTCTGTCGATCATATCATGATCCGCCTGCGAATGATGGGCAGAGCAGAGCGTGATAAGATTTCCGTCGTCGAGCCGACGCGTGAAATCTTCCTCGAGCGGCGTGATATGATGTACTGACAGATTCATAGAGTTGTATTTCCGCACCGTTCCCGGCAGTTCGTATAAACAAGCCTGACACAGATAGCTGTCGCGTCTGAGAATTCGTTTCGCGGTCTTTCTCCATGCGGTTGACGCACGGAATTTCACTTGTCTTGTTTCATCGTCGCGGCGTATCCGTGCCGGCCTGTGCGGGCAGTCATATCCGACCGGATGAACCCTGCCACACCATACACATGATTTATACATTTCCGCACCTCTTGCATATATCATACCACATCCTGACCGAACAAAACGAACAAGTTAGTGTGACAGATATCTTTTCACCATCATGCGTGCCGAGTCTGCTGTTGTGCCGCCGAGCCTGCACGCTAACTGTGCCCAGCTCAGACCGTCGATGAATTTGAACTTGAATATCCTCCGGAGATAACTGTCGTCAATGGAGTCGATGAAATCATATATGCGCGTGTATTCCATATTCCGCTGGTCACACTTGATCTCTATGGATTCGGCAAGCTCAAATAACGATTCGTCTCCGGAGTTCCGGAGCTCTTCCGCCCTTTTCCGGTCCTCGTTAATCTCTCGCGTCAGATCGCGCAGCTGATAAAGCTCATCAAACGTCATGCGTCCTCCTGCTCCATATATCTGAGTATCTGATCACGAGCGGAGCGCCAGCCGTAACAGACCGCTACGGCATAGCCCTCATATCTCAGCGCATCGATAAATGCCCGTTGAGCCGGACCCGGTCTGTTTTCACCGACTTTGAGCTCTATGTACAGCCCATGATATTTGCCGCGGGCGACAGGCAGACATATGTCAGGTACGCCGGCTTTTACGCCTTGCCGCATGAGCACCGCGCCGGTCACCGCGTCTATTTTTCCGCCGTTCGGAATGTGATGCATAAGCCTGAGGCTCGGATAAACGATCTCATATCCCTCAGCCCAGCTGAACAGCAATTCTTGTTCTTTGCCTTCGCTCATGTTCTGATCGTCCCCCTTTATTTCGCTTTTTTGTATTCGCCAGCTCCGCGCCGGTGCTGTACATCTTGACGTGAAGATAGTAATACCCGTTGAATTCGTTGTAGAATGGTCTGCACTCCGAAAACCTGTAGCCGCTATAAATCTTCTCGAATGCCGCAGATGAAGCCGAATCCATCGTCGCGAGTTCTTCGACCTTGCGGCGCGATAGCTTTCCGGTTCGCTCCTGCGGCTTCGGATGAATGAGATTCTTCGAACCGCACCAGCGTTTTTTATAGGCTTTCTGAATATCGGTCGCGGCGTTCTTCTCGCGATATTGTTTCGTGACATACCGCCCGATTCCTTCGACGCCGTTAGAATTGAACTGTAGCTGCCGGGAATTGGCATAGCCGAACCCCCAGAGTCTTTCAAGCTCAGTCCTATCCAATCCACCCGACATAGTGGCATGAACATGAAAGCGGCGCCCGTTCGGCTCGCCCTCGATCACATAGACATACTTGAGTTCCGGAAGACCGAGCTTCGCGCGCATCCGCTTCACGCACCTGAAAAAATTTCTGATGTCGCGTCTGACGTCATCCTCGCTGTCCGGAAGATTGTCGTTGTTGTAGGTCAGGTGTATTTCGATGTCGTCGCCCGTGAAGTTCGCGTTCAGGATTCGGACGAACTTGTCCTCGGCGACTTTCTGATTCAGTGCGGCTTGCACCTCTGATGTCGGCTTCGCTCTCTTTTTTCGACCTCTCGCTTGCTTGAACGCCGGATATATGTAAACGTCAAGATAATCGCCACTGATGTATTTCTTTTCTCGGTATAGACATTTCATATGAGTTCGCCTTTCTTTGGAATCGAAGGGGGAAAGAGGAATCTTGAAGCCCGCGTTTCCCCTTTCCCCCTCTTTCGTGTCATGGAAAGCGTGGAAAACTCTTACGAGTTTACCACCCTTCCCACAACACGAAATTCACCCCCTTTTCCTTTTCGCGAGGCTTTTGCTTTTACACAAAGATGTGGAAAAAGGGAATGGAGACACGAGCATATATTTTCTTATCCATTGTGGTTGATTGGTTAATATTATATACAAGCCCGATACGCGCATCCCGGCGCGTGAATATCGTAAATATATTGTAAGAAGTTGTGACACCGAGGAAGACCGCGTATCGGGTCTTCCTCTTTTCCGGTTACGATCAGTAGGGCAATGTCGGCGCGTCGCCGAGTACGGTGTAGGTTATAATGACGCGTCGTCCGTTTTTGTCCGTCCCGTAGAGGCTGATTTCTCTGCCGTCCGCTTCGCGGAGCCGGACGTTAATCTCATCGGGTTGAATTCCGAGGTGATCCGCTTCGGCGAGCGCTTCTTTGACATAGCATCCGATACGTTCGCTGTTCGCGGGCGCCTTTTTGTATTCGGGTTTCAGGGTGACGAGCGGCTCGGGCTTCGGAGGCTCGGTCGCTGTGATCATGTCATCCGTGCGCGCGGTGTCTCTGTTTTTGCGGTTGAGTTCTTTCGTTTTGGTATAGACGGCGTTCTTGTCGCACCCGAGGACGGCAGCGATCTCTTCCGCCGTCGCGCCGGATTTCCGCATTTCCGAGTAGGTGCGGAGTTTTTCTTCGTTCCATTTCATTGTTTCTACCTCTTTATCCACTCATTCATCGTCGTCAATTCTCCCATTGCCGATCATTTCCATCACATATATCCATACCGCCACCCCGAACGCCGCCGTCATTATCCCGCCGACGGCGATCAGAGTTACCGCGAGCGGGAAGATACTGAACGGCTCGAACATCTCTCTCGAGCCCAGAAGGACGCAGCCGATCCCAAGAATCGCGATGGAAATATACAGCAGAATGAAGGGTGTCGACCTGAGAATTTTCACTTCTCTTTACCCCGTATGCACTGGCTATCGATCTGCTTGTAAACGTCGAGACGCAACTCGCCTTTATCGCCATAGTAGGTCAGCTCGTAGTACATCCCGCCGGGAAAGGTTGTACTCACAAGTGCGTTCCAGTCCCGGCACGTTTTATTGAACCGGACGACATACACGTTTTCAGCGGGAATCAGTATTTGGTATGGCTTACCAAAGTGTTCGTTCACATAGTCACGAACGGTTTCCCTGATAAGCTTCATGGTGTTTTTGTTGATCATTTTCATTCCTCCGGAACGTCCTTCGCTTTCTTCGCGGCGATCTCCCCGGCGCAGGCGGCGTACCCGCAGAGGTCGATGTAGCTGTCTTCCTTATATATGCCTGTCATAATTCTCGCGATCTTCATGACAGCCATCATTATGGCGACGTCCTCAGCGAGGACATCGATCTCACATCCGCATCTGTTCCGGAGGTAGATTTCCCATAGCTCGCCGATGAGCCGGAAGTTGTCTTCGGGTTTTCCATACTGCTGTTCGCGCTCGCCGGTGACGATCTTTTTCGCCATGTCGAGGATTTCCCCGCGAGCGACCGGTTTGTATGTTCGCGTAACCGTAGCCGTGCGTATCGTTTCCGTGTCGTCACGAAGCCGATCGGCGCCTTCGGGCATGAGTTCATCCTTGAACCATTCGGAGGGGATCCCGCTGACCTTACAGGGTATACCGCCTTTCCCGAAGAGGCAGTGCGTACAATCATGCTGCTCGTCGCAGTTGTAGTGCAGATCCATTGCTTCCCGCATGAGCTTCTGTTCTTTACTGTTCATCTTGTTTCCATCCTTTCGATAGCCCGTCCGAGGGCGGTTTCACATTTTGTTCTTTCGTTCGTGTCTTCGATTTTCTCAAGATATTCGCGGCATCGGTCGTAGGCTCCGACGAGCCCTTCGAGACACACCTTAAATCCCGCCGTCGCGCTGTCCGCGGTCCGGAGCTTCTTTTCGAGTCCGGCGATCTGCTCGTCCCTGCCGCCGATTTCCTTTTTCAGCGCGTCGAGTTCGGCTTCGGCTTTCTTCTTTTCGTCCTCGGCTGTCTTTTTCGCGTCCTCGAGAGCTTTCTTTTCCTTCTCGAGAGCTTGTTTCGCTTTGTCGATGGTCTTTTCCGCCGCCTTTTTTCCGTCCGCCTCACCGGCTTTCCGGGCTTCCTCGATTTCGAGCCGCATTTTGAGCCGCGCCAGAGTCTCGGCTTCTTCGGCGTATTTGTTCTTTTCGGCGTTGATGGCGGCTTTTATGGTTTCTTTTTGTGTGTCTTCGGTTGCTCTGAGCTTTTCACGGAGGTGTTCGAGTTCCTTCTCGAGCCTTGCTTTTTCGTCGTCCCGTTCGGCTTCGGCGTCCTGTTTTTCGAGCTTCAGTTCGTCGAGTTCGTCCTGTACAAGCGAGAGCTGTTCGCCCTGCTGTCTTGCCTTCGCGACAAAGTCTTTGAGTTCCTTCACGCTCATGCCCTCGATGGTTTCCGGCTCGGCGATGGCGTCGCTTCTCTCGGCGGGCGGAAGCTGCGTGACGAGGAAAAGTTTCTCGATACCCATTCCTCCGGCCGACTGTAAAGCGCCCGCTCCGAGCTCTTCATATACTTTGATGTACTTGTAAGCTTGCGATACGTTGACTTTCGCGAGCTTTTCGCAGTATTCGTCGAAGCCGGCGCACCCGAGCGCCTGATAGAGCCGTTCGTCCCTCATTGCTTTGAGACCGGCGGCGAACTCGTAGAGTCCGATTGCCACCTGCTTTTTCCCGGCGAGGATTTCACCGTGTACGAGGTGCGCCCTCCCGGCGTCCGGGAGGATTTCTTTTGCCTCGGTTTCGATTATTTCGTTTCCCATTAAATCAATCAAAATTCAATTCCTCTTTCTTTCGCGTAATCGTCGAGCTCTTTCTCGATTTCTTCTATGTCGATTCCTTTTTCCCGGAGCTCCTCGGCGTAGGCGAGGATCGTGATGTACTTGTAGGCTTGCGAGACGTTGACTTTCGCGAGCTTTTCGCAGTACTCGTCAAAGCCGGCGCACCCGAGCGCCTGATAGAGCCGTTCGTCCCTCATTGTTTTGAGACCGGCGGCGAACTCGTAGAGTCCGATTGCCACCTGCTTTTTTCCGGCGAGGATTTCACCGTGTACGAGGTGAGCTCTCCCGGCGTCCGGGAGGATTTCTTTCGCCTCGGTCTCTATGATTTCGTTTCCCGTTAGATCTATCAAAATTCAATACCTCTTTCTTTCGCGTAATCGTCGAGTTCTTTCTCGATTTCTTCCATGTCGATTCCTTTTCCCCGGAGCTTCACGGCGTAGGCTGTGTCCTGATACTTTTCGCCGTACCGGTCTTTTGTGTAGATGTGGCAGTCGATGATTTCCTTGAGAAAATCCGTGATTCTTTTCCGCCCGAAGCCGAAGCGCTCGCTCAGGGCGTAGGCGAGAATCGTGTCGTACCGCCCGGCGTTCTGGTTGATCTGCTCTCTGGTGTCGTCCTCGAGCTTCTTTTTGAGCTCTTCGCGGATAGCGGCGGTCATGACCTTCGAGCGCTCGATGGTCGCCCGTTCCTCAGGAAGCCTTGCTCTCATGTGTGCGTTTCTCCTTTCGTTTTGCTTGTCTTCCGACGATCTCGTCGAGCCAGCTGTCGACGAAACCGTCCAGCTCTTTGTCCGGCGCGCGGTTGCGCAGCCCGTGAATCTGCCGTATTTTCGCCCAGAGTTTATCTATGTTCATTTCAACCGTGAAGAACGGCTCGTCCGGCGTTTCTGTCCGCCTGATGAACAGTATGGTCGTTTTCCCCTCGAGGTGTCTCGCGGCGTAGCCTCCGACGCAGTGGTGCAGGGCTTTGCCTTCATTAATGATTTCGGCGGCGTTCTCCGGAGGTCGGACGAGGTAGTGTTCGTCCGAAAAGCTGTAGAGCTGTTTCAGCTCGTCGTATCTCTCGTCCCGGTATCTCTCGTCGGCTTCGCGTTCTTTCCGTTCTTTCTCTTCGCGTGTGATGGCGTTTTTCAGCTCGACGGCGGCGTCGTGCGCGGCTGTCAGGCTTTTCGGCATCAGGACGCGCGGTTCGGTGAGATCGAGCCCGAGTTCTTCTGCCATGTCGTAGTAATCGCGGTATGTGATGAGCGTTCTGTGTCGGCGGTAATCCGGCGCCCGCCATTCTTCGAGGTCTGATTCATCTCCGCGGGCGTTCCGGTCGATGTAGTTCGCCATCTGCTTCCGGCTGAGCACCGGCGAGAGCTTTGCCGCGATGATTTCGTAGTCTTTGTAGCTGGCGTCGCCGAATCTCCCGTACCGGCGGAGCTCGTCGTCCGCGTCCGCGATAGTTGACCCCGACCAGTAGCTCCGGAGCATCCGGCGCGTTTTCAGACGGTCGAGCGTCGGTTTTCCTTTGATAAATTCGTTGTATTCCCGCTTGTCCATCCGGAAGAATTTCCACGGCTTGTCCGCGCTCCAGTTGATAAGCCCATCGCCGCGCTTGCGTATAAACAGGGTCTCTTCGATGATTTCGTGGAATCCGAGCTTCGCGATCATCTCGATTCCGGGGTGAACGCAGTACTCGGCGAGCCACCTGACGGCGTAGTCACCGTCAGCGAGTTTTTCCCTTCGGGATTTCATAAGCTCCTTCAGCCCGCTGTATCTGAGGAATGTGTGTCTCAACAGGTCAAGTCCGATAACCTGCGCTATGTACTCCGAGCCCTTGACGCCGGACGGGGTTCTCGCCTCACAGTACGAGTAACCGAGGTTTCCGCCCTCCATGTACCATCTTTCGCGCCAGCAGTACGCCTTTCCTGGCGTCCAAGCGTAGATGTGCTCGATGTGCTTGTGTATCCGCATCTCGCGGTATCCGTCGTATCTGTAGCTTTTGCGAGCGGTCAGAGCGACGCCGAAGACGAGATCGGGGTCGCCGGTCGGGATGATGATGAGCGCCCGCCGCGTTTGATCAAGGTTGATCATCTTCCCGCATTTCCCGACAAGCTTGAGCTCCGCGCCCGTCCGGCAGCGGGGGCACACGACGAGCTCGCCGTGCGTCAGGTGCGGGTTTACGACGATTCTCCCGTCGTAGTTCTTTCCGATCCGCTCCACGTGGTCGGATTCGCAGTAGCAGTTCGTACAGAAAAATTCTCTCTTCTTCCGCTTGCCGTCGCTGTCCTGCTTCCAATCGGCGAAGACAAAGTTTGTGAAGAGCCGGTTGAGAGCATGGTCGCATCTATCCGGCAGCCCCGGAAATTTCTTCGCGACAGCTTCGCTCTCCGGCGAGTTTGATTGTATATCCATGTCCGCGCCTCAGTCGAAGAGATCGTCGAGGTCGATCGAGATTTTCTTCGCTTTCTCATCCGCGGAGTCGGTGTTTCCGGTCGACTGTAAATCGGGCTGTCCGGCGTCTGCTGCCGTGACAGCTTCGCCGCCGGGAAGCAGATCGTTTCGCCCGTTCGCGCCGGCGGTGAGATCGATCTCCATCTTAAAGCGCACTCCGCATCCGGGGAAGTAGAAGTTCGCGGCGCGGCGGTAAACCTCTATGTCCGAAATGCTTGTGCCGATACCTTTCGTGACGGCTTCGAGGCACTCGGAGAAGCCCGTGTCGCCCTTCGCGGCGACGGCGTCCGCGAACTCCGGGTTCTCAATAAAGGAGGCGAGCGCGCGGGCGACCGGTCTTTGCAGTATCTGCGCGTATCTGTTTTTCGGCTTTTCTTTCTCTCCCGCGTCGATCATGCGGAGAGCCGTGGTGTAGTTCTCGTTCATGTGGTGGTATCCTTTCGTTTAATGAATATTGGTCAGAATGGGAGCTCTTCGTCGGACGCGAGGATTTCGAAATTCGCGGGATTGAAGCCCGGCGTCTGCGTGAATGTCGGCGGCGGAGCCTGAACCGGCGCGCCGGTCGGCGGCGCTGTGTACGCGCTCGGCATATATCCGGTCGGCTGAGCGGCTGCCGCCTTCTCCTTTTCGGCTTTCGAGTCGACGAAGTAGGCTTCTTCGACGATGACGTCGGTCATGTAGTGCTTTACCCGGTCTTTGTCCTCAAACGTTCGCGTTTCGATGTGTCCGACGACCGCGAGGCTGCTGCCTTTATGAAAATATCCCGCGATGAATTCCGCTGTCTGCCGCCATGCCGTGCAGCTTATGAAGTCGGCTGTGGGCGCTCCGCTGTCGTTGTCCTTCGGCTGATAGCGCCTGTTGACGGCGAGGGTGAAGCGCAGTATGCTTGTATCGTTCGGCGTCTTCTTGACTTCCGGCTTCGCGACGAGCCGTCCGCCGATGATCACCTTGTTCAGATTGAAGTTTGCCATTATGTACCTTCCCTTATGATTTTCTGGATGTACGGGAGCGGGACGTCATTGAGCTCCGCGAGAATCAGCATCTGGGCGTCCGGGTCCTTTGCCTGTCTCCATTCGCGGATGATCTGTGCTTTGTCCATCCACGGACCGGCGGCTTTTCTGTCCGGGAGCTTGTATCTGAGCGAGCGTTCGCCGAAGAATATCCGCACGGCGTTCTCGGTGCGGTCGAGCGTTTCCGCGATCTTCGCGAAGGACGCGCCTTTTTCCCGGAGTGTCCTTGCAAGCTGTTTTTCTTCGTCTGTCCACGGTCGCCGGACGGTGATCGGGACGAAATGCTTCTGAATCATGTCTGTGTTATCTTTCAAACTCGTGCCAGTAGAGCCAGCGCGGGGTTATGTCCCACGCGCCGGGTACGACGACCTTTTCCGGATACAGACGGTAGGCTTGCCGTTTGGGGTTGTAGTAGCCCTTGAAGTAAACGAGCGGCCATCCGTAGCGGTCGGTCAGAGCGATACGATAGACACTCCCACCGATACAGCCGTAGTTCCTCCATCTGTTTCCGGTTGCGGTCGTCTCAGTCAAGCTCTATCTTCCTTTCCTCGGCGTAGCGTCTCCACGCCTCTTTTTTAATAAAAGTCTCGGTTATGTAGCCGGTCGGCATTCCGATTTCCGGTCGGTAGGTGTCGTCGCCCATCACGGCGGAGCGGTACTTCGCGTACGCGCGCTTGTAGGTGCGGGCGACTGCCGCGTCGTCGAGCCCTTCGCCGCTCGCGCGGATGTTCCAGAGCGATCGTCCGACTCTTCTTTCGATGTCCTCGGGGAGAGTTTCGTGTGTTTTCATGTTGTCCTCACTTTTTTGAGTTTTTATCATCAGGCTGTTGATTTTGCCGTCAAAATGTGCTATACTGTATATGGTGTCCTTGTCAGAGGAGATCTCCTTTGTGTCCGGGTGGTAGTGGTGTACTGCCCGGACGCTTTTATTATGCCGGGCATTTCTCATGCCCTGCACAGCAGGATCCCGCCTCCGTCGAGGGTTTCTTCGGCGCGGAACTCAGCCTTTTCGCCCTCTCGCGGAACGCAAGGCACGAAGATCCTGTCGCGTCCCTCTCGCTCGAGCGCGGCGGCGAGAGCGTCGGCGAGAAGCTGGTTCGCCCTCTCGAGCATTTTGTTACACTGCCGCAGGTCATTGATCTGGGACTGCTGCTGGCGGATGAGCTTGCTTTGTAGTTCGAGTTCTGTCATGGTTATGGTCTCCTTATCTGCCGATTGGCGTCACATCGAATGGTTCGACGAAGCGCAGGAAGTCGCTCGTCTGTGTAACGGCGAAAACATATTTTCGTTCCGGTATAAAGACAGGCTTTACACCCAACAAGCTTTTGTGTCCGCACTTCAGCGCGTACTGCCAGCATCTTTTCGCGGCTTTCCCGCCGACCGGCTTCGCTTTCTCGTACTTGCACCATTCGAGCCCCTCTTCGCGATAATACATGACGGTTTCCGCGAAGCGGACGTAGTGTTTCCATTTGATTCTTTTGTTCATTTTCTTTTCTCCTTCGGAATGAATACCGCGAGCGGATCGGAAAGTCCGAGCGCCGTGCAGATCTTGTAGATTTCGGTGTAGGTGAAGTCGCACACACCCTCGACCTTCCGATAAAGCATCGCCCGGTTGATTCCGGTGTCCTTCGCGAGGCGGCTTATGCTGATGTTCCGTTCCGCGAGCAGGGCTTTGAATTTTGTCTGTTTCATGCCGGTTTGTCCTCCTTCTCGGGCTTCTGTTCGCGAAGCTCCGCACAGGCGATTACGCCCTCGATGTAGCTTGCGACGAGCCTCCGCTCGATCTTCGAGAGCTTCGAAAAAGCCTCGTCACGAAGAATCGCGTTTACTTTCTGTCTGTTGTCCATTGTGTTTTCCTCCTTATTTTCTACTGCGTTTGCCGCCGAAGCGGCGTATGTATTCCGCCATGCCGCCGTTTTCCTCGAGCAGTTTCGCGAAGATATAGTCGGCGGCGTAGTTCGCGGCGTTCTTCTCGCCGGTCGTGAGCCCTCGCTCAGGGTCGTATGCCTTCTCCGGTATCTCCCGGTAAAGATCCACGACCTTTCCGTTCGGCGTCCCGTCCGGGTTCCTGTAGCAGACGACCCCGCATTTCACCCGGACGAAATTTCCGAGGTCGGTTTTGATTTCTTCTGCTTTCATGGTGGTCTCCTTGACATTCGTTAATTTTTGTGATATAATCATTTTGAAAAGGGGTGATTATAATGACCAATAAAGATTACAAAATCATGAAACTGTTATACCGCACTCCGGCATCATTCGCCGAAATTCATCGCAAGTTCAAGATAATTACCAATGGAGAGGTAAACAAATTGGAGTTCAGCCGGATAGGTTCGTCAGATTTTGTTAAGGGTGTTGGAGTTCAACCGGATTATTCCGACTGGACTGATTCAATTCTGTTTTTAACGCCATATGGTGTAGAGATCGTTGAGAAAGAACGTCATAGAAGAGCTGCTCGGTGTTTCGACATTCTTTTCGGCTTTTTTGTTGGCATTGCAACATCAGCATTCGGAGCGTGGATTGCCTTTTTATTGAAATAATAGTTTTGCTGCCATTGCGACAGCAAGACCTATGATAAACCCGATAAATACGCATATGGGGCTGTGATGATATTCCTTATCTGAATGTATGGTAGTTCTTTTTTCTGACTCGGTTTCTGACAATGTTTGCCTTTCAAAGATTGCTCTCCATCCAGCTTTCAGCTGCTCTTCAGTATACTTGTCCATTTCCATCACCTTCTGGTGAAGCCGCTCTTTCGGCTTTTCCGGAAGGTGATTTGATGTCTTAACTTCGTCCATTCCTCTCACCTCCTTTCCTTTCATGGAACGATTCTTGACATTTCGTCCATTTTATGGTATAATCATCTCAGAAAGGAGGTGATTATATGCGCCGTGATCTGGACTTTCTGCGAGAGCTTCTTCTGGAAATTGAAGAAAAACTTCCAGAAGAGAAAGAGTTAGGGATTGATGACCTTGTCCCGCTGAAAATTCCTGATAAACCACCAGTAGACGTCGATGATGAAGCATATGACAATTACGAACTTGAAAAAGCAGTATATGAAGCTGAATATAAGAAATACGCCTATTATATCCAGCTTCTGCTTGACTCCAAGTTCATCGTTGCTGTGGATGCGAGTAACGTAAGTTATCCTGAATACCATATCCTTCGTTTGACTTCTGCGGGCTGTGATTATATTGACAGCATCAGGGATACGCGAGTATGGAATAAGGTTAAGGAAAAACTTAGTACAGTTGGCGGTTCTGCCGCTTTAGAGATCGTTAAGTCAATCGCCATAAGCTGCATCAAGGGTGTCTTGGGTATCTGATCTCGCAGTTTATCGCATTACTGCCCGCCAATATGCAGCTCGCAGTAGTAATCTAACATGGCTTTGCTCAGATCGAGTGTTCCCACAACTTCGTTATGAGTGAAGCTGTGTTTTTTTGTCAGGTGTTCGATTATCTCACAGGCGACTTCTTTCATCTCATCGAGTTTGCCCGGACGGCTTTCAGTGAGTAAGCCGATAGGCGTATCTGCCCAAGAGTGATCGTTATGCTCGTCCATCCCTCTCACCTCCTTCAATAGTTTTGGAAATTCGTCTTGATTTTTGTTCGTTTTTGTGGTATAATCGTCTCGGAGAGGAGGTGATTATATGGGTTACGGTGAAATTGCTATGCAAATAGTCATTAAGGCTTTGGAGACAAATAATCTTGCACTTTTGTCTCCAGCATCCGGAGATGACGAAGAACTCGACAAGGCAAACACATTCAACGCTAAACAGATCTCTAAGTTCTATACCGAGATTTATAAAAGCGTACATGCTTGTCGTCATCTTGATGAATGAGAGCAACAATCTCACACATCGCATGGCTGTAATTTACGAGTTCACTTTCATGCCCTGTAAGCTTAGAAATCACAGCCGATTTCTCCGCGAGTAGTTCAAGCTGCTTGCGGAGAATTTCTATTTCGCGGTTTTCTTTATTCTTCATTTTTTTGTCCTCCTTAAAAATCAACATATCATGTCATATGAATTACATATTATGTCCTTACCGTGGTTCTATTATACCATACAATGTAAGTTTTGTCAAGGGGTTTTTGAAAAAATACTTGACAAAACTTACATGATATGGTATAATGATATCGGAGGTGATAAAATGGAACTGCAAGGACGTATAAAAGAGGTTCGCAAGTCTCTTGGCATGACACAGGAAAAATTCGCTGAATCACTTGGAATTCCTAAACGGACGTTTATCGCTTATGAAAACGCTCAGAATCCAATCCCAGAGCGGTTGATCATTTCACTGTGCGCCGTTCACGGCGTAGATGAGGCTTGGCTCCGAACCGGCAAAGGCGAGATGTTCCCGCCGAAGACGCCGGACGAAGAGTACGCTGAGCTTCTCGGCGGTCTGTTAGCCGATGAAGATGATAGCTTCCGGCGAAGGTTAGTGACTGCTATCTGTAAGCTTGACGAAAGCCAGATTGCGGCGGTCAAAGATTTTATGAAGTCTTTGATTGATGAGAGAACTGAAAAAAAGTGAAGGTCAGGGGGATAAGTTCCCCTGACCTTCACTTTTTGTGTTTCATTTTTCTGTGTACTTGCGTATCACGAATAACAGCATCCGCAATCGGCTCGTGTCGAGCAGTTCGAGCAGTATGTTGATCTTCCGGATAAGTGAGCGCCTTTCGTCCATTCCCGCAGTCCTCCTGTGCGTCATAGGTTTTCGGCAGCTCTCCCGGTTCTGGAACGAAGATGTCGTCGACGCGCACACCGAGCACGGCGGCGACCCGATAGGCGGTGTCAATCGTCGGAATGAATTTGCCGCGCTCGATGTGGCTGATTGTCGCTTGTGAGACCTCCGCGAGCTTAGAGAGCTGATACTGACTGAGCCCTGCTTTCTTTCGCTTTTCCTTTAATTGGTTTTTCATCTGATATCATGATACCACATTTCGGCGGATTTTGCAATATTTTATCAATATGTTGATATTTTTGTATTTGCGGATATTTTTTCGTATTGCCTCTTGATTATTGTCTCGGATTGTGGTATAATTATACCAGATACAGCAATAAAAAAGCCGCCCATAAAGGGCGGCAAAGGTCAAGCCTTATAACGCAGGTATTGACACTCCGTTTTTGAGAAGCGTCGTTAAGAGGGCGTCGCGAAGTCCGAAACGCTTGTATCCGTGACAGGAAATTCCGACAAGCTGGTCTGTGTTCATTTTCCGGATGAGACCGAACTTCGGGTCTTCGCAGTCCTCGTAGGTGTCTTTCACGTCACCGAAGACAAGCGTAAGAATGTCATATTTTGCGTCGTAGTCACTTTTTATCTGATTTTTTGTATAGCGGGTTGCTTGCATCCGCGGTTCCTCCAATCTTTTTGCGGGCATAGAAGTACGATAATTATACCATATTATTCTCAAAAAATCAAGATGACGCCTATATTATTCACGACTTTTCGACGTAATGCGCAATTTTATAATTAGTTGTTGATTTCAGAAAGGAGCATCCCATGAACGCAGTAATCTACGCCCGTTACTCGTCCTACCGCCAGGACGAGCGGAGCATTGAGGGTCAGATCGAGGACTGCACGCGCTTCGCGGAGCAGAACGAATATAAGGTGGTCGGCGAGTACATAGACCGCGCCCGCTCCGGCACCGACGCAGAGCGCCGGACAGAGTTCCAGCGCATGATAAAGGACAGCGAAAAGCACGCTTTCGACGTGGTTCTCGTCTACAAGCTTGACCGTTTTGCCCGGAATCGCTATGATTCCGCAATGTACAAGGCGAAATTGAAGAAGAACGGCGTCCGCGTCGTCTCCGTGACTGAGGCAATATCCGAGGAGCCAGAGGGCGTGATTCTCGAGTCGCTGCTCGAGGGGCTCGCTGAGTACTACTCGAAGAACCTCGCGCAGAACGTCACGCGCGGAATGCGAGTCGCACGACAGCATGGTTTCTTCACCGGCGGCGCCATTCCGTACGGCTACCGTGTAGAAGAAAAAAAGCTCGTGCCCGACGAGAAGGAGGCACGAGTTGTTCAGAAGGTATTCGAGATGTACGCAGATCGGGTTCCGATGAGCGAGATTATAGCGGAGATCAACCGTCTCGGATTCAAGCCACGAAAAGGGCAGAAGTTCGCGATAAACAGCTTCTACCGTATGCTCCGCAGTCCGAAGTATATCGGCGAGTACTCGCTCGACGGGGTCGACTATCCGGACATCTATCCGGCGCTCATCGACCGCGATCTCTGGGATCGTGTGCAGACAAACCTGAAATGCAATTTACCGCCGCGGACGCGCGTGAAGCCGGAGACAGTGAATTACCAGTTGACTGGAAAGTTGTTCTGCGGAATGTGCGGCTCGACGATGATCGGCGAGAGCGGTCGCGGAAAGGGCGGCGCGGTGTACCACTACTACACGTGCCGGAACCGGAAGAAGAATCACGACTGCAAAAAGAAGAATGAGAAGAAAGATTTTATTGAGTGGTATGTAGTCGAGCAAACCATGCAGTACGTTCTGACGCCGGAGCGTATCGATCTGATTGCTGAGAAGCTCCACACGCAGTACGAGAAGGATTGTTCCGCGAAGAAGATCGCGGACCTCGAGAAGCTCTCGAAACGGCTTGACAAAGAGCTCGACGATTGCGTAACCCGCCTGATTCACGAGAATGACCCGGTGATTCAGAACCGCATAAGGGAGCAGTTCACCAAACTGAACGAGCAGAAGGAAGACGTCGACATAGACATAGCGCGTCTGAAGCTCGTGGAGAAGAAGACGTTCACGGTCGACCAGTACAAACAGTGGCTCGGAACTTTCGCAAACGGTGATCCCCTCGACGAGACCTTCCGGCAAAAGGTAATAGATACGTTTGTAAATTCTGTGTATCTGTTCGATGACAAAATTATTATTTACTATAATATCAAGGGTGGAAAGCAGATTTCGTACATGGAAATGTGCGATGACATGGAAAATCTCGAGCCGATAGACGACATCGCGCCCGGCTCGAGGTGTTCGGACAGCAATCTCAATGGTTCACCATCTGGTACTTCGGTCGAACACCTCTTCATAATCAATGAGAGGTTGTTCGCCCTGGTAATCACAATTGATCGAGACTAAAAGAAAAGCAAGCAGTAGATGCTTGCTTTTTTGTCGAGCGTTTTTCTTTTATAAAGTGACAGAAAAAACGGCAGTAAATATCCTGCCGTTTTGCGCTACTTCTTGCTATTTTCGATGCCAATCCGGATAAGACGCTTGAGTTCGGTTTGCATGGGCAGTCCCTCGATAGCGTCAAGAATATCCTTGTCGGTCTTCTTGTTGAGCTTGAGTCCGATGAAGCGTGTGTTCTCCTTGTCGTACTTCTCCTGCGGAGTTGTTTTTTTCTCGCCGATAAAAATCACGTCCTCTCTTGACATTTGGGGCAAAACGTGATATAATAGAAACGATGAGGGCGGCGGCAAGTTCCGCCCAAGTCGTTTTTGGTTTGGAAGCTCTGATTACTTATTGTCGATCAGAGCTTTTATTTTTTCGATTGCTTCTTCCTTGGTCTCGCTGCCTTCGAGAATCATAAGTATCATCTCAAGAAGCTTTTTGAATTGAAAATCTGTCATGCCTTCTTCCATTCTGACCTCCTCTCTCGTCTTGCCCCGGTATTGCGATCTCTCCTGATCACATATATATTATACCATAGGTTTAACCTATTATCAAGAGGTTTTCGCAAATTTGTCCGAAAACAAATGTAAATATATAATGAACGCGGTGCGGCAAGCGAAAATGTCTCCTTGCCACACCGCGTTTTCCTTTACCTCAACGCGTTCTCCGCGCCAACCGGATTGCTCTTCATCCATGCGTTCATCTTCTCGACAACCTCGTCAATGAGCCGCGACAACGCATCCTCGGAGATCAGCCATGTCAGCCATTTGTACCGCGCGTAGAGCCACGCAATGACCTGCTGTTTCTTAAGCTGTCCGGTCTTCGCGCCGTAGAGCCTCTCAGCTTCGACCGCGAGTGACATCAGCACCGAGTTCAGAATCTCCCGCCTCCTCGCCGGGGACGCCTGAATCAGCGCCACTACAAACACCGTTACAGCCGCGATCACAGCCAGCGCAAGGATCACCCACGGAATTATTTTCGATATATCCATTTTTCTTTACCTCCCGATTTTCAGTAATTTTAATAATACTGCCGAGCGCGAGTTCGACCGCGCCCACAATCCCGCCGACGCTGTACGCCGCCGTGTAGTCCCCGCCGCAGACCGCTTGAAGTATCGCGACGAACGGCAGGTACACGGCAATGTAGACGAGGACGGCAATTATCAGCCGCTTCAAAAACCTCATATCTTCACCCAGCTCAGAATCTCCAACAGCAGAATCCGATCCGGCTTGACCTGTGAGATCGTGCAGACCTTGCCGACCAGCCGCATGGGAATTATCATACCGTTGCTGTACCTGTCGCCCATGCGGATCGTGTACCGCTCGCCGACCGAATACGGCATAGCGTCGAAGTATCCGGTGTCGAGATCAACGTCGGTGCTGATGCCCGGCACGCGCCCCGCAGAGTGCTGCCATATCTTCAGGTTCGGGACGCTCATCGGTTTCTTCACGCCGTAATGCGCGAGCCAGATGTCGGTATCATTGAATGCGTTCTTGGTGAACCGGTACTTAAGAAAGTTCGGATTCGTGTAGAGCATCGACCGATATCCCGCGCGCTGAATCCTTTCGAGGAACGCGCGTGAGACGGCAGTCAATTCGGACTTTCCGAGGTCGCCGAGATAGCGGTCACTCTCGACGTCAGCCGCCGCCCACAAGGTGATCTTTTCCCTGTACGGCGCGATGACATCGAGGAAATAATCGGCTTCGTAGATCGCCTCGGCGACACTTCGCGCGGTCAGCCAGTGCCAGACGCCAAGCTTCATTTTCGTCTTCGACGCTTCGGTGATGTTCCGGACGAACTTTGAGTCGGTGAAAATCCGCAGATTCTCGGTCGCTTTGGTTTCGCCGCGGCCTTGCGAGGCTTTAATCATCGCGAAACTCTGAGTCGTCGCGACGGTCTGCCAGTCGATGATTCCTTGTCCGGTGTAGACGTCAATACCGTTCATTGTTCGTGTCCGCTCCTTTCGAGTTCCACTATCCGGCTCTCGTGATCGTCGAGACGGTCATAGATCCGCTTGTGAGATTCGCGATTGTCCTCGCGCTGACGGTCGAGGTCGGCGCGGAGCTGCTTCACGGTGTCGTCAAGGCGCGTCAGGACGCGGATCAGCTTCGCGAGGACCGTCCCGAGCGAGATCAGCGTTCCGACGACTACGATGAGCGCGGAGAGGATTTCCCATGTCATGAGACCACCTCCCAGAAGTTGTCAGTCCCGGTCACGCCGGGCTCGTAGGGGTTATTGTCCTGCTTCGACCGCCAGATTTTCGAGTCGGATTTGCAGACCTCATCGGTCATGTACATTCCCGACGTGCCGAGCGGCGCGACCCACGGCTTTGCCTTCGCTGTATCCTTTGTGTGCTTCAGCGACCAGAGCGCGCGGGTATTCGACGGCGTACTGCCGGGATAGTGCGCGGCGTTGTGCGGCGTTATCAGCGTGAAGACCTGCCGCTCGCCGCCGATTTCCTCGAAGACCGGAGAGCCGACCGCCCAGCCGCTGTAATCCTTTTCAGGGTCGAACCGCGGAACTTTCGATTCCTCAGCGATCAGTGCCGTACCGTCGAGGTCTTTCGCGCGGGCGCGCAGATTGAGCGCGTCGGATTTGCCTTTTTCTTTCATGAGAGCCAAGATTTCATCGTTTGTCATGCTTCGTTTACTCCTTCCTCGTAGGCGGTTGTCATCTGCGTCCACGGTGTTTCGGGTTCGGGATCAGGTTCAGGCGGATTGATCGGTTTGAAGCTTCCGGTTTCGTCGTCGTAGTACCAGCCTTCCGGAGCGGTTGGCTTGATGAAGCGTGCGTCGCCGGTTTTGTTCGAGTCATAGCCCCAGTTTTCGAATACATAGTCAGGAGCCTCGACAAAGATGATGTCCGGCGGGTACTTGCCTATAGTGCTGTCAATGGTCGGATGGGCTGCTGTCGCGTCCCAGTAGCAGAAACCGTTGTAGATCTGGAATATTTTCATGGTGTTGTCTCCTTGTTATGCGGATTTTTCGATGTAGTACTGGATGATAGCTATGCCGGAACCGCCGGAACAAAAGCCAGCGCCGCCTCCGCCAAACTGACCTTCCGCCCCCTGATAATATACCGTCGCACCCTCGTAAACTCGCACTGAGGTCAGAGCGGTGCCTCCAGGACCATATCCACCCCCGCCGCCGCCTGCGGAAATCTTTCCGTCGCTGTAATATGTGAATTTGCAGCCATTTCCGCCTTTTCCAGCGAAGCCATATCCGCCCCCGCCGCCCCCGCCGTTATTCCCGGAACCGCCATTCGCGCCATAGCCCCCGCCGCCTCCGCCTCCACCGGTGTCGCTATAAGTACCATCACCGCCCTTGCCGCCATTGCCACCGTAGCCACCGCCTCCACCGCCTGCGGCTCCACTGGATCCTTTGTACCCGACACCACCAGAGCCACTTCCTCTAAACACTTCCGATGTATTTAGCGTATTGGTTCCGTTGCCGCCATCACCCGCTTTCAGTTCACCGCCGTTGCCACCGGAAGCAACGCCTCCACTGCCTCCAGAAATCACCTCGGATATACTACTTGCCGCGCCGCCACCGCCGCCGCCATAAGTGCCGCCATTACCACCTGTACCTTTACCACTGCCGCCACCACCACCGCCATACGTTCCACCGTTGCCACCTTTATTGACGTTAGTGTAACCGCCTGCGCCACCGCCACCGCCATAGGATCCGTTGCCGCCATTTCCTATTACAGCACTTGAGGATGCCGCACCACCACCGCCAGATCCACCATCACCTCCATTATATTGACCACCGCTTCCGCCGTTAGCTGATAGCAATGTTCCGAAAGATGTTATGCCACCATTTCCGCCAGATTGGGTCCAACTTCCCGCGCCGCCTGTACCAATCGTGATTGGATAATCGGTTCCAGGACTGACATCCAGTTCGGAAAATGCCATATATCCGCCACCACCACCTGCGGTTCCGTAAGAAGTATTTCCTCCACTACCACCGCCACCGCCGAACAGCCGTACCATAACTTTCTCAACTCCCGCCGGACAGGTCCAGTCCCCGGACGTGGTGAATATTTCCGTCTTAAGCATCTTTTCGGCAGCACTGCCGCCAAACTGATTGATGATCATAACCCTTTAACCTCCTAAAATAACGATATTAGCCGTGACCGCCGCCGACGGCACACTCTTGCAGGTAAATGTGAGCTTCCCCGCCGACTGCGCCGTGCAGACTATTCCTGCCTTGCCCCAGACTTCCTGTGAATCAGCTGTTGGCGCGACGAGGATCGTGTTCGACGCCGTAACGCCGGAAACACTGACTGTCTGAGTGTTGTTCGACCAGCCTGATGCGGACAGCGTCGCTGTCTTCGTGATATGCTTGCCTTCCGCGCCGAGCTGTGTCCGTGCGCCTGACGCTGTCGTTGAGCCTGTCCCGCCTGATGTTATCGGTACTATTCCCACGAGCTTTGTTGCATCAGGGGATCGATCGTCAATGCCCTTTAACTTCCCATCCAGCTTATCCCAGTTATCATTGAAATCATCAGGTTTCACGTACTCGTTTGAAAGCGGTTTTTTGAAACCGTAGTTAGTTGTAGTCTGTGGCATTTATAGCTCTCCTTCCGCAAGCTGTTTCCATGTCTTTCCGGCAATGTCTGACCATTTGAGGTTCTTCTCGGCGATATCCGACCATGTGTTATAGATTACTTTAATGCTGTACGCGATATGTGCCGGGATGATCTCTTCGATTGCCGCCCGGACGTCATCCATATACGGCGGCACGCCTCTCACGCCTACGAACTCGATCTCAATTGCGTATTCGGATATCTTTTCGGTTATCTCGACATCTCCGTTAGAGAAGGACGACAAGACATTTTTGAGATGCTCTATTGTTCCGGTCCCGCCTCCGCGTTTCTTCGCGAGAAGTCTTTCACGGCGGCGGTAAATTGAATCCTCACTGTTCGGAATGCCGAATATGTTTTCCCATCTGGATAGAGCGTCGGTCGCTGTAGCTATGAGGCATTGCTTGTCCACGTCATTAATGTCATCTTCCGCGGCGCCGACAGCAGCCTCGTCAGCTTGCAGTATCAGCCGCATAACATAGCTTCCGCGATAGTATTTCGGCAGATTATTTATCAGCTCGTAATTATGTGACATTCGTGAAATCCCCCATAACAGGCACTTCGTCAGTTGCAATAGCAATGTTTGACGTTCCCCATGTCGTCCCTGTCCCCGATCCGCTCCCTGTCTGTAAGACACTGTAATCGTCTACGCCATCTACACCGAGTATGATAGCGCCGATACGCGCGTATGAGACTGCTGTCCCGGAGAGCCTGAAGTTTCTCAGATAATCAGTTGTCGCCGCGACTATAGCCGCTTTGACGTTTGTTATGGTATATCCGGATTTGAGTGTGATCTTCGCTTTCACATTGATCATCTTCGCGGTTGCGCTCACAACTGTCACTGATGCCCCGACCGGTCTCACCGTCTCGATATATGTCTTTGTAGCTGTGACAAGGGACGTCGGAGCGGTCTCTCCTGACGCGTTTGTTATAACGACCTTAACGGTTCCCGCGCCGTTCCAGAGCGGTATACATTTTGCTCCGCCGACGCCGTCGACCGATAAAGCCCAGTTCACATAGTCGTGCTGATTGCCGGATGTTCCGGGAGATCTGATTTTAAGATATGTGCGTTCTCTCAGCTCGTCGTCCGTCTCTCTCTCGATGCCGCCCGATGTTGCCCCAGCGTTCGTAACGCTTGTCACACCTGAGAGCGTCACGGGCAGACGGTTGATTGCTCCGACAGCGACATTGCCGATCTCTCCCGGCGTCGTGCACACCACCTGTACATCTGCTGTTCCTGACGAGCCGATAGTGCAATCCTCGCGAGTGTAGAACTGTGCAGCTTCGGATGCTACAAGCGCACCAGCGGAAATGACTGTGTTCGCAGTGCCGGTAAATGTCACGCCGCCCTCGGCGTATTGTGCTTCTTTACGCGTGACGCCGACTTCCTTGACCGCCGCGTCGAGGTCGTCTCCGGTTGCCGTGTCAATAAGCCTGCGGTCGAGTATTCCGGCAGCCGCCTCCGCGAGCCTCGTTATCTCTGGCGCGACGGGCGCGAGCGTGTCCCAGAATATACTCCCCTCACTCTTATCGTAGGTGTCCGGCACACGCTCGAGCATTGCCGCTAAAATGCTATCCACTGACTGATCATCTCCTCGTTATCAGAATAATCCGTTTTAACCTTGAAGCTCACCCGACACCCTCTGTGTTCAAACTCAAAGTTGAAATCCAATACCTGTCTGACGCCCTCGATATATTCCGGAACACGTTCCGTTATCTCACGTGTCATCGCTATCTTTATAAGATCACGATCACGCTGTCCGGCAAACCAGCCGTAAAAGGGCATACCGTATTGATCATAGACAGGGTACTTTTCGAATTCTGTCCGCAAGAGCTTCTCAACTTTGTTTTTGAGCATCTCAACGCCGGATATTTTTCGCGCCTTCCCGTCAACAATCGTAAAATCGCCTTTGGCAAAATCAAATTCGAACTCGCTCATGCCTTTACCACCTTGCCAAGAATATAATAACGCTGATTATCTTCCGACACGTCTACTACTACGTGATCACCGGCATTGAATGTCATCCCGGCGATATAATACAGATTCGGGTATGCCGCGATTATATTCGCAGCAAGCCGAACCTTCAGCGGTGAGACCTCAATTACTGTACCGGTTGTGATACCAATCGCGGGAGAATCCCTTGAAAAATGTTTTGCGAGCCTTTGAATATCAGTCAATATTCCTCATCCTTTCAATGATCCTGTTCGCGGCTGTGTTTTTAACCTCTTCGGAATTGATTCCTGTGTATGTTCCCGGTTCGTTCGGTATGCCGAGATAATCAGCCGCGTTCACGCGCTCGCTTCCCCGGCGCACCTCGAAATGCAGGTGCTGACCGGTAACCTGTCCGGTCGCGCCCTCGATGCCGATCTGATCTCCAACCTGTACCCGCTGCCCCTCGCGGAGCATTCGTTTCGCGAGGTGACAGTAGTATATGGTTGCTCCATCATCTCCGAGGACGGCTATGTAGTTGCCCCACTGCCACGTGGCGTTGTTCTTGTCGGTGACGATCTGCGAGCGGATGACGACACCGCTTTTTACGGCGACGATCACATTTCCGTTTCCGGAATTGGTCGTGATTCCGACGAGATCGACACCGCCGTGAAAACTGTTCTTCTGCCCGGTCACGGGATGTGTTCTGTATCCATACCGGCTTGTCAACCTGCAACGGCAGGACTGATAGGGTAGAACGAGCTTATTGCTGAGCGGTAGACCCTCTCGCGATTCTTTTATGGCGTCCATATCTGATGTTGCCGCCGTCTCTATCGTCGGTTTGAACGCCGAGGCTTCTTTGTATTCCTGTAAACTCAGTGTTGTTTTGAAATCGTCACCGAGTTTGTGCGACACCGAGGTTATCACGTATTCTCCAGTCAGACTGGAAATCGGCTCCGTGATCTTAATCCGTTTTCCGACCGCGGTCAGTGCCCAGTTGCCCTTTACGGTTATCGTTCCGTCAGCGAGAATCCGGCTGAGTGACTGGAGCCGGTTCTGAGCCGTGGCGACAGCTCCGGACGCGTCGGATGATACCTTCACATACTCGTGAAGCAGTCCGTATTTTGTTATGCTTCTCTCGTCGGACGCGGTCTCGGTCACACTGTAACCCGTTCCGTCGCTTACGATAAGAGATACGCGGTTGCGCATATCGTCGATGGATTCTTCTTTTGTCGGCGAGATTATAGCTGTGAGAGACGTATCGCAGGATAATTCACCTACACGGTAAATATCAACCGAGTTGAAAGATGAACTGTCGAGGTAATATTCTCCTCCGTTAGCGTCGATTTCCGCCTGTATCAGCTTCTTCGCGATCTGCGCCGGAGACTGGATATAACAGACAGTATCGATCAGCGTCGGCATATTCGGACAGTGATGATTGAAAAGCCCGCATTCTTTGAAGAGCGCCGCGAGCGCCTCACTCACTGTCATTCCGGTGAATTGCATGATCTTCTGCGACCGGTTCAGATAATAGCAGGTGTCATAAGCGGTGAGTGTGAGGAGCCTGTCAGTACGTTCAACGCTCGTCACGGTTCCCCAGAAATACTGATGCCAGTCCTCATAGACTTTGACAAGGTCTCCGAGTTCAACCGTAATATTCTCGCCCTTATCAGAGAGCGGGAATGAAGCTCTCACCTTAGCTCCGAGCTGAGACATGGATTTGTCGTATGTGACGTCAAGAGGATAGTACTGCTTGCCGCCGATCACAAAGTTGAGCATATCACACCTCGCGTTTCTGAGTGAACCGCATATTGTAATACACGTTTCCGCCCTGCCGCATGGAGTACTCGAAAGTATCCATGATCATTGTCTTGTCGAAGCCCATTCCGGTGATGATGAGACGACATTGTTCTCTCCCGTCGCGAAATCTCTTCAGGAGCGGTATATACCCGATGCCGAATGCCGCGTCGCCGTTTGACAGCGGAAGGTGTGACGATGGGAAGAAGCTGGAAAACGATACTTCAGTGAGTGTGTTGTAGCCGATGTCCGATATGTACCCCGCGTTCGCGGTTTCATGCTTTCGGACGTCTGTCCCCTCCGAAATGGTGATTTCGGAGGGCGTGATCGGCAGCAGCAGGGAAAAGCTCATATCGGCAGAGCAAAGATAAACTTTTACCATGAGTTATCTATCTCCTCCACTATCCGTCTCGCGACCTTTTCCGCGAGCTCGTCGTCAGATTGTTCAGCTCCGTTCACTGTCACGTTGATGATGTTCTGCGCTCGCTCTTTCTGTATTCCGAGCGCGGCTGAACCTTGCCGGAACTGATCAGCGTAGGTTTTTGATGTGTCGAACGGGTTCCGGCGAACGCGCCTGCGCTGTGAAAGCAGACGTTCCTCAAAATCCGTTATTCCTTTCGATGTGCCCTCATCAATCCATTTGCCGGTCAATTGCCCGGCTTTCCATGCGAATCCGACAGAGCCTATGTTGGCTTTGGTTCCTGCCATTCCCATTGTGGATACTTTGCTCTGACCAAACAGCTGTGCCATATCGATCTTCGGACCGGTTGACCTTACCAGAGCGCCTGCACCGGAGCCTGCCGCTCCGGCTGCGCTTGCCGCTCCTGCCGCGCTTGCCGCTCCGGTCGCTGCGGCGCTTGATGCTGCGGCTGCCGCACTTGCCGCCTTGCCGAACCCGAATGATTTCGCGAGCCCCGACAGCGCGGTCTTCAGTGTCTGGACATTCTTTATGGTTGTTGCTATCGTCGAGAGAAGCCCGAGAAGCACTTTTCCGACAACGACGATGCCGACAACGGCAGCCGCGGACCACCTCGCCCAGCTGTTTTCACTGAAGAACTTATATGTG
>ERZ808278.499-NODE-499-length-24904-cov-4.109864_pt1 | contig 24904 bp, 13 predicted proteins | sample MGYA00521239_ERZ808278 | MGnify/ENA primary metagenome ERZ808278 (study PRJEB31516, sample SAMN03275600) | gut metagenome | biome: mammalia-associated habitat; material: feces | host: Papio cynocephalus | place: Kenya | collected 2012-07-17 ... | reverse complement strand
TAAAACTATAAACAGGAATAAAAAAATGATTAAAATTTTGGCAATAGGTAACAGTTTTTCACAGGATTCGACAGCGCTTTTACAACTTCTGACGGATAAAATTACGGTCAGAAATTTATATATCGGCGGATGCAGTCTTGATATGCACACGGCGAATATTGAAAACGACGCAGCGAAATACGAATTGCAGGAAAACGGCGAAAAAATGCAAACCGCGCTTGTAAGCATAAAAGAGGCGTTGATTAGCGATAAGTGGGATTATATAACGGTTCAGCAAGTCAGCGGGCGTTCGGGCATTTACGATTCGTTCTATCCGTATCTTAGCGAACTGCTCGATTACGTGCGTAAATACAGCGATGCCGAAATCGTTTTGCACGAAACGTGGTCGTATGAAACGGGCAGCGGACACCCCGATTTCGGCGCGTATAATTTTGACCGTGAGCAAATGGCGCAATCGATTAAAGAAACTTACGAAAAAGTTTCCGCAAAAGAAAAATTGCGGATAATAGGAGTGGGCGAAGCCGTTCAGGCTTTACGCGCAAAGCCTTCGTTCGATTATAAAAACGGCGGATTGTCTTTAAACAGAGACGGTTTCCATTTGTCGTTAAACTACGGAAGATTGCTCGCCGCCTCCGTATGGTGTAAGTTTTTCACCGGCGAAATTCCGCAGTATTTCAATAAAGTCGAGCTGTCGCAACCTATGCGCGAAATTCTGGAAGTTTTGCAGGCTGTCGAGTAGTTTTAATGAACCGTGGGGACTACGAACGGAATCCATAAAATTTTATATCTGACAAAAAGATAGTAAATCGATAAAGTTGGTGAAAACGAAAAATGAATATTATATCTTTAAACGGAAAATACAAATTATATATAACCGACGGCAAAAATTTCGATTTTGACGGGAGCCGTTTTAACGGACTCGGCGAGCCTGTCGACGCCGTAGTTCCCGGGAACGCGGAACTCGACCTTATGAGAGCGAATTTGCTCCCGAACCTTTACTTTGCCGACAATATCAAAAAAGCGGAATATCTGGAAAGTAAAGATTTCGTTTACGTTAAAGATTTTGAATTTAATTCCGATAACGACAGCCACAGAGAACTGGTGTTTAAGGGCGTCGATACGATTGCCGAATACTATCTTAACGGCGTTAAAATAGGCAGAAGCGAAAACGCTTTCGTCGAATATAAATTTTCGGTTGATAACGTTTTGAAAAACGGGAGCAACAGGCTCGTCGTGCATATTTTTTCAAGCGTTAACCACGCAAAAAAATACGAATATACGCCGCTTAATATAGGCATATACGACGGCTGTTACGAGAGTTTGAATATAAGAAACCCCGCTTCTTCTTTCGGTTGGGATATTTTGCCGAGAGCGGTTTCCGCGGGAATTTTCAGGGACGTTTATATACAAGAATATTCGCCCGTCGAGATTACGGACGTTTACGTTGCGACAAACAGATTGGTCGATAATCTGGCAATACTTACCGTGTCGGTAAACGCTCGGATAGCGGACGAGTTTTTAGGTAAACTGACGCTTAAAATCACGGGAAAATGCAAAGACAGCGAATTTAACAAAACCTGCCCGTTCACGTTTACTTCAAAAACGGTTTTTCCTTACGTGGAAAATCCCGTGCTTTGGTATCCTTGCGGCTACGGCGCGCCCGATCTTTACGACGTAACCGTCGAACTTGTCGCGGACGGCAAGGTTGTGGCGGAAAAACGAGTCAAATTCGGAATAAGAAGCGTTGACGTCAGATACACGGAAGAAATCGGAGATAACGGTAATTTTCAGATTTTTGTAAATAACAAACTTATAAAAATCAAAGGGGTAAATCACACTCCGATTGACGTTTATCACAGCAAAGATAAAGAAAAATACGCCGATATAGTCGACGGCATAAAGAATATGAACTGCAATTTCGTTCGCATATGGGGCGGCGGAATTTACGAGGACGACGAGTTTTATTCGCTTTGCGACGAAAAAGGCATTATGGTATGGCACGATTTTATGCTTGCTTGCCATATGTATCCGCAAACGAAAGATTTCTTGAATAAAATTTCCTTCGAGTGCAAAAACGTGGTCGAAAGGCTGCGCAATCATTCAAGCATTATCGCCTGGTGCGGCAGTAACGAAACGGACTGGATGTATACCTGCATAGGCTTGAACCCGAACGACGATAAGATAACGAGAGTAGTTATGAAAGACGTTTTATCGGCAGTCGATTCGTTCAGACCGTTTTTCCCGACGACGCCGTATTTTTCAAACGATTTCATCAAAAAGCAGGGCGGTGTTTTTTACGTCGATTTAGCTGAAATAACCGAAAGAAGAAGACCGCTTGCCGAAGAACACTATTGGTGGCACAGAAACGATTTTCTGAAATTTATCGACCAGAATCATAAGTTCATAATGGAAATCGGCTACGGCGGATGCAATTCTTTGGATGAGTTAAACAAATACCTGCCGGCAGGGTGGAATTTTAAAGACGATAAATATTGGGATTGCCACTCTTATCCCACGGAAGATAGCAGAACCGCAGGGCTCGAATACTTGTTTGACGGCGTTGAGAATAACAACGAAGAATTGGTTTCGGCTTCGAGAGCGTATCAGGCGGAAGCGTATAAATACGTCGTCGAGCGGTCGAGGATAAGACCGTATTTTAACGGTATCTGCCTATGGAATTACCGCGACGGATTCCCGATTTTTTCGTCGGCGTTCGTCGGTTACGACGGTGATAAACGACCTGCTTACTTCACCGTGAAAAACTCTTACGAACCCGTTCAGTGCATAATGAAATACGAAAACGGAAAAGTCGAAGTTTATATAGTAAACGACACGTCGTTCGAGGGTAAAGTCGGCTTAAAACTTTCGTGTATTTACGGCGTAAAAGAAAAAGAAATCGAAATCAAAGCGAACGATATTCTTTTGGTTGATACCGTAAGCTGCGGCGAAAACGAACTCATAACGAGCGAACTGAACGTAAACGGCAATACGATTAAAAATTATTTATACGCGTACGGCGAGAAAATAGATTACGGAAAATATAAAGAATTATTAAAAAACAAAGTTCAATTACGTTAAACCGATTGCAAGTTTTAACTGTGATAGCGTAACAGACAAAATCTTGACGATAAATGCCGGTATTTGATTAAGTATAAGGAAAAATGAAAGACGGTACGTTTGCATTGATAGACGAATTTCTTAAAAATTCGGGAATGAAAGGTAAATATAAAGAAGAAATCGTTGCCGCTACGGAAACGATTTGCAAAGCGTTTCAAAACGGCAACAGATTATACGTTTGCGGAAACGGCGGAAGCGCGGCAGATTCCGAGCATATCGTAGGCGAATTCGCAAAATCGTTTATAAAAAATCGCCCCGTAGACAAAGCTTTCGCTGAAAAATTCCTTAAAAGTTTTCCGGAAGACGGCGAATTGATGAAAAGGACGGAAACGGGATTTCCTGCTTTCAGTCTTATAAGTCAAACGGCAATTATGACGGCAATCAATAACGATATTGGCGGAGATTACGTTTTTTCGCAGCAGGTATACGCCTACGTGAATATGGACGATATACTCATCGGTGAACGAGACGAAAACGATATAAAAATTTTCGACCGCCGCGAGTTTAAAACCGAAGGCGCGCCGAGCGAGGTTACTTATTTCGCTATTGCTTGACGAATTGCATACCTTCGGTAAAACCGAAAAGGAGTTGTCGGCAATAGGAATTCTCTGCGTCGGCCCGTTAAACGGAAAAAAGGGCGTAATATTTCTTCCCGCCGAACTCGGTGAAAAAATAGGCGATTACGCCGCGTTATCCATAGTCAAAGGCGAGTTTTAATATCGTATCTAATAATCGAAAGGGGTCAACGGTATGTTAAAACGGGAATTGACAAAAAAATCCTGGAAACTTTATATAGAGCAAAACGAAACCGTAGTCGACAAGGGCTTCTCGCCCGATAAAATAGTCGATTTTTCAGGGAAAGAGTGTTACGATGCGGAACTTCCGTCGTGTCTGGAAAAAATATTGTTTGAAAACGGAGCGATAGAAGACCCGTGTTATTCGGATAACGTTTATTCGTTGCGTAAGTACGAAAGTTATCATCAGTGGTATTTTACTACGTTTGACTCGGATTTTGGCGAGGCTGATATTATCTTCGACGGCGTCGACACCGTAGCGGATATTATCGTGAACGGCAAACCCGTCGGGCGTTGCGAAAATATGTTTATTTCACATACTTTTGCGCTTTCGGGTTTAAAGAAAAAAGGAAACGAACTAATCGTGCATATTTACCCCGCTTGCATAGCGGCGAGAGAAGCGTATATTCCCGCTATGAGTTACGCAATGGCGTATGAGTATCCGTCTCTTACGATGCGCAAAAGCGCGTCGTCGTTCGGGTGGGATATACTGCCGCGATTTGTTTGCGGCGGTATCACGCGAGAGGTTACGCTCGTAAAGCATATAGACGAAAAGTTCAATGAAGTATATCTTTATACTGCAAAATGCAGCGAAGAAGCCGCAAGATTGAATTTGTATTACAATTTCACGGCGAAAAACGACGATATTCGCGATTATAAAATCGTGGCGGAAGGACAGTGCGGAGATAGTCGGTTTATCATTGAAAAAACGCCGTGGTTTACGCAGGAAACGACCTTCGTCAATATAGAAAAACCGAAACTTTGGTTTCCGCACGGCTATGGGAAGCAGAACCTGTACGCCGTCAGCGTAAAACTTTTTAAAAACGGAAAAGCGATAGACGAACGCCGTTTCGATTTGGGAATCAGAACCGTAGACCTTCAAAGGACGTCTCTTGCCGCAAACGGTAAATTTGAATTTCACGTCAACGGGAAAAAGATATTTATTTTAGGTACGAACTGGGTGCCGACGGACGCATTGAGAAAAGAAGAGCGCGAGCGCACGCAAAAAGGCTTGGAGTACGTGACCGACGTCGGTTGTAACTGTATCCGCGTTTGGGGCGGCGGAGTGTACGAAAGAGATTCGTTTTACGAATATTGCGATAAAAACGGTATTCTCGTATGGCAGGATTTTATGATGGGCTGCGCAATATATCCCGAAACGGAAGCTTTTGAGAAACGAATCACGCAAGAAGTGGCGTTTATCGTAAAGCGTTTACGTCAGCACGCAAGCCTTATCCTGTGGGCAGGCGATAACGAAGGGGATATTTGCCATAAATGGAACGAAATTATAAATCGCCTCCCCGTCGATTATTCGGTAACGCGTGAAACGGTGGCGAAAGAACTTCGTCAGCACGATCTGTTGCGTCCGTACTTACCAAGTTCGCCGTACGTAGACGACGTGGCGGCGAAGGCGGATAAGTGCGAGTTATCGGAAAATCATTTATGGGGGCCCAGAGATTATTTTAAAGGCGATTTCTATAAAAATACAACGGTTGAATTTGCTTCCGAAATCGGTTATCACGGTTATCCGTCGCCGCGGTCGGCGAAAAGGTTTTTAAAAAATCCCGAAAGGCTTTTTGCGGATAACGGTCGACCGACGACGGAATATTTGGCTCACGGAACGAGTCCGGGCGGATACGAAGCGGATAATCCGTTTGAATATCGCACGAGACTATTCTTCAATCAGGTCAGAACTTTGTTTAAAGAAATGCCGGAAGGTCTGAATAACTTTGCAATGGCAAGTCAAATATCGCAAGCGGAGGCGTTGAAATATTTTATCGAACGTTTCAGAATTCAGAGAAACAATAAAGGCGGCATCATCTGGTGGAATTTATTAGACGGTTGGCCGCAAATATCCGACGGAATCGTTGACTATTATTTTGATAAAAAACTCGCATATCGGTACGTTAAGCGTAGCCAGACGCCGGTTTGTATTTTGGGAGATGAAAGTAACGGAAAACTCAACGTCTTTGTTGTGAACGATGAAGATAAAGAAAACACCGTTGAGTTTACCGTAACGGATATATACGAAAATAAAGTAATTCTTACTTGCGTTGCAACGATACGGGCGTTTTATTCCGAACAGGTTGCTGAAATAGAGTTGGAAAAAGAAGAAAAGAAGTTTTATTTGATTGAATGGACTCACGACGGGAAGAAATATTCCAATCATTTCCATACGGGAATTATAGATATTTCTTTTGAAAAGTATTTACAGGCACTTGAAAAATGCGGGTATAATCAATTTGAGGGGTTTTAAGATTGATGACGGCGAGAGTATTTATCGGCGTAAAAGAAGTTTAGCGATGCGGTTGAGTACGTAGAAATTCAATTTTCGACCGGCATACGTTCGTATAACGAAGATTAGAACGACAAACCACGGAAAATCGTTCCGTGGTTTTTTGTTGCGCATTAAAGCAAAAACCCCCTCAAAATAAGTTTAGTTTTAGCAATGTATTAGGTTATAAAAGCTTATTTACATTTCATTTTATTAGTGTATAATGGTATCACGACTTGATTTTTCGTTATACGCAACGAAAAAGTATATCAGAAATTTTAATCTATGGAGGAAAAAATGAAAAAGATTCTTTCAGGTATTCTTTGCGCAATGCTCGTTCTTGCTATGACGGCTTGCGGAGATTCCGGCAACAATTCGGGCGGCAATTCGGGAAATTCAGTTCCGGACGACGTGGATACGAAAACCGTTATAAAAGTTCAGAACTTCCCGGGCGGTATCGGCACGAATTGGCTTTATAAGGCGGCGGAACGCTTTCAGGAGCAATATAAAAACGAGCATTTTGAAAGCGAAAAAACGGGCGTTTACGTTCAGATAACCCCCGAAACCCCCGATAGCAGCACGCTTTCCACCTCGGCTTATCATATTATTTTCGACGAGCGTTATTCCAACGTTTACGAGCTTGCTCAAAGCGGTGCGATTATTAAGCTTGACGACCTCGTCAGCGAAAAGGACGCCGACGGAAAAACTCTCGAAGAGCGTATTGCGCCGGCAGTTCGCGGCGGACTTAAAGGCGCGGACGGCAGTTATTACGCTTTGCCTCATTACGAATGGTTTCCGGGGCTTTCCTACGACAAGGATAATTTCGACAAAGAGGGCTGGTATATCGCAAAAGACGCCGAAAACGGCAAACTTGTCGGAACGAAATACGGCGACGTATACCTTTTAAAGAACGCATCGGCGGCCAAATCCTGCGGTCCGGACGGCAAATTCGGCACGGACGACGACGGTTTGCCTTCTTCTTTGGAAGAATTGCTTATTTTCAGCAGCGTGCTTAAAGATAAAACCGGCGCGGGCCCGTTTACGGTCACCGGCTCTAACCTTTATTACACGAACTATCTCGTGGAGGGGCTTTGGGCTTCTCTTGCGGGAAACGAAGAACTCAAAGCCGTTTATAATTTTGAGGGAAACGTTGACGTAGTTACGGGTTATAGCGACGAAAATCTCTTTAAGGGTATCGATTATATCAAAAAACCCGAGGTTACGAAAACCGTTATAAATAAAGACAACGGCAATCTCGCGCTTAAATCCGCGGCAAGATATTACGCGACGTCGTTTATCGAAATACTTTACAAGGAAGGATTTTTCTCCGATATATCCACTTCGGTTTCGCATACCGGCGCGCAGAAGAACTTCATCAACGGCGGAGTGAGAGATAATCTGGTGAGAGCGTTCCTCGTGGACGGTTCTTACTGGTATAACGAGTCGCTTGACCAAGGTACGTTTAAGGATTACACGACGATGACCGGTAAAACGACGAGAGGAGTACGCTTTATGTCGTTGCCCGTTACGGCTACCGGTTCGGTTACCCCCACGGAAACGGCGACAAAGGCTTCGCTTATCGATAACGGTATTGCTTACGCTTATATCAACGCGAGATACAGCGACAAAACCGAAATCGTGAACGCCTGCAAGACCTTCCTCAAATTTCTTTACAGCGATGCGGAACTTAAAGAATTCACCGCGCTCACCGGCGTAACCAGACCTATGATTTATTCACTTACAGACGCGCAATACGACGCTCTTCCCGAATTCCAGCAAAAGGTTTACGATATGAGCAAAAACAGCGATATTCTTTATTTCGGTTCGGAAAACAAGATATTCAAAAGTAACCAGCAAACGTTTAAAATTCATTTCTCTTCGCAGATTATGAATCCCACGGTGAATAAAACCGCTTATAAGAGCTATTACGAGGCTATTATGAAAGGCGGGGCGACCTCGAAGGACGTTTTCGAGGCTACGGTTATAACCGACGACGTTTGGACGAAAATACTTGAAAAGTCGGGTGTGAACGCCTGATTGGGTTAAAAAAATTCAGCAGGCAATCCGATAAAAATCGGGTTGCCTGCGGTGCCAGCCGAGAATAAAACGGAGAACGTTTTATTCTCGGCTGGCATTGATTAAAGAGGCGAAAAATGAATTCACAAACACAAAGCGCGGCGGAGCGCAAGGTTATGAATAAAAAGACGAAACGGCTTATTTTTTATATAGCCGTTATCGCGCTGCCCGTATTGCAGTTCGCGGTATTTTACATTTACGTGAACTTCAATTCCATAATTCTTTCTTTTCAAAGATACGTTCCGCCCGTGGACGGAGAAGTCGGGTTCAAAAAGGTATTTGCGCATTTCGACAATTTCAAGGTGGCTTTTCAAACGATTGCGGACGGTTGGTATATGATTGCCAACTCGCTCAGAATGATAGCCTGCGAGCTTTTTATAGGCTTACCATTGGCGTTGTTGTTTTCGTTTTACATTTATAAAAAGTTTTTCTTATCGAAGCTTTTCAAGGTGATGCTCTTTATGCCGCAGATAATATCGAGCATTATTTTCGTAACGCTGTTCAAATATCTCGTGAACGACGTTTATATTGCCGTTTTCAAAACGCAATGGGGCTTGACGTCCACGCCGTCTTTCGGTACGAGAATGGCCACGATACTTTTTTACAATATATGGATTTCTTTCGGCGTGAACGTTATGATGTTCACCGGTTCTATGAGCTCGATAGACGAATCCGTCGTGGAAGCGGCGCAACTTGACGGGGCAAACCTCGCGCAGGAGTTTATTCACGTCACGCTGCCGATGATTTGGTCCACGTTCTCCACGTTCGTGATTATTTCGCTGACGGGGCTGTTCACTCACCAGCTCAATCTTTTCGCGTTTTTCAGCGACGGAGCGGCCGACCTTTCGAGCTTCGGTTATTATCTTTACGTTATGAGTACGAAAAAACACCTCGTCGAAGAAGTCGGGCTTAAAGAACTTACTTATTCACAACTTTCGGCTCTCGGGCTTATTCTCACGGCAATCACGCTTCCGATTGTTCTCGGAACGAGAAAACTGATGAGTAAATTAGGCCCTTCGGCGGATTAAGGAGGACGCGCGATGAAAAACGAAAAAAACAAAAGCGGCGCAACCGTTGCGGTTAAAATCGCGGTGATTTTATTGGGCGCGCTCCTTATCGCATATTCTTTGTCGATATTACTTATGCTTTTGTGGGGTTTGTTAAGCTCACTGAAATCGGACGGCGACTTTTCCAAAAATCTGCTCGGCTTGCCCACGATTTCCAACCCCGAGTGGTTTGACAGAGTGAACGACCCCGACAGCAGTTATAAAACGCTGTTCAGGCTTGAAAATTACGTTCTCGTCATAAAGCGTTTCAACTTGCACGCTTCCACGAATTTCTTCGTGGGGAACAGGGAAGTTACTCACACCACCGACAACGACTTTTTGAAAATGCTTTTAAACTCCGTGATTTATGCGTTCGGAAACGGGTTCGTTCAGGCGATAATCCCCGCGATAATGGCGTATATGTGCGCGAAGTATCAATATAAATTCAGCAAAGTGCTTTATATGACGGTTATCGTCGTAATGACGTTGCCGATAGTCGGGGCGTACCCCTCCGAACTTACGCTTTTGAGAAATCTCGGCTTGTACGACACCTGGTACGGAAACTTCATTCAGCGTTGCAGCTTTATGGGTATGTACTTCCTTGTTTTTTACGAGTTCTTCAAGGGTATGCCGGACACTTACAGCGAGGCGGCGGAAATAGACGGAGCTTCGCAGCTCACCGTTATGCTTAAAATTTACATTCCGCTTGCGGCGAAAATAATCGGCTCGGTGTTTTTGATAAGATTTATCTTCTTCTGGAACGATTTCGCCTCGATAGAATTGTATATGCCCACGAAGCCCACGCTTGCGTATTTCATTTACGCGCTCGGCGCGGGAAAGAAAATTTCCAACGATATGACGACGAACCCGAGGAAAATCGCGGCTTGTATGATTCTCGCTCTGCCCACTTTGATTTTGTTTTTGATTTTGCATAACAAGGTTATAGGCAGTATGACTTTGGGCGGGATAAAAGGCTGAAAACACGAAAAAAATTAAGCGTGTATACGCTTTTTGCTTGCTTTGACAAGCAAAAATAACTTTAACGGAGAAATTATATGAGAGAAAAGCGGAGAAAATCGATTGCGAGCGCGACGCTTGGCGTTGCGGCGACGTTATCGCTCGTTTTTGCGTTAATTTTCGCCTTCACGGCGGGCGGCGCAAGAGCGGAAAAGGCGACCGTCGGCGAAACTTCCGTTGCGGAATTTTATTTCGTCGGCGACGAAGTGGATTTGCCGTTGACTGCCGACGTTATATCCGACGGCGAAACTTACGAGGGTAAGTTCGCCGCGCTTATCGTGCCGAACGGAAACGTCGTTACGAAAAGCAGTTTAACGCTTGACGAAGTCGGGGCGTATAGAATTTGTTTCGGCTATGAAAAAGGCGGAAAGAAATATACCGCCGAGAAACGATTCCAGGTGTTGAAAAAGAACTGGGAAGTGGGCTCTGCCGATTCTTCCGTTTCGTACGGGGCGGTTTCCACGCGCGAATCGCGCGAGGATAGCGTAGGTTTAACCGTTAAGCTTGCCGCGGGCGACACTTTCAGTTATAACGAGCCGATAGACCTTAATAAAAATTCGGTTACGGATATAATAACTATGTTTTCCACGGCGGTTTACGCCAAGCAGACGCATATCGACGCAAATAACAATCCTTCCGTCGTAACCAAGGATTTCGAGGCGGGGCTTATAGAGGTTAAACTCACCGATTGTTACGACCCTTCGAGATACGTTACGGGCGTAATCTTCATTTCGAGGCTTACGGGCGAAGGCGTTTACGCACGCACTCGCGCAAGCGCGCAGGGCGAGTTCGGCCTTTATTTCGATTGCCCCCCGAAATTCGGCAAACCGGACGTTTATATCGACGGTCAGCGTTACGGCGTTTATAACGGAGATTTCGGTCAGTCCGTCACGGAATTTGCGGGCAAGAGATACGTTAAGTGGAGCATAAACAACGAAAAAGGAAACGTTGAGCTTTCCGCTCCGGAAAAAGACGGCGAAAAGAGCTTCCTCATAAATCAGCTTTACAACGAAGATATAGGCGGAGCTGTTTTCAACGGATTTACGACGGGCGAGGTTTACGTTTCGCTCACCTCCAACGATTGCTATATGAACGAAACCACGTTTGAAATCGAGCAAATCGGCGGCAGGCGCGGCGAAGCTCTCGTTTCCGGCGGCTCCGCGGATACGGTCGCTCCCAAAATCGTTATAGACAGAAAGGGCGCGGACGGAGAACTTTACGTTAAACGCGGCGAGGCGTTCGAACTGTTCGAGGCCGTCGCTTACGACGTCAATCTCGTCGGCGAAGTTAAAGCGAACGTATATTATAACTACGGCACGAACGTGCAAAGTTCCGTGCTCGTGAAGGACGGCAAGTTTATCCCCACGAGAACGGGCGTGTACGTTATCGAATACAGCGCGAAGGATTCCTTCGGGAACGTCGGCAAACAAACGGTAACCGTTTACGTTATGAAAGGCGACGTGGCGTCCATCGAAACGGAAAGGCTCGCGGAGATGACGGCGGGCGAGAGCGTTACTTTGCCGGCTTATAAGATAACGAGTTTAAACGGAAGCGTAAGCGTTAAAATCAAGGCGGTTTACGGCGAAACGGAAACGATAATCGACGCCGAAACGAGAACTTTCACGCCGCTTTCGGTCGGCGAATATAAAATAGTTTACGAATACGCCGATAAACTTCGTTCTTACGAATATTCTTACGCAGTGAACGCAAAGCCGAACGATAAATGCGGTTTTGCAAGCGTTCCCGTGCTTGACAGGTATTACGTCAAGGGGCTTGCTTACAGTATTCCGCGCGTTAAGGCTTACGAGTTCAAAGGCGCGCAGCCCACGGAGGTCGAGTGCGAACTTTACGCAAGTTTCGACGGCGGCGCTTACGAAAAAGTAAATTTCGACGAAGTTTCGATAACGGGAAGCAAAACCGTAAGTTTCAGATACGTTGCGAAGGACTCCGTTTACGAGAGCGAAAAAATAGAAATCGCAGACGTCGGCTACGACGGCTCGCTCGATATGAAAAAGTATTTCAAGGGCGACTTTAAGGCCGAAGCGGATTATTCCTATATTTCTTTCAAATCGCTTAAAAGCAGCGGTAAAAACTCGCTTTTGTTCATAAATCCTCTGGCCACGGAATTGTTCTCGATAACTTATTCCGTTCCGGAAACTTCGGGCGCGTCGTCTTACAGCGTCGTTTTAACGGACAGAGAAGATTCGAGAATAAAAACCGAATTCTTATTCTCGTCGAGATACGGAGTTTCTTATCTTTCCGTAAACGGCGGCGAGGAAAAGGCTTTAAACGGCAAATTGAACGACGGCGGAGAACGCAAAATTTATTATAACGCCGAAGCGAAAACATTTGTTTACGCTTCTTCCACACAGACGATTTCTTTCCCTGCGGAAACGAACGGTTCGCGTTATTGCTATGCAGAGATAATTTTCAACGACGCCTCGCTTAATTCCGAGGTGAGAGTGGCGCGAATAATGAATCAGCTTATTTGCAAGGATACTTCCGACGATTTCGTGCCGCAGGTTCGCGTCGAAGGGGCTTTGGGCAGCGTTTCAATCGGAACGACTCTTAAAATACGAGCCGCGGTTTATTGCGACGCGCTTTCGTCGGTTTTAAGGGCGAACGCCCGCGTTTCGGTTTCGTTGCCGAGCGGCGGCTACGCAAAATCCACGGACGGAAAAGAACTTAAAGACGTTTTTGCGGACGAAGAATTCGAGATTTCGTTCTCGGAATACGGCATTTATCGTTTAACTTACGTCGTTAAAGACGCTTCGGGAAAAATCACCGAACAGCCTTACGGAATAGAGGTTGCGGATATGGTTGCGCCCGAGGTTTCGTTCGACGACGGCTCTGACGCCGAAACCGTTCAGACGATAAGGCTCGGTTATAAATATAAAATCAAGAAATACACTTTGAGCGACAACTACGATTCCGCCGACGATTTAACCGTTCACACTTTCATTTACGATAAAAACGGAGTTATAGTCAAATACGGCGTGAACGAATTCTCGCTTACGGAAGTCGGGGATTACACCGTTTACGTTTACTGCGTGGATACGAGCGGAAACTACGGTTACGCTTCGTATAAACTTAAAGTCACGGCGTAAAGAGGAGCGGAAAAAATGAGTAATAAAAAGAATGTTTTCAAAACCCTCGTCGCATTGACGCTTGCGGGCGTTTGTTCGCTTTTCGTCGCTTGCGGAAAGGGCGGCAACGGCGAATCCGGCTCGTCGGGTTCGAGCGACGGCGGAGTTTTCGATTCCGACGCGAAAGCTATCGTTAAGGACGTTTATAACGGCACGCATAATTTCACCGCGCCCGACACGGACGCTTCGCTCGTTTCAAACGGCTCGTGCGAATATACGATAGTTATTCCGGAAAATCGCGGGGCGCAGGTCAATATGGCGAAAAACGAACTCGTTAAATTTTTTGCCGAGGCAACGGGCGTAACTCTTCCCGTGGTTACGGACGGCGAGTTTACCGATAACGGCAAAGGCTTTATTTCTCTCGGCCGAACTTCGTTGCTTGCTTCTTCCGGCGTTTCGGTCGATTATAAAAAGCTCACCGAGGACGGGGTAAGAATAAAAACCGAGGGCAAGAATATTTATCTCGTCGGCGGCGGGGATTACGGTACGCTTTACGCGGTTTACGATTTCCTCGAAATATATTTCGATTTCGACGTTTATTATAAGGACTGTTACGAAATAAACAAAAACGTCAAAAATCTCAAACTTAAAAACTTCGACGTTACCGATATTCCAGATTTGGAATTCCGTTCCAACGGTTATTATCAGCTCGTCAAGGACGAATGGATGTATCGTTTTCGCGTTCCGAGAACTTACGGAACGATAACTTTCCCGATTTACGAAGTCGTCGGCGACCCGTCCACCTCGGCAAGAGGCGTGCATAATTCGCTCAACTGGTTGCCGAAGGACCAGTTTTACGTCGCTCATCACGATTGGTATAACGATAGCGGAACGGAACTTTGCTACACGGCGCACGGAAACCGCGAGGAGTACGAAGAAATGATGCAGGCTTGCGTGGATAAAGCCGTCGCAACGCTTAAATATTACGACAAGGAAGAGTTTCCTTATCTTCGTATTCTCAATTTCACCCAGCAGGATAATTACGACGTTTGCGCCTGCGCGGCTTGCTCTGCGAACGTCAGCAAATACGGCACGAATTCCTCGTCGCTCATACTGTTTATGAACGACCTCAGGACGAGAATCGACGCGGCTATGGCAAATCTCGACGAGAAATATCGCAGGGACGATATGACGCTCACTTTCTTCGCTTATCTTTACAGCGAAACCGCGCCCGACGCAAAGTTTGCCGAAATGCACTTAAACGACGGCGTGAGCGTGTTCCTCGCAACGAGCGCAACGTTCGACCATCAGTCGTCGATTTATTCCGATTCCAACACCGAGGGCAGAGAGAACCTCAAAAACTGGGGCAAACTTTCAAACGATATACTTCTTTGGACGTATTCCACGAAGTTCAGCCACTATATGTACCCCGTGGACACTTATAACTTCTACGGCGAGGACGCTTACACCTTCTTTGCGGCGAACAACGTTAAACTTATGTATAACCAATCGCAGGTTACGCAAAAAGGCACGGCAACGGCGTGGCACAACTTAAAGGCGTATCTCGATTCCAAGTTCGAATGGGACGGAACGAGAGATTCGGCTTATTACACCGAGAAATATATGAACGCGATGTTCGGCGAAGCCGCGCCCGTAATGAAGGAAATTTACACGGCGGTGCGCTTGCAGGCGGGAATCGTCAAAACGAAATACAACGGTTTTTCGCTTTTGAGCAGCGTTACAGACCTTGAAAATCCGAGTTTCTGGCCGAGTTTTACGATAAGGCAATGGCTTGAAAAATACGACGAGGCTTACGCCGCGCTCGAAACTTACCGCTTGTCCGACCCTGCGGCTTACGAATTATACAAGAGCCATATCGACGCGGAGTATTTATCTCCGGCTTATATGATGCTCGTTCTTTATAAAAACACGCTTTCGGCAATCGAGGCGGCGACAATCAAAGAGCGTTTCCGCGAGGCGGTTAAGGTCACGGGTATAACCAACGTGTGCGAAACGGGCAGCAATCAAATCGGAAGTTTCGTCAGCGGACTGTAAAAAGGGGAGGAAGAAAGTCAGATGAAAAGAAAAATTCTTTGGTTAATAAGCTTAACGGCTATTATCTTCACAACCCTCTTCGTCGCTTCCTGCGGGAAAAAGGGCGGAAATTCGTCGTCGGAATCGGTTTCGGAAGTAAGCGAAGTTATTCTCGACGAAACCTCCGTCACGCTCACGCTCGGCGACTCTCGTTCGCTCCGCGCAACGGACGGAAACGACGTTTTGCTTTGCAACTGGACTTCGAGCGATGAAAACGTCGTTTCGGTGAACGAATGGGGAACGTTGACGGCAAACAAACTCGGCACGGTTACGATAACCGCGGAATTCGGAGGGAAAAAGGCGGATTGTTCGGTGAGCGTTTCGCTCGGCGGCTATCTTCCCGTTCTCGAAACGAATAGCGACGACGAGGTTCAGGTCGACGTCGCTCACTCGACGGATATTTCGGGTAAAGTTTTGTTCAACGGAAAATATTATACGGACGCGGAAATAAGTTACGTTTTGTCCGACGAATCGGTCGGAAAAGTGGCGAACGGAGTTTTCAAACCGATTAAAGCGGGAAAAACCACCGTCACTTTAACCGCGAAATGGCGCGGCGTGCAATCGGACTTTTTAACCCGCGAAATATCGATAAGCGTAATTCACAACGTTAATTTCTATGCGGACGGAAAGCCCGTTCCCGACGAAGTGAGCCTTTACACGATAAAGAACTTCGAGGGCGAGGTTTTTGAAACCGAATGGAAACTTAACCCCACGATAGACGTGGACGGCGTTGAAAAAACTCCGCAAATAAGCGTTGAAAACGAGGACGTTGCGGAATATAACGCAAAAACGGGCGTTTTGTCCGCAAAAAAACGCGGCGAAACCCAAATCGAATTGTATTATTTCGACGGCGACGAAAGAATAAGCAAAAGCATTACCTTAAACGTTATTCTTCCCGTTGCGGAATACGGAGAGATAATTTCGGATTTCTCCGCGCTCAACGGCGAAATTAAGCATAACGGCAAAAATCTTTTAAAAACTCTTTTTGCCGACGGCGTTTCTTCTGCCGAACAGGACGGCTGCGCTCTCGACGTTTCCGAAAACGGAAAAATTTTGGGAGTTAAGACGGATAAGAGCGGTATTTCGAGATTTTCGGTTACCGTTATCGGCAATTCGTACGGTTACAAATTCAACCTCGAGGGTTGCGCGCTTATAATAAACGACGCAAAGGACCTTCTCGATTTCAAGCTTACCGCAAAGAGGAAAACCGTTGAGGGTTACGTCGTTATGAAAAACGACGTGGATATGTCCTCGCTCGATTTAAACGGCGACGGTCAAACCGCAACCATGGGAAGCGTGGCGATGTACGACACGTTCTATCCTTATTATCTTAAAGGCGGTGCGCTCGGCGCGACGGATATGCTCACAAACGTGGAAAGCAGCAAAGCCGTTGCGGGCTTTACGGGCATTTTCGAGGGCAACGGACATGCGATAAAGAATTTCCACGCAGGCAATTCTTACGGGTTCTTCGGAACGATTTCTTCGGCTACGGTAAGAAACGTCGCATTCACCGACGTGGATTTATATCCCGCTTATTCGCTCGGCATAGTCTTTGCGAAATACGCGGCGAACGTTAAAATGCAAAACGTTTATCTTTCGATAAAAACCGGCGACCTTTCTGACGTAAATTACGTCAGAACCAAAAACTGTATGCTTTTTGCCGGCGCGGATTCCACCGATAAGTCGTTTGAAAACTGCATTATAGAAACCGATGCCACTTACGCGGAGGATTCGCTTGCCGGTTGGAGCGGCGCGTCCGTCGGCGTTTTCGGCAGTGCCGGTACTACGAATTATTACGTCGATTATCCGGCGTACCCGGGGTATATGGCAAAGTTCTCCGTAAAAGGACTTTATCTCGTTGCTCCCAAGGCTTCAAACGGCAGGGTTATGCCGCTTATTCAGTATAACGGAACGTCGGTTTACGCTTCCAACGATTTCGTCGATTTTGCCGAAAGAGGAGCGATGAAACTCGACGCCGCAACCCGCAACCCGATTGCGGACGCTTCCGGCAATCAAAAGATATATCACTGGGCCGACGCTTATCGTTACGACAGTTACGCGGATATGACGGCGAACGGAATAACGAAAGTCGGCGGGTGGAAAGTCACTGCTCGCGGCGTAAGTTGGGCAGGGTAATTAAGGGTGATTTATTCGGTTTTTAGCGAGTAATCGCATTAAAAATAGGAGGAAAAGATGAGGAAAATACTAATTGCAATAATGAGCTTGATTATGCTCGTTTCGGCGTCGGCGTTCGTTGCCTGCGCCGAATCGGGCGAATCCGCCGCGGCTCACACGCACGGCGGCGAAAAAGCTACCTGCACCGAAAAAGCCAAGTGCGACGAGTGCGGAAAAGAGTACGGCGAACTTGATAAGGAAAACCACAAAAGCGCAGAGTTCGTTTACGTTTCCAAAGGCGACGGAACGCACAAAAAGGCGCATAAGTGCTGTAACGCAGAGGTTGAAGCGAACGAGGCTTGCTCCGGCGGCGAAGCCGCTTGCGGAGAAAAAGCAAAATGCGTTAAATGCGGCGGGGAATACGGCGAAACGGGCGCGCACAGCGGCGGAACGGCCACCTGCAAGGAAAGGGCGATTTGCACCGATTGCGGGCAGGAATACGGCGAACTCAATCCGCAAAAGCACGCAAGCGAGGAGTTCGCTTACGTTTCAAACGGCAACGGAACTCATAACGAGGTACATAAGTGCTGTAACGCCGTCGTAGAAAAAGATATTGTCTGCGCGGGCGGCAAAGCCACCTGTGAGGAAAAGGCGAAGTGCGACGACTGTGGCGGAGAACACGGCGAATTAGGGGCTCACGATGGCGGTACGGCCACCTGCCAGTCGAAAGCAAAATGCAAAACCTGCGGCGAAGAATACGGCGAATTAGGAAATCATTCGTATACGGTTGCGAAAAATAACGGTGAAAATCACTGGTATGCGTGCGAATACTGCGACGAGATAAACGAAGAAACGCTCGCTAAACATAGTATAGCCGGGTGGGAAACGACGGAGAACGGCGAAATCGGCAAGTGCGAATGCGGAGAAACGGTAACTACTATCGTCGAAAACGTTCTTGCAAACGAAATGGAACTTCACACGATTGCAAGCTTCGGCGGAGTTAATTATAACGTAGAAGAAGCGTATAATCCCGTCGTAACGGTGAACGGAGCGGCTTTGGCGATAAGCGTTTCCTCGGATAACGAAAACGTAGCCGTTTTTGAGGACGGCAAAATAAAAGCGGTTAAAGCAGGAAAGGCGGTTATCACGGTAACTTACACGTTGCCGAGCGATAGAGGCGAGGTTAAAAAGACGTTTGAAGTAAACGTTATCCGCCCCGTCGTAACCGACGAAACCGCCGTGAATTATTTCTCCGCTATCGACGGTTGGCACGCGTATCTCACCGAACTTTTCGGCAGCGACGCGATAACCGAAGCGAAGCAGACTTATAAAGGCGAAAATTACGTTTTGACCTATGCAGACGGAAAGCTTTGCGGAACGTTTACCGAAAGCAAAACTTCAACCGTTTGCTCGCTCACCGTTTGCACCGATACTTACGGTTACGAACTGACGAACGTAACTGCGTACACGAAAGTTATAAATACGGTAGACGACCTTGCGGATATGCGCCTTACGGCCGAAAGAAAAACGGTTGACGGCTATTTCATTATGAACGCGGACGTAGATTTGTGGAGCGTGGATATTAACGGCAACGGAAACAAGTGTAACGTTGACGGAAACGATACGTTTTATCCCTATAACGGCGGCTCGAAAGATATGCTCACTGTCGTAAACGACAACACGAGAGCCGACGCGGCTGCCGGGTTCGTCGGCACGTTCGACGGCAACGGACATACGATAAGCGGTTTCAGGGCAGGCAATTCTTACGGATTCTTCGGCACGCTTTGCGGAAAGAGGACGGATAATCCTATCGTCATCGATTACGCGGTAGTTAAAAACGTGGCCTTCCTTAACACGCATATTTTCTGGACGAGTTGGACGACCGGTAAAATGTTTGCCGAGTACGCCGCTTACACTCAAATCGAAAACGTTTATATTCAGTTTACGCACGACGGAACGAACGCTGCAACGGAAAATAAGAATTTTTCGTTGTTCGGCAGTCAGGATTCGCCTTACGTTAAAATGAAGAACGTTATTCTCAATTACAATAAGACTTTCTCAACCGATACGCTTGCTTCGTCCAGCACGGCAGGCGTGGGTATGTTCGTCAGCGCGGCAAACACCAACTACTATGCCGGGAAAGGAGATACGAGCGCGCTCGGCTATATGATGCAAGGCTCAATCGAAGGGCTTTACGTCGTTGCGCCCAAAGCGGAAAACGGCAGAGTAATGCCGCTCGTTCAGCACGGAAATTACACCAAGAACGCTTCGGGCGCTTGGGAATTGTCGGGAAGTATGACTATTTACGCGGCAAACGATTTTGCGGATTTGAGCGAAAAAGCGACGATTTCTCTTGACGAGAAGTCGCGCAATCCGTTAGCTGCCGAAAGCGGCGCGCATTACGTTTACCACTGGAAGAACGCTTATCGTTACGACAATCTTACGGATATGGTTGCCGCAGGCAATACGAATATCGGCAAATGGGTTGTGTCGGACAGCGGCGTTGTTTGGAAATGGTAAAATAGAATTCCTATGCGGGGCGGCTTTTGCCGCCCCGCATAGGAAAATCTTGTCTTTGACTTTGAGTAACGTGGGGCGATTGCGGTGGAAGAGGTTTTATCGAGCGGCAAAAAATAAAAAGTAATATTGTGAACGAAAATTATTGAGGTTATGAAAAATCTTGCTTTTAAATTCCCCGAGGCGGGAGAAACAAAAACTTACGGCTACGCGGGCGAGCTTATCGGCTACACGATAGAAAAACAATACGCCGACGAATCGACCTGGAAGCTCCTCGTTGACCAGTTCAGGTATCGTTACGACGTCGATAACGGCTGGCGCGGCGAATTTTGGGGAAAGATGATGCGCGGCGCGTGCCTTACTTACAAGGCCTCCGCAAACGCGGATTTATATAAGGAAATAGTAAAAACAATCAAAGATATGCTGTCCGTAAGGGAAAAATCGGGCAGAATTTCCTCTTATCCCACGGAAAAAGAGTTTTTAGGGTGGGATATGTGGTCGAGAAAATACGTTATGCTCGGCTTTATATATTTTTTGGATATTTGCAAAAGCGAAACGTTAAAAAAAGAGGTGATTGACGCGGTTAAGGGTTGCGCGGATTATATTCTCGCTCACGTCGGAGAGGGAAAAGAGAAAAGCATTTTCAGCACCTCGCAAATTTACGGCGGACTTAATTCCTGTTCGATTTTAGAGCCGTTCGTAAGGCTTTACGAAATTACGGGCGAGAAAAGGTATCTCGATTTTTCCGAATACGTAGTCAAACAGGGCTTTTGTTCGGATATGAATATAATCGAGCTTTGCCTCGAAAAAAAATTACACCCTTATCAATTTACGCATAAAAAGGCCTACGAGATGATAAGTTGCTTCGAGGGGCTTTTGGAATATTACAAGGTCACGGGCGAGAAGAAGTATCTCAAAGCCGTGGAAAATTTCGCTGATATGGTCGTTAAAACCGATTATACGATTATCGGCTGTTCGGGCTGCACGAGCGAGTTTTTCGATAATTCCTCCCAAACGCAAACGGAAGAAAAGGAAGGAGTTATGCAGGAAACCTGCGTTACGGTGACTTTTATGAAGCTTGCTGCAAAACTCCTTTCGTTGACGGGAAAGGCTAAATACGCCGAAATTATAGAGCGTTCCGGCTTGAACGCGCTTTTCGGCGCGGTGAACGACGAAAATCAAACGATGGAAAAAGCCCAAGGCAGAAAATGGGTGGGAGATAACCTCATTCTCGTTAAGCACGGTGCGTTTCCTTTCGATAGTTACAGTCCTTTAACGAAAGGCAGGCGCGGAAGAATCGTCGCAGGGTTCGAGGAACTGCAAAACGGAAGGTCTTACGGTTGCTGCGCGGCAATCGGCGGTGCGGGAACGGCAATTTTCGGCCTGTCCGCAATTATGAAGAAAAAGGACGGCTTTATCGTCAATCTATATATCGATTCCGAGCTGAAAACCTCGTTTAAAGGCGGCGAAGTTAAAATAAAAACGATTGCCGAGCCTTACGGGAAAAGCGGCGCGAAAATCAAGGTTTCGGCGGGCGGCGAAAAGTTTCGGCTTTTATTCAGAATCCCTTCTTACGCAGAGGGGTTCGAGATTACGATTAACGGTGAAAAACCTGCCTATAAGTCGATAAACGGTTATTTTGTCGTTGAAAGAGAGTGGCAAAACGACGACGTTTCACTCGCTTGGAAAGCTCCGCTTAAAGCGGTTTATAAAAACGGAAAGGTCGCGTTTACGAAGGGCGCAATCGTCCTCGCGAGGGACGAACGCTTCGGCGACGTCGATTTGCCCGTTTGCAAAAGCTTAAAAAAGAACTTCAAAAACGGTGAGACCATTCCTTTCAAGGCGATAAAAAACGAACTTTTCAAAAGCAATCTCGCATTGAAAGTTAAAACGGATAAATGCGAAATTACGCTCGTCGATTATTCCTCGGCGGGAAAAAATTACGACGACGAACGTTGCGATATAGCCGTTTGGCAAAAATAACGGCGTTTTGGCGGGGGCTAACGCAATCGCCTGAGGCTAACGAAAACGACGAAAAAAAGTTCCTAATCGACGGCAACGTAAAGGCAAATTAAACTCCGACGATTAACGGACGATTTAAAAAAAGGATAAAATTATGAGAGTTGGTATTGCGGGGCTCGGAGCAATCGCGCCCCTTCATATAAGGGCGATTTTGAATCGCGGACAAAAAATAACGGCTATTTGCGATATTGATTCGGAAAAATGCAAGGAAATAAACGCGGAATTCAATCTCGGCGCAAAAGAATTTTCCGATTATAAGGAGATGCTCGATAGCGGCGAAATCGACGTTTTGCACGTTTGCCTGCCGCATTATCTCCACGCCGAAGTCATTTGCAAGGCGTTGGGCTTGGGCGTGCACGTTCTTTGCGAAAAGCCTCTCGCCATAAATTTCGAGCAGTTAAACGCAATCGAAAAAGCCGTTAAAAATTCCTCGGCAACGCTCGGCGTTTGTTTCCAGAATCGTTACAACGCTTCGGTTTTATACCTTAAAGAGTTTTTCAAAGGCAAAGAAATCACCGCGGCGACGGCGAATCTCGTTTGGCAAAGAGATGAAAAATATTACGCGTCGGGTGCGTGGAGAGGTAAAAAACGGTATGAAGGCGGCGGCGTAATGATAAATCAGGCGATTCATTCGCTCGACCTTTTGCAGTGGTTTTGCGGAATGCCAGAAACGGTTATCGCTCACTGCTCGAACAATTCTTTAAAAGGCGTTATCGACGTCGAGGACACGGCATACGGATTGTTTTCGCTCAAAAACGGCGGAAATTTCGTTATAAACGCGACGAACGCTTCAAAAAATTGTTTTACGATTATTTCGATGTTCCACGCCGGAGCGGACACGGTGGAGCTTTCGGGAGATAATCTTATCGTCAACGGCAGGTTCGTAACCAAGTCCGACGGCTCGCCAATTTTCGGCAAGGAAGAATGGGGCGTTGGGCATAATAATCTTATAAGGGAATATTACAACTGCCTTGAAAGGGGCGAAAAATTCCCGATTGATTTTTACGAAGGCTCGAAAACCGTTAAGCTTATTCTTAAAATGTACGAGTCCGACGGAAAGAAAATTAAAATTTAACGAGTAAGGTGTTTTTGAAATGAAAAAAATCGTTATTTTAGGTTGTGAAAATTCACACGCGGATATGTTTCTCGGTTTTATGAAAGGGAACGAGAAATACGCAGATATGCAAACGGTGGGCGTTTATAGCGACGACAAAGCCGCCGCGGAAAAACTTGCCGCAAAATACGGCGTTAAAGCGATGAACGCTTACGACGAGGCGGTCGGCGATGTCGACGGAGTTATAGTCACCGCTCGCCACGGCGACAATCATTATAAATACGCCGCTCCATATATAAAAACCGGCGTGCCGATGTTTATAGACAAACCCGTTTCGATTGCCGAAAGCGACGCGTTGAAACTTGCGCGCGAATGTAAGGCGGCGGGCGTTAAACTTACGGGCGGCTCTTCGTGCGTTCACGACGAACTCGTTCAAACGCTGAAAAGAGAACGCGAAGAGAATTTTGACGGAAAAACTCTTTCGGGCTTCGTTCGTTGCCCGATAAATCTGAAAAACGACTACGGCGATTTCTTCTTTTATTCGGAGCATCTCGTCGGCGTGGCGTCAACGATTTTCGGGTTTTATCCCGAAAGCGTTAAGGCTTATAAAAACGATGATAAGCTCACCGTTTTGTTCAGGTATAAGGATTACGACGTCACGGGCTTATACGTTGACGGGAACTATTCGTGTTATTACGCTATGAGGGTTTCCGAGCATCACGTTCACGGCGGAGAGTTTCCGATAAACGAGGATAGTCCGTGCTTTAAAATCGAGTTGGAGGAGTTTTACGGGTTGTTGAACGGCGAAAAACAACGCCTTTCTTACGAGGATTTCATTGCGCCCGTTTTCGTGCTGAACGCAATTCAAAGGTCGTTGGATTCCGGCAACGAAGAACCGGTAGATAAATTCAGGATATAATGAATAAGTTGATTTTATCCGCTTTTGCGGACGAATACGCCGATAGTCTGAAAGAGCAATGCGAAGCGTTAAACTGCTTTGGCATCGAAAATATCGAGCTTCGCGGCGTGGACGGAAAAAACGTTTCGGTTTTGACGGCAAGCGAAGTTAAAGAGGTTAAAAAAACGCTTGACGATTACGGAATAAAGGTTTCGTCGATAGGTTCGCCGCTCGGGAAAATAGATATAAACGGCGATTTGAACGGGCATTTTGAAACGGCGAAAAGAGTTTTTGAAACGGCGAACGAGCTCGGTGCGAAAAACGTGAGAATTTTCTCGTTTTATTCAAAAGAAACGCCGTTTGAAAATTGCAAAGGAAAAGTGTTCGACGCGCTCGAAAAACTTATCTCGTTTGCCGAAAACCGCGGCCTTACGCCGTGCCACGAAAACGAAGCTCTCATATACGGCGAAAGCCCCGAAAAATGCCTTGAAATCGCCGAATATTTCGGCGGCAGAATGAAATGCGTTTTCGATATGGGTAATTTCGTTCTGGACGGGTACGAACCTATGGCGGCTTACAAACTTTTGTTTGATTATATCGAGTATTTTCATATAAAAGACGCGCTTTTTGCGGGCGCGGTAGTTCCCGCGGGCAAGGGCGAAGCAAAGATAAAGGAAATTTTGGACGATTACGAATTGAACGGCAAAAAGGATACTTTTATAACCTTAGAGCCGCATTTGCAAACGTTTTCGGGGCTTAACGCACTTGTGGGGAAGAGCTTCGATAATCCGTA
>ERZ808278.496-NODE-496-length-25191-cov-25.594327_pt1 | contig 25191 bp, 24 predicted proteins | sample MGYA00521239_ERZ808278 | MGnify/ENA primary metagenome ERZ808278 (study PRJEB31516, sample SAMN03275600) | gut metagenome | biome: mammalia-associated habitat; material: feces | host: Papio cynocephalus | place: Kenya | collected 2012-07-17 ... | reverse complement strand
AGAACATGCAGTCGCCGAGGTCGTACTGATAATCGACCAAGCGACGCTTCTTCTTTCCGGTCTCCTCATCAACCACCATCTCAGTCTGAATTTTGATGGTGTCGTTAGGGCATGACTTCTCGCACAATGTACAGCCCACGCACTTGTAAGCCTCGTTCTCATCTCGAACGAAGACCAAGCGGCCACGGAATCGTGGTGACACGTGGAGTGTAGTCTTGCGGTTCTCAGGATATTGCTCTGTGCTCTTTGGTGTGAAGTACTCCTTCATGGTAGTCTTCATACCGATGGCGAGGGTCTTCAGACCCGCTGCAATACCGCCGAAATATGAATTGTTAGACATACTTTTTTGTTTTGTTTATTTGTTAAGAAATAATAGAAGTATCAAGAAGAAAAACTATTGTCTTAACTCCTTTAACTCCTTAACTCCTTTAACTCCTTAATAAATTTATCCGTGGAATCCGAATGCTACGCATACGGTCATCATGATCAAGATAACCAATGACAATGGCATCAAGTACTTCCACTCCAATTTCAAGATCTGATCGATACGGAGACGTGGGAATGTCCAACGTACCCACATCAAGAGCCATACCACGGCAAAGGTCTTGCCGAAGAACCAGATGAAGCCTGGGATGAGGTTCATCAAGTTGTCGAAGCCCTCAATACCAATGTTCAATGGAGCCCAACCACCGAGGAATACGGTAGAAGCGATACCAGAGATAACGAAGAGGTTGAGGTACTCAGCCAAGTAGTAGAAACCGAAACCCATACCTGAATACTCGGTGTGGTAACCTGCGGTCAACTCACTCTCGGCCTCAGCCAAGTCGAAAGGACCACGGTTTGCCTCGGCGTTACCTGCTACGAGGAATACCAAGAATGCCAAGATAGCTGGCACGTGACCCTTGATAATCAACCAATTCCAAGCACCAGTCTGTGCCTCCACGATACCGCTCACCTGCATGGTGCCTGTGAGAACTACTGCAGAAATCAAGCAAAGACCGAGTGACATCTCGTAAGAAATCATCTGTACGGCACCACGCATGGCAGATACCACAGAGTACTTGTTGTTGGATGCCCAACCAGCGAGGAATACACCGAGCACGCCGATTGAAGAAACGGCTGTGATGAGGAATACACCCACGTTGAAGTCGAGGATATGCGCACCCTTGTTCCAAGGAAGGAACGAGAAGGTACCCACAGAGGCAATGATCACGAGGAAAGGGGCCATATAGTAGAGCAACTTGTCGGCTCTATCCACAGCGAAGATTTCCTTGATCAACATCTTAAGCACGTCGGCGAACACCTGGAAGATACCCCAAGGACCTACACGCATAGGGCCAAGACGGCACTGGAAGTAGGCACACACCTTACGCTCCATAAAGATAAGTACGATGGCGATCAAAGCGTAAGCAGTCAAGATGCAAACACCGACGAGCACGCACTCTATCAAAATCGACAGGAAGTCACCCAAGCCCAATGTCTGGCGAAGGAGATTGTCGATAAATGTTGTTACTATACTGAAATCAAACATTTCTTATGTTATTGAGAATGTTTATACCTTATTATATATATTAACGGTCGATGTCTGGGATGACGAAGTCGATGGCAGCACCCGTTGTGATGAGGTCGGCAATCTTCTGACCGCGAAGCATTGGGTCGAGCGCACCTGTCAATGACAAGCCCATCGGACGCATCTTCATACGGTAAGGACTCTTGTCGCCCTTGGAGTCGAGATAGACACCAAACTCACCGCTGGCTCCCTCTACAGAGAAGTACCACTGTCCCTCTGGAACCTTGATGATAGGCTTCTGCTTGATGTAGAAGTCACCGGCAGGGATGTTGTCGATGAGTTGCTCGATGATGTCGAGGCTCTGGTACAACTCCTGGATGTGGACGTAGTAACGATCCATACTGTCGCAACCTGTCAAGGTGATTTCCTTCCAGTTGACCTTATCATACATATCGTATGGATGACGCTTACGAGTATCGTTCTTCCAACCTGACGCACGACCGGCAGGACCTGTCACGGCGTAGTTGATACAATCCTCCAAGTTCATCGGACCTACGCCTTCCAGACGGTTGTGAGTAATCACGTTGTCGCCGAATACGTCGAGGTACTCCTGAATCATTGGACGGAGATACTTGCAGAGAGTCTTCACGTTCTGTACGAAGTTAGGGTCGATGTCAGCCTGACAACCACCGATGCGGTAGTAGTTCTGAATCAAGCGACCACCTGTGGTCTCCTCCATCACGTTCAATACGTGCTCACGGTCACGCATACAGTAGAGGAATGCTGTCAAGGCACCCAAGTCCTGTGCGGTACAACCGAGGTAGAGCAAGTGAGAGTCGATACGCTGCAACTCGTCCATGATAGTACGGATGTAGTGGATACGATCGGAAAGTTCGATGCCCATACCCTCCTCGATGACACCTACGAGAGCGTGGCGGTGCATCATGGCAGAGAGGTAGTTCAGACGGTCGGTCAGAGCCAAGGTCTGAGGATAAGTCATACCCTCCCACATCTTCTCGATACCACGATGGATATAACCGAGGTGAGGATAGATGCGCTTCACAGTCTCACCATCGATGACGGTCTGGAGACGGAGCACACCGTGGGTAGATGGGTGGTTAGGACCGATGTTGACCACGTAGTCATCCTCGTCGAAACGACGCTTCTGAGTAGCTACCAAGTGACCATCCTGGCTCAAGGAGTACTCTACGGTAAAATCATCCTCAGGTTCGTCGGTGCAAGGGAACTTGTTGGCCTCAGGGCTCATGTCGAAGTCCTTGCGGAGTGGATAGCCTTGGAAGTCGGTGCGGAGGAAGAGACGGCGCATGTCTGGGTGACCCAAGAACTTGATGCCGACGAAATCGAATACTTCACGCTCCAACAAGTCAGCTACCTTCCAGAGGTTCACTACTGTAGGGATTACATCCGAGCCATCCACCTTCTTGGCGATGGTCTTCACGGAGCAACGCTCGTTGTTCTGAGTGTTCTCAAGAATGTAGATACATCCGAGACCTTCCTCACCGAAGTCCTCACCGATGATGGTAACAAGGTAGTCGAAATGCTTCTCGTTCTTCAACTTCGCCATCTCTGAGGCGAAATTGTCAAAACTCAATTCAATATTATTCAGTTTCATGTTCTTATACCTTATTATATTAATCAGTTAGACCTTTCTGAGGGTCGAAGTCCTCAGGTACTTCAGTTACGATGATAGGCTCCTTGTGTCCGAGCTTCTCAGCATCAGTAAGGTTCTCGTTGCTCAAGCCACGAAGACCACCCTTGCTCATACTCAGCTCCTTCTCCTCGCTGTTCATCTTGTGGTTGGCACCACCGAAGAACTTCTCAACCTTTACCTTACGCTGCAACTGCATCATACCGTAAAGGATAGCCTCAGGGCGTGGAGGACATCCAGGGATATACACATCCACAGGAACCAACTCGCTGATACCGCGAACTACGTTGTAGCTCTTCTTGAACGGACCACCCGAGATGGTGCAACCGCCTACAGCCACTACATACTTAGGCTCAGCCATTTCATCATACAAACGCTTGAACACTGGCGCCATCTTGTTGGTGATAGTACCGGCACACATGATCAAGTCAGCCTGACGTGGAGAGTTACGTGTTACCTCGAAGCCGAAACGAGAAAAGTCGTAGCGGGCACAACCCACGGCCATGAACTCGATACCACAGCAAGAGGTACCGAAGGTCAAAGACCAGAGCGAGTTGCTACGTCCCCAGTTGATGGCAGCGTCGAGTGAACCGACAACCACGTTAGCACCACCCTCGTTAAGCTCTTGCGCAATCTTCTCGAGGGTATCATTGTCCTTAAACTCGTCGTAAGGAATACTCTTGATAGAGGCTCTTTTGTTTACTTCCATTCCAATGCTCCTTTCCGCCAAGCGTAAGCCAGGCCAAATACCAATACCAACAGGAAGAACCCGATGCTCACGAGAGCCATAGATCCAAACTGCTTAACTACGACTGCCCATGGGTAAAGCAGCACGGTCTCAATGTCAAACATCAAGAAAAGGATGGCGAAGAGATAGTAGCCGATGTGTGATGGCAACCAGGAGCTGCCACGAGTCGGAATACCACACTCGAAAGGTTCACCCTTTACCGGATTGTATGAACGAGGACCGATAAGCTTAGCGATGACATAAGCGGCCACCACCAAGGTTACAGCCGTCAGCAAAACGGTGATAAATAGTGTAAAGTTCATAAAATTGTTATAACGTTATTTGTTTAAATGCTTCTAAGCGAGTGCAAAGGTAACAAATAATTCTGAAACAAGTGGTAAGATTTTAGAAAAATATTAGAATTTTATCAAAAACACCTCTTCTGTACGTTCTCATACGCTTTTCTGTAAGCATATACAGGAAGCTCTCATCTAACTTTCCACATTATCACCTTACTTTTTCTCCTTAGCACCTTTTAATATATTATAGGGAACAGAGATTGTTACCATTCCTTTCAGGACACACTCTTCTTTTCAACCTTAAAGGAGAAATAGTTTCTTTAACAATTAGCATACGAACCGTTAATTTCTAGTTAAAAAAACAAGTATTTTTCCTCTTTCGCAAAAAAACTTCCCGAAAAATTTGGTAGTTGAGAAAAAAGCAGTATCTTTGCATCAGTTTTCGCATATATTTGGGCAAATGGGGGTTGTCGTGAGACTGTACCCCATTTGTTTTTTTGTTTTTATACCCCTACAAATACACGAACATACGGATTCCAATTCGTTTTTATCAAAAAAAACAATTATGATTCAATTCAATTACATTTAATTATGAAAATTCCAGTAGAAGAACAATACAAATTCATACAACTTACTTTACCCAATGGGAGCAAGGCCGAAGGTCATGCCGTATTGTTGCACGCTTGTTGCGCCCCCTGTTCCGCAGCCATCGTGGAATGTATGCTTCGCAATGGCATGAAGCCTACCGTATATTTCAGCAATTCCAACATCTACCCGCAAAAGGAATACAAGATTCGCAAGCATGAGCTGATGCGATTCCTAGAAGCCCAGGACGTACCCTACGTAGAGGATGAGTACGACCATGAGGACTGGAGGAACACCATCAAGGGATTGGAGAACGAGCCAGAGAGGGGCTCACGTTGCTCAGTCTGCTTCCAATACCGCTTGACCCATGCGGCGAAGTATGCCCAAGAGCATGGTTTCCACTGGCTCACCACTACCCTCGCCTCTTCTCGATGGAAAAATATCAAGCAGATAGATGCTGCTGGCCATATAGCCGTGGAAGAATGCCCAGATGTGGAATGGTGGGACATGAACTGGCGCAAAGGAGGCCTTCAGAATCGCCGTGGCGAACTTCTGCGAATCAACGAGTTCTACAATCAGTTGTACTGCGGCTGCGAATTCAGCCTAGCTTCTTCCACCGCCATGCAAGAAATGTACCATTGAGCTGCGGCTTACAGAGATTGTGTAGGCGTGTAGTTTTTTTTTAAAAAAAAGAAAAGAAAAAAAAGCTCTACTTGCGAAAATGATCAAAGCAAGTAGGGCTTTTTATATATGTCTATCCGACGGGCTTATCATTGACAAGCCTTTATCCGATGCTCTATAGGCAGCTTATGACAAGCCTGTTATCTCGCCATTCACTACGTCGATGCGCTCAGCCTGTGGACTCTTTGGCAAACCAGGCATACGCATGATAGGACCTGCGATGACCACAATCATCTCAGCACCCATATTGACAGTGATGTCACGCACATGAAGTTCGTAACCATCGGTAGGGCCATAAGCCTTGGCATCGGTAGAGAAACTATATTGCGTCTTGGCAATACAGATCGGGAACTTCTCCGCACCCAATTTCTTGATTTCCTCTATCATCGCCTTGGCACTGTCGCTCAAGGTCACACTCCCTGCACCATAGAGGTTAAAAGCCACATCCTCTATCTTCTTCTCTACAGGCTCATCATCCTTGTAAGCAAAATAGAGAGGGGCATAAGGATGCTCATCAATGGTCTTCACCACGAGGTTAGCCAATTCAACAGCTCCCTTGCCACCTTCAGCAAAGGCATTGTTGACTGCAAATCCACAGCCCATATCCTCGCAATGCTTGCGCAACACCTCGATTTCCTCATCGGTGTCGGTAGCAAACTTATTGAAGGCAATGACAACCGTCTGTCCAAAACTCTGCAAGTTCTTCACGTGCTTGTCCAGATTCCAGTAACCATTCTCCATGCCCTCGATGTTTGGCTTCTTGATGTCTTCCTGGGCTACACCACCATGCATCTTCAAAGCCTGGAGAGTAACGACAAGAACCGTAAGATCTGGCTGCAAACCCGTCTTGCGGCACTTGATGTCATAGAACTTCTCCGCACCGAGGTCTGCACCGAATCCAGCCTCCGTAATGGCATAGTCGCCATACTCCAAAGCTGCGGCAGTAGCCATGACAGAATTACAACCATGGGCGATATTGGCGAAAGGACCACAGTGTACAAAGGCAGGAGTACCCTCTGTAGTCTGAACCAAGTTTGGCTTCAAGGCATCAAGCAGGAGAGCGACGATGCTACCTCCCACTCCCATGTCCTTCACTGTGAATGGCTTGTCATCCTCGGTAATGCCGAGAAGAATATTGTCTATGCGGCGACGAAGGTCATCTACGCTTGTGGCAAAGCACATGATAGCCATGATTTCAGAAGCAGGAGTTATATCGAACCCAGCCTCTGTCTCGATACCATTCTTATCGCCGATACCCGTGATGATGCGACGAAGCCCTCTGTCATTTACATCCATGACACGACGCCAAAGTATCTTCTTCAACTTGAACCCTTCTGACTCATGCTGGTAACGATAATTATCAAGCAAAGCAGCTATCATATTGTTTGCCTCCGTGATGGCATGGAAGTCACCTGTGAAGTGCAAGTTGATTTTCTCCATAGGCAATACTTGGGCATAGCCGCCACCTGCGGCACCACCCTTCATGCCAAAGCAAGGTCCCAAAGAAGGCTCACGCAAAGCTACAACGGCTTTCTTGCCAATCTTCTGCATACCGAGAGCCAAACCTACGGATACTGTAGTCTTGCCATTGCCCGCCTTGGTAGGACTGATAGCCGTAACAAGTACCAAATGATGGTTCTTAAACTTTGCCTTGTCAATGGCATTGGTAGAAATCTTAGCAATATATCTACCATAATTCTCAACTTGATTCTCCTCGATTCCCAATTCTGCTGCGATATCGTTGATTGGTCGCAGTTTCACAGATTTTGCAATTTCTATATCAGATAACATTGAATATTTATTTTAATCGTTCTATAATGTTTTTGTATCTTGTATTCTAACTGATAGCACCAATGATTTCCTGTACCGACGAACACCCATGGTTATCGAGCCACTCATTGATTCCATCTTTCACCTTCTTAGTGATGGCAGGATCGACAAAGTTTGCCGTACCGATTTCAATGGCAGTGGCACCACACATCAAGAACTCTATCGCATCCTTTGCAGAAGAGATTCCGCCCAAGCCTACAACAGGGATCTTGACAGCATGAGCCACATCATAAACCATTCGGAGCGCAACTGGCTTGACACATGGACCGCTCAAACCTCCTGTACGAATGCTGAGCAACGGCTGACGCTTCTCAATATCGACTGCCATTCCCATGAGCGTATTGATCAGGGAAACCGAATCGGCACCTTCCGCCTCACATGCACGAGCGATGTCGGCGATACTTGTCACATTAGGCGAAAGCTTCACGATAAGCGTCTTGTGATAAACCTTGCGTACCGCTTTCACCACGCTCGCAGCACCCTCGCAAGTCACACCGAAAGCCATACCACCATCCTTCACGTTAGGACAAGAAATATTCAGCTCGATGGCTGGTATCTTATCCAATTCGTCAATATGCGCAGCACAGGCCGCATAGCTCTCAGGAGAATGACCTGAGACATTCACAATCATATTGGTATCAATGTCCTTGATCTGAGGATAGATATGATTGCAGAAATACTCCACTCCCTTGTTTTGAAGCCCTACACAGTTGAGCATACCTTGCGCAGTCTCAGCCATACGAGGATAGTCATTTCCCTCACGAGGTTCCAGCGTCGTACCCTTGACGATGATTCCACCGATTTCTTCCAACGGAACAAAATCGGCGAACTCCAACCCATATCCAAAAGTGCCTGAAGCCGTCATGACAGGATTCTTCAAACTTAAGTTATTTATTTTTACATTTAGATTTGCCATAACAAGTTCTTAATATTTAACACCGGACCATCTTTACAAACACACTGATTACCCTTTACGGTTTTCTCTACACAGCACAAGCAAGCACCTACGCCACAAGCCATCTTGTTCTCCAAGGAGACCTCGCACTCTACGCCAGCTTTCTTGGCATAGCGAGCCACATTCAGCATCATCGGCTTAGGACCACACGTGCAAATCATATCAAACTGCTCATTCTGCAAAACGGAATGATTCGTCACAAAACCTTGCTCGCCTGCACTACCATCTTCGGTAGTAATACAAACTCGTCCAACCTTTGCAAATGCGTCTAGCTCCAAGAGGTCGGTTGCCTTACGTGCTCCCAACAAGAAAATAGGCTCGACGCCTGCATCTTTAAGACATTGGCCAAAATATAGCAATGGGGCGACACCTACGCCTCCACCTACTAGAAGATATCTCTCACCCGTCTTCTTAGGCATGGAGAATCCATTGCCCAGAGGAAGGACACAATTGAGTGTATCACCCACCTTGAGCTTTCCTAATTGACGAGTTCCATCACCAATCATGGCGACAAGCAACCAAAGTTCATTACGCACTCTATCCACAAAATTGATAGAGATAGGGCGTCGAAGCATCGTAGTAGGGGAATTCTCTACCTTTACTTCAACAAATTGTCCAGGTAGCATTTCTGGCAAAGGGTTCTCATCAGTAAGCTTCAACAACACATGCTTATCACTCAAAAAATCCACAGAAACGACCTTCAAGTCTAAAATGTATTTTTTCATCACGATTATGAATGTTTTGTGCAAAGGTAATGTTATTTTTTGACAACACAAAAGAATCTACACATATTTTATTATTTTAAGATGAAATAAACCTATTTTTTAGGGACAAAAGTCTCCCAAGTCTGATCATCATAAAAGATACGTATCTCTGTGATTCTTCGTTGCTGTTTGTCAATTATTTTAACCATTTTCTGAGCTTCTTTTTTAGGTGTATTATTAACACCATGCATAGAAGGTGTGTCAAAGAGTGATGGCGAAGCAGGGGAGGATTGAGCAGTCGGAGCTGAAAAATCAAGCGTCGCTTCCAGAGAGTCGCCATACCCACGGCGTTCTGTATTTAAACCGTTAGTCATTCCTTGAGGAGAACTATCCTCCATACCATTCATCGTGCCAGAACCAGCATCTTTTCCTTGCTGAGAATTATACATAGGAGGAGTACCATACATGATCCAATATACATTCACCTGAGGAAAACTTTTATGAATTCCATCTACGATTGCGAGAGAAGGATTGGTTTTTCCATTGAAAATATTACTCAATGTTGCAGGTGTGGTACCGATAAGCTGTGCAAAGTTTTGCTGGGTGAGATGCTGATCTTCCATCAGCTGTCTAATTCTATCTTTCATTGTCTTCTAAAATTTACAAAGGAATTTTCCAAATTTTGATGATATATTTACGAACAAACGGCTTTTACCCCCGATTTCCGATTTCATTTACAAAAGTAAAGCAAAATTTGGTAACTACCAAATAAAAAGGAAAATATTTAGATTTTTAAACTTTATATCTATATTTATAAATATAAACTTCTGTGATTAACATGGATGGTTTTTAGGTTTATATTTATATATATAAATCTACCAACAAAATATAGTTACAAACATTTTCTTCAATAAATTTAAACTATCTACTGAATTTCAAAGTGCTACTCATACGATATATTTATTATTTATGCTTCCATACAAGCTTTACACGTTAATTCATCATTTATCACCTTGTTATTTAATCATATATAGCACATATAACATTGGTTTTCAATATGTTATATTTAAAATAAGCTATATGTATATTTATTCATTCAGAAAATTAAACCAATATTTCTATATTTATAAATATAAATCTCGACATTCACAAACAGCATTAAGTTTTCTAGTATTTATATTCATAAATCGTAATAGAGATTTATTTTATAAAACTTTACCTTTATAAACTTTACGATTTTAAATACTAACAAATGCTAATGTAAAACTAAAGACCTCGCAAAATGGCTATTTTTTCCATTTTTGCGATATTCTAGCCCAAGGATGGAGCTGAAAGAAAATACGCCAGCAATGAGATAGGATATTTTGCATAACTATCTGATATACAAACTAGTTAAAAGCATATTTCACTATATTGCCAAAAAGCTCATCTAGCTCAAAAAACAAGGAAATAAGACGTTTTTCATCCCAAAATAGGCAAAAAAGAACCCCAAATTGCATCCATTTTCAATGAAAAATGCTGCAATTTGGGGAATATTTAGAAGTATAAATGCTATCCGATACGTTTATCACGACATGAAGTACTTATCTCAAAATAGAAGCACTCGTCAGAAAACTCATAGAGAGTATCAATCACTACCCTACCCTCTTAATGGAGAATAAAGAAAACCAATTCTTTCATCAGTTCGCCAGCCGAAGTATTAGGATTATTCAGACCTTTAGTCTTTGCATCCACCTCCCTAAACTTGTCGATAATCGCCATCACTTTCACGCCATTGTAGTTTCTCATTCCTGCGATATAATCACGCACCGCCCAAGTTCCTTTCAAATCCAAGAATTTTGCAAGCTCACTTTCATTCTGTTTATTCGGTGCATAATAAGCAATCATCAAATTTTGGAAATAAGAAAAGAGCATTGGGAGAAGAGCAAAGATCGAACCACCCTTAGGATTATTGTCAAAATAATTGATAATCTGATTTGCCTTGAAAACATCACGATTCACGATAGCACTTCTCAACTCAAACGCATTGAAATCCTTGCTGACGCCAATGACTTTCTCCACGATCTCGGGGGTTACTCTTTTTTCGTTCTCAGGAAGAGAAATGAGCAGCTTGTCCAACTCCGATGTCAATCGATGCAAATCGGCACCGATATGGTCGACCACCATTTGAGTAGCCTTTGGTTCTATCGTCGCCTTCCGCTGTTTAAGATATGTCTCAATGAAACCTGGCAATTGATAATCTCTCAATTTCTTGCTTTCAAAGACAACACCCACCTGTTCAGCTCTAGGAAGAATCTTCTTACGCCTATCAATACTTCCATTTTTGTAAGTCATCACAAAGACGGTTGATTTTACAGGATTTTCGAAGTACTTCTCGATCGCTTCAAAATTTCGCAAATTTTGAGCCTCTTTCAAAACCACTACCCGATATTCCGCCATCATAGGATAGCCCTTGCATTGGTCTGCCACCTGGGCAGCAGTAGTGTCCGCACCGAAAAGTACCACCTGGTTGAAGTCTCGTTCTTCAGGTTGAAGTACATTCTCAGAGATATAATCACACAATTTATCTATATAATAAGACTCATCACCCATCAACACATAAACGGGTAAGAACTTGCGAGCCTTCAAGTCTTTCATGATAGACTCGTAACTTATTGCTTGTTTTTTTTCTGCCATTTCAATATTTTTTGTATCTTTGCAAACCGAAAATCTGCATTGAATTTTTCTGCCACAAAGGTACAAAATATTTTTGAACTTAAACAGAATAAAATGCAGAAATCAAAATACTATATATATAATAAGGTGTAAATCTCCTAGACCAGCACCTTCAAAACATGATTTTACATGATAAAACTGAATCTTCCTACATTCGACATCAAACTTCGTGGCACGAAAGAACACCCGATGATATTCGACATTTTGAGAAAAAAATTCATTGCACTCACTCCTGAGGAATGGGTACGCCAGCACTTCATCCACTTTCTGGTTGAACACAAAGGTTACCCCACAGGTCTCCTTGCCAACGAGGTGCAACTTAAGGTGGGCGACAAACAACTCCGAGCTGACAGCGTATTATATTCCCGAGAGTTGAAACCACGCATGATTATCGAATACAAAGCTCCTCACATCCCGATAACCCAAAAGGTTTTCGACCAAATCACCATCTACAATATGCTCCTCCATGTAGATTACCTCATCGTAAGCAATGGCATGCAACACTACATCTGCCGCATGGATTATGATGGTAAAAAATATTTATTTATTGAAGACATTCCTGTATATGAAGATTTATTGACAAAATAGCATTTCAAAGAGGGGAAAAAGCTTGGATTTTACGCACGTCATTTTTTGCGAATTTCCGACCACTCTACAGTTCGTCTGAAAATTCGAGAATTACGAGAGGATAAGATTAACGTGAATGAATGCCATCTGTACGACATAGGAGTGTTCCCATGCGCCCCAAAAGAATAAAAGCGTTCGTTATTTTTTGATAAAAAAAATCCTTTCTCTTTGTTTTCTCCTTATTTTATACTATCTTTGCAAAGATATAAAAATAGCAAGATATACTGCAATGTAAAAGCAAGATATACTGCAAGATAAAAGCAAGATATACCACAATATAAAAATAGATAAAACAATATAGTCATGGCACAGAAAAATATCAAAATAGCTGTAGCAGGCACTGGTTACGTTGGCCTAAGCATCGCTACTTTGCTTAGCCAGCATCACCAAGTAACAGCAGTAGATGTGGTTCCTGAAAAAGTAGAACTCATCAACAACCGCAAATCGCCAATACAAGACGAGTACATTGAAAAATATTTGGCAGGAAAGGCTCTCCAACTCACTGCCACTACCGATGGCGAAGCAGCGTACAAGGATGCTGACTTTGTGGTTATCGCCACCCCGACAAACTATGACCCTGTGAAGAACTATTTCGACACTTCACACGTTGAGGAAGTCATTGAACTTGTCATGAAGACCAACCCAGATGCCATCATGGTCATCAAGAGTACGATACCGGTAGGTTATACAGAGAACATACGCAAGAGATACCATTGCGACAACATCATATTCGCTCCAGAGTTTCTCCGTGAGAGCAAGGCTCTCTACGACAACCTCTACCCTAGTCGTATCATTGTAGGCCGTCCAAATGGAGACGAGCGTCTTGACAAGGCTGCGCACACCTTTGCCGAGTTATTACAGGAAGGCGCCATCAAGGAAAACATCGACACATTGTTCATGGGACTCACCGAGGCAGAGGCTGTCAAGCTCTTTGCCAACACCTACCTTGCCCTGCGAGTAAGCTATTTCAATGAGCTTGATACTTATGCCGAGATGAAGGGACTTGATACCAAGGCCATTATCGACGGCGTAGGCCTAGACCCTCGCATCGGTACTTTCTACAACAATCCTTCTTTCGGATATGGCGGATATTGCTTGCCAAAAGACACCAAACAGTTGCTTGCCAACTATGCCGACGTTCCTGAGAACTTGATACAGGCCATCGTAGAAAGCAATCGCACTCGTAAGGATTTTATCGCAGACCGTGTGCTCAACAAGGCTGGTTATTATGATTATGCCAACCAGAACAACTATCGGGCTGAAGAGGAGAGACCTTGCACCATCGGTGTCTATCGCCTCACGATGAAAAGCAACAGCGACAACTTCCGTCAGAGTAGCATCCAAGGCGTGATGAAACGAATCAAGGCAAAAGGTGCCCAGGTCATTATCTACGAGCCTACACTCGAAGATGGAACGACTTTCTTCGGAAGCCGTGTGGTGAACGACCTCAATGCTTTCAAGCAACAAAGCCAGGCCATCATCGCCAATCGTTACGACAAGTGCCTGGATGATGTAGAGGAAAAAGTCTATACCCGTGACATTTTCAGAAGAGACTAGAGAGTGAAGAGTTCAACAGCTTGTTAGGATCTAACTCACAGTAAATGACAAATAAACATTAAACGATAAATAAACATTAAACAATAAATAATACAATAAATAAGAAAATGGCAAAATTAGTAATCAATTCCTACGAGGAATTTGCATCTCATCTTGGTGAGAAATTAGGAGAGTCTGACTGGTTGCAAATAGACCAGGATCGTATTAACAAGTTCGCTGACGCAACACTCGACCCACAGTGGATCCATGTTGACGTAGAGCGTGCGAAGGTAGAAAGCCCATATCACAGCACCATCGCTCATGGCTACCTTACCCTCTCCGTACTCCCATATTTGTGGCAGCAAATCCTCGAAGTCAACAACCTGAAGATGCTCGTCAACTATGGTATGGACAAGATGAAATTCGGTCAGCCTGTCATCACCGGTTCACGCATCCGTCTCGTGGCTACACTCCACGACATCCAGAATCTCCGTGGTATCTGCAAGACCAGCATCAAGTTTGACATCGAAATCGAAGGCGAACGCAAGCCAGCCCTCTCTGGTATAGCCTCCTTCCTCTATTACTTCAACAACTAATAGAGAAATCCATACGAAGCAGGGCTATATTCATTATAAAATCTAGATAATATGGCAGCAGGAAAATGGATAGGTGGCTTTCTCGGTTTTATGACGGCAGGTCCTCTAGGAGCACTTGCCGGATTTGCCCTTGGCTCCCTCTTCGACCATGGGTTGGACGAAGTAAACCGGGAAGGCTACAACAATCGGGAATACGATGACGCATATAGTGCCTATAGCGGGCAAGCTAGAAACAGTCAACAAGGCTATTATGGCCAAAATCGCTATAGCCAGCAGCAAAACTACGAGGGACAGCGCAACAGTTTCATGTTCTCGCTCCTCGTTCTCTCTTCCTACATCATCAATGCGGATGGCAAAATCATGCATTCCGAGATGGAAGTAGTAAGACGATTCCTCCAGCAAAACTTCGGGGAAGCAGCCAAACAGCAAGGGGAACAAATTCTCCTGAAACTTTTCGAGCAACAGAAGCGCATCGGCATGGCGGAATACCGCACAGTGATACAAGACAGTTGTCACCAGATACGTTCCAACATGATGTATGAGCAACGCTTGCAATTGCTCAATTTCCTTGTCATCATAGCACAAGCAGATGGTGTTGTTTCCTCTGAGGAAATCACAGCCCTCAAGGAGGTTACCCTTCACTTGGGACTATCCATGGAAGAGCTTGAGCAAATGCTCAATCTACGCAGTGGAGCCTCGACCTCAAGCAGTCTGGACGATGCCTACAAAGTATTGGGAATCTCCCCTAACGCTACCAACGACGAGGTGAAGATCGCCTATCGAAAGATGGCCCTCAAGCACCATCCCGACAAGGTCGCAGCCCTTGGAGAAGACGTCAGAAAAGCGGCAGAGAAGAAATTTCAAGAAATCAACGATGCCAAGGACAGAATCTACAAGGCTAGAGGACTGTGAAAAGTTAGAAGTGAAAAGTTAGAAGTTAAGAGTTAGAAGTTAGGAGTTAGAAATTGACCTTCCTAAACAAGAAAAGCTCAAGAGTAGCATTTTGCCACCCTTGAGCTTTTTTATGTTTAAGGAAGGTAGGAAAAAATTCCTAACTCTTAACTTAAAAAAATCCTAACTCCTAACTTAAAAAGAACTCCTAACTTTATTCTGCATCCTCCGTTTTCTTCTTACGGATAGCACGCTTACGCTTTGGTTTCTCCTCTGCATTAGGAGTCTCAATCTTAACACCAGCCAATTCTGGGTCAATCAAGATACGACCGCAATACTCACAAGGAATAATCTTCTTGTGCATCTTGATATCCAACTGGCGCTGAGGTGGAATCTTATTGAAGCAACCGCCACAAGCATCACGCTGTACATATACGATGCCCAAACCATTGCGAGCACCCTTGCGAATGCGCTTGAAGCTAGAGAGCAAACGTGGCTCAATCTTTTTCTCCAAGTCCAAAGCCTTTTCCTTCAAGCGTTCCTCTTCCTCGCGAGTCTCCTCCATGATGTCATCGAGTTCGGCACGTTTCTCTACCAAACCTCTCTCACGGTCAGACTTCATTTCCTCAGCATGATGCAAGTCACTCTGCTTCTCACGGATCTTCTGCTCACCCTCACGGATTTTCTTGTTGCAAAGTTCGATTTCCAACTGCTGGAACTCAATCTCCTTGCTCAAAGTATCGTACTCACGGTTATTACTTACGGTATCAAGCTGAGCATGATAGCGCTCCAAGCTGGCCTCAGCCTCTTGGATTTCACCCTTCTTCTGGGCAACAGCTCTTTGGAACTGGTCGATGTCACGCTGAATGTTCTCGATACGAGTGCTAAGACCAGCGATTTCGTCTTCCAAGTCCTGAACTTCGAGAGGAAGTTCACCTCTCAAAGCACGCTTCTCGTCAATGCCTGACAATGTGGTTTGAAGCTGATAGAGAGCCTTCAACTTCTCTTCCACAGTCAAGTCTGTAGGATCTTTCTTTGCCATAATTGCTTTTATATTTTAATGTTGAATGTTTAATGTTGAATGTTAAATGTTGAATTAGTACATCCCTCTTCACTCTAAAGATAGAGTATCGGATTCGTGTTGATCTCCGAGATGACGCATTTCACACCAGGGCACTTCTCCTCGATGACACTTTGGAATATCTCGCTTGTGAACTGCTCGCTCTGATAATGCCCGATGACACAAATCTGGATTTCCTGCTCATGGCCGAAATATTCGTGATAGTGCATTTCGCCCGTAACGAAAGCATCTGCACCTGCAGCTATTGCAGCGTCGAGCAAGAATGAGCCAGCGCCACCACAGATTGCGACTTTCTTGATAGGACGGCGAAGCAACTGGTTGCACTGCACACATTCCACATGGAAACGCTCGCGAAGCATCAACACCAAGTCATCCGCTGCAATACCCTCCGCAAAATATTCTTTTACCTCAGGTGAAAGCATATTGGCTTTGTTTGCAAGACAGATATCCTCATCATTGATTTCGCCGATTACGCCATTTCCGCCTTTTACGCCATCCACTTCCTTCTCTCCACCGAAGAACCGTAGGTTTCGAAGGCCGAGTTTCTCTGCTATCTTGAAGTTGACACCTCCTGTCGCTGCATCCATATTCGTATGCATGGAAACGATGGTAATGTCATTCTTAATTGCCTTGCGCACAGTACGTTGCACATAGTTCTCATCTGATATCCTCGCCAACTTGCGGAATATCAACGGATGATGACTCACGATGAGATTGCAATCTTTCGCTATAGCTTCATCGACCACGGCCTCAGTGACGTCAAGACACAACAATGCCCCTGACACTTCTACCGCCTCTGTCAATCCAACTTGCAAGCCGGCATTATCATATCCTTCCTGCAAGGGCAGAGGCGCGTAATGTTCAAGGGCATCAACAACCTGATATATTTTCACGCTCCTTATTTTTTAAGCTCCTTATTTTTTTTACAATTATAGGTTCACAGCTCTTGCCATCAACCCCTTTTTCATGTTTTAGGTTGCAAAGTTACTCATTTCTTGGCGATTTTGTCTCCTCAAATCCCTTTGTTTAATATTATTTAATACTTTTCCATCAAATTATCAAAGTTCTTATCACTGATTTTGCGGATTTTTCTTTACTTTTGCAGCTAAATTGTTTAAATTAAAATACGTATCGCTTATGTATCACTCAACTTTACCCTGTGAATTCGTGCTTCCTGCCGAATGGGAACGTCAGAGCGGCATTATGCTCACTTGGCCACATGCTGGCACAGACTGGAAACCATACTTGCGACAGATAACCGACACTTATCTGGAGCTGTCCGATGTCATCACTCGCTTCGAGCATCTTCTCGTGGCCACTCCTATCATCGAGAGCACCAGGGCTATGCTTGCAGAACGCCTGACGGCAGAACAGATGAGCCGCGTACATCTCTATGAGATAGACAGCAATGATACATGGGCTCGCGACCACGGACCCATCACGATGACTTGCAAGTCGCGCAACACAGGTTACATGATGCCTTACATGCTCCTCGACTTCAAGTTCAATGGCTGGGGAGAAAAGTTCAGATGGGAGAAAGACAATGCCATCACCCTCAACCTCTATTATCAAGGGGCATTTCAAAACTGCGCCATCAACAACCACCAGGGTTTCGTACTCGAAGGTGGCAGCATCGAGAGCGACGGCAAAGGCACCATCTTCACCACCTCACAATGCCTGTTAGCGCCTCATCGCAACCAGCCATTCGACCGTGAGCAACTGGAGAAACTCCTCAAGAACTTCTTCCAAGCACAGCGCATCGTTTGGCTCGACTACGGCAACCTCGTAGGCGATGACACCGACGGACACATCGACACCATCGTCAGGGTAGCTCCACACGACACCTTATTATATATGGGGTGTGACGACCCAAAAGATGAACAGTACGAGGATTTCCAGGCACTCGAAGCACAACTTCAGAAACTCTTCACCTTCGAGGGCTATCCTTATCGCTTGCTCAAGCTTCCGATGCCCGACGCCATCTACGACGAAGGCGACCGATTGACGACCGACAAGAATTCGAAGGGAGACCGATTGCCAGCTACCTATGCCAACTTCCTCATTCTAAACAGTGCCGTGATTTATCCTACGTATAATCAACCAGAGAAAGACGAGGAGGCCAAGAAACAGATACAGCTTGCTTTCCCTGATCGTGAAATCATCGGTGTCGATTCACTCACCATCGTGCGACAACACGGCAGCATCCACTGCCTCACCATGCAATTACCAGAAGGAACGATAAGGAAGTGAAGAACGAAAAGTGAAGAGTGAAGAATTATATGCTTTAAGATTATATATTCATTATCAATGAAATTAGGAATTTTACAATTACATATTACGGCTGATATTGCCGACAACAAGACACGCCTCGCCGAAGGCATCATCGACCTCGCCCACCGTGGCGCAGAACTCATCGTGTTACAGGAGTTGCATAATACCCTTTACTTCTGTCAGGTAGAGGATGTAGATAACTTCAATCTCGCCGAGCCTATCCCAGGTCCTTCGACGGAATTCTATGGCAAGCTCGCCAAAGACCTCGGCGTAGTCATCGTCACCTCGCTCTTCGAGCGTCGTGCGCCAGGACTCTACCACAACACAGCGGTAGTCATTGAGAAAGATGGCACCATCGCCGGCAAGTATCGCAAGATGCACATTCCTGACGACCCAGCCTACTACGAGAAATTCTATTTCACCCCTGGCGACCTTGGTTTCCACCCTATCCAGACATCGGTAGGCAAGCTCGGTGTGCTCGTTTGTTGGGACCAGTGGTATCCCGAGGCAGCCCGCTTGATGGCACTTCAGGGAGCGGAGATTCTCATCTACCCTACCGCCATCGGTTATGCCAAGTATGACACCGAGGACGAACAACAACGCCAGCGTGAGGCATGGACTACCGTGATGCGAGGCCACGCCGTAGCCAACGGCTTGCCTGTAGTGGCAGTCAACCGAGTAGGGTTCGAGCCTGACCCAAGCGAACAGACAGGCGGCATCCAATTCTGGGGCAGCAGTTTCGTGGCTGGTCCGCAAGGCGAGCTCCACTATCGCGCCAGCGACAACGAAGAGGAAAGCCTCGTCATCGACATCGACATCAAGCACAGCGAGGACGTACGCCGTTGGTGGCCGTTCCTCCGTGACCGCCGTATCGACGAATACAAGGATATTACAAGAAGATTTATCGATTAAGAAACTATCTCTCCCACATGAAGTCTACAGATAGAGCCGTAGCCTTTCATGTGGGAGACCTAAATTGAATAAACTGTAAAAATCAGGATAATGCAGAATTTGGAAGTGATGGTGGTTTTGTTCATCATCGTGATTTTAGGTTATGTTGCCTGCAAGTTAGGATATATGGGCGACAAGTTTGACAAGAAGTTATCAGCCATAGTTGTCGATATCACTTGTCCGCTATTGGTACTTTCATCCGTAATGGGCGACGAACTACCCGACCGCACGCTCATCCTGCCCCTGTTGGGCATTGGCTTTCTCACATACATCATCTTGCTGGTGTTCGGATTTTGGGTACCACGGCTCATTACCAAGAACCATGACGATCAAGGCATGATCGGTTTTGCCTTGATGTTTGCCAACGTAGGCTTCATCGGCTACCCTATCGTCTCTAGTATCTTCGGGCCGAAGGCTGTCTTCTATGCCGCCTTGCTCAACATGCCGAATACCTTCTTCATCTTCACGGCAGGTGTAATGCTCGTCAAGGGGGAGTACAGTTTGAAGCAGTTCAATCCCAAGGTACTGGTGAGCCCAGCGATGTTAGGAGCGTTTCTCGCAGCCATTTTGGTGGCATTAGGAGTACACACACCCGACATCATCGCCCGTCCTATCACGATGGTGGGAAACATCACCGTGCCAGCCGCCTTGATGATTATCGGCAGTTCGATGGCAAAGTTGCCCATCAAGGAAATCGTGGGAAGCCCGAAGGTTTACGTTTCCTCGTTCTTACGTCTGGTCGTTGTGCCATTGAGCATCTATTTTCTGTTCAAGATATGTGGAGTCAGTCCGCTCATCAATGATGTCAACACGGTGGTCATTGCCATGCCTGTGGCAAGCTTTGGCACGATGTTCTGCCTCAAATATGGTCGCAACCCATCGCTCATCACCGAGATGACATTCATCACGACCGTAGGCTCTATCATCACCATCCCGCTCATCACCCAACTATTCTCGTAAAGGTAAAAGGGTAAAAGAGTAAAAAGGTAAAAAAGTAAAAAAGTAAAAAGAAATTAAGAGAGATATGGAACAAAATCCACAAAAACATCGGGAAACTTCGCAAGCCAACCAACAGGCTTCGCAAGCCAACCAACAGACTTCGCAAGCCAACCAACAGAATTCCGTAAACCCCAACCCCATCATTTCGGTGATACCACTCGCCGTACTCATCGCCCTCATCATCGTGGTGGTCAATCTCTTCCCCGACGATGCCTTGGCAGGAGCCTCCCAGGTAGCCCTCATGATAGCCACCGCTGTATGCGTGGCACTCGGCATGGCGATATACAAGATGCCCTGGAGCATCTTCGAGGAGAAAATCAAGAGCACCGTTGGCGATGCCGGCGTCAGCATCCTCATCCTGCTGCTCATCGGCATGATGTCGGCTACCTGGATGATTAGCGGCGTGGTACCTACGCTGATTTACTACGGCGTACAGTTCATGTCGCCCACCTTCTTCCTGCCTTGCGCCTGCATCATCTCGTCGATCATATCCGTGATGACAGGTACCTCGTGGACCACCATCGCCACCATCGGCATCGCTTTGATGGGCATCGGCGATGCCCTCGGCATCCCTTCCCCTTACACGGCAGGAGCCATCATCTCGGGTGCATACTTCGGCGACAAGCTCTCACCAATGAGCGACACCACCGTACTCGCCTCCTCCATCGCCGGTGCAGACCTGTTCTCGCACATCCGCTACATGCTCTACACCACGGTGCCAAGCATCACCATTTCTATCCTGCTCTATCTGGTCATCGGCATTTTCTACAACGGAAAGCCTGTGGAAATCAGCCAGTATCTCACCGGGCTCGACCATGGTTTCAACATCTCCCTCTGGACGATGCTCGTACCGCTCTTCACCGGATGGCTCATCTATCGCAAGACACCTTCGCTCATCACGCTCCTGCTCTCCGCCCTCTCCGCTTGCATCTGCGCCCTCATCCTACAGCCTGAGGTATTGATGAAGATAGCGGGCGAAAGCGAGATTACCGCCAAAAGTCTCTTCGAGGGAGTCATGACTACCTGTTATACACACACACAAGTCGATTGCGGACTGGATAGTATCAATGAGCTGGTGGCTACCCGAGGCATGGCAGGTATGCTCAACACCATCTGGCTCATCCTCTGCGCCATGTGCTTCGGTTCTTGCATGGTAGCCAGCGGTATGCTCCACGCCATCACCAAGATGCTCCTCAAGAGCATCCACAGCACCGTCTCGCTGGTATGTTCTACCGTAACATCGGGCGTGCTCCTCAACCTCGTGATGGGCGACCAGTTCCTCTCCATCATCATGAATGCCTCCATCTACAAGGAGGAGTATGCGGCACGTGGCTACAAGCCCGAACTGTTGAGCCGAAGCACAGAGGATAGCGCCACGGTAACCTCGGTACTCGTGCCTTGGACCGCCTGTGGTATGACGCAGAGCACCGTGCTCGGCATCCCGACTTTGGTTTATCTGCCCTTCTGTTTCTTCAACATCATCAGCCCTATCATGAGCTGCCTCGTAGCGATATTAGGCTTTGTCCCTAAGCCTCAGCCAACGAATAATCCCCAGGTCTCGAATTAGAATCGAAACCTGGGGATTATTTATTTTAGAACAACTTATCTATGTCTATCGACATACCGATTTGAAATGTGTGTCCAATACCTACTTTTAGGTATCAGACGGAATATCAAACATTTACTAGCCTTCAAGCGGCAAGCATTCTTATCTTATTTCTCGACATCCTTGCCTTCCGTATCTTTCCCTGAATAAAACCAGAAGCCAACTATCAGAGCCATGAACACCACGAGAATGCTAACCATTTCCACGACATGATGTCCAGGATCAACCCATATTTCCTTGAAGAATCCATTGCGAGCAGCCACCTCCACAGCAGTCCAGAACACGATGATGGTCGCCAAAGCCATGCGGAGGTTTCGCCCCCAACTCTTGATGCGCAACTCCTTCTTGAACATCAAAGCCGAACCTATCAGACAGAAGATAGCCACGCCATAAGTCACAGGATGCTTGTCGCCCAAGAACACAGGGTCGTAGCAGAACATCAGCACCAAGTACAATCCCCACATCATGATGTTCCACTCCATGAAGGTGACGATGGCAGGATGATGAGCCATCGGACGAAGTTCCACCCTGTCCTTCACGCCACAATGGTTCTGAATCCAACGGATGAAGTCGCAGCCTGTGCGAGTGCAGAACACATACATCACGATGAACATCATCCACATACCGAAGCTGGCAGGCATGAGGAGGTATTCCAGCCGTGAGCCATAAATCGCCTTATAGTCGATAGGCGCACCATATCGTTGGGCATAGTAGGCGAAGAGGAACTCCACCCACCCCGTCCAGAAGAGCAAGGCACCCGTCATTCCAAAGCAAGTCTGCTTGGTGTCGCCCTTCACGAAGACACCGCAGATGGTGACGACCAAGCCCACGAAGCCCATGGCGAAAGCCGAGTAATGCAACACGGTAGGTTCCAAAAGGTGCTCCATGATAATCATGAGCGCATGCCCCAAAGGCATCAACAGCAAGATGATGAGAATCGACCCTATCGTCTTGCCCCAATATAAACTTTTCATTTCCATATTCTGACTTTTCATTTTCATATTCTAAATAACAGTTCTACAAATTGGGCTGCAAAGGTACTATTATTTAGACAAATGCACAATACCTAAAAATGATGAAAACAATTATTGCTCATATTGGGTTGCAAAGGAATAAAGAACAACGGAAACATCGCCGATGACTTCATTTTGGAGAAACAAAGGGGCTGAAAATCAAGCTATTTTTATGACAATCTTTCATTCATCCATAGGAAACAAAGGCAATCCATCGTCTTCATCACCAAACTTATCAAAATCGCTACGGAACAACCTATCCTGTATAACTCGGTATTTTTCAAATTCCGATTCCGCAAAACTCTTGGCAAACTCGGCAGAAACCTTACCTGCATCTTGCAGGACTTCATCACCACCAGCCTCAAGAATGATGTCTATTCGTTTCGCCCAATCCTCCATTGTCATAGGGATATGTCGATTTGCCATACGCTCAGCCATATCCAATACAGAGTTAACAAGCCTCCCCATATCCTCCAATTCCACTTGTTTCAGATAGTTCTTGGCGATGCTCACATCAGGCTTTACTATTTTTCCGTCAGGAGCTTTTTCCCAAGTTACCAGCCCCATGTGTTCCTTTGAAGCATCAGCCCTTTCCACGATAAGTTCACCAGCAGTATGTCCATGAACAGCATAGTGCATTTTGTTCTGAACTTTCTTATAGAACAAGCGAGTAGTAGGAGCATCCTTGTTGTAATCCACAGCCGTAGCATAGATATCCGTGAGTTTTTGATAGAAACGTCGTTCGCTCAACCTTATCTCCCTGATCTCAGCCAGCAGATGCTCAAAATAGTCCTCACCAATGAATGCCCCGTTCTCCATTCGCTTTTTGTCTATGATATAGCCTCGAAGCGAGAACTGACGAATGACATAAGTACACCACTGTCGGAACTGGGTGGCACGGATGGAGTTGACACGATAACCTACGGAGATGATGGCGTCGAGGTTGTAAAACTCTGTTATACGCTTTACATTTCGGGCACCTTCCTTCTGAACTATTTCCATTTTGGAAACAGTTGCCTCCCTACTCAACTCCCTTTCTTCAAAAATATTGTTCAAATGTTTATTGACAGCAGGCACACCTACATCAAACAGCTGCGCCATCGCCTTTTGCGTAGCCCAGACAGTCTCGTCCTTATACAAGACCTGAATGCCATCCTCCTTTCCTTCTGCTACAAAAGTCAGGAATTCCGCAGTACTATTTCTTATTTCTCTTTTCTTTGCCATATCATTGCTATTATGTAAACCCATATCATCCGATACGTTTGGCAAAATTAACCTTTTTCTGCGATAACACAAAAGAAAAGGCTCAAAAGTTTGCAGAAAAGAGAAATAATGCTTATTTTTTGCATCATCTTTAAAAAGGTATAGAAAGAATGATGAATATGGACAAAGAAGGGAACAACATCATACAGCTTCCCCTTGAGGAAATCAAACTCGCCTTTGCAGCCCGATGTGTAGAAGGAGCAGCAAGGAAACTGGGGATGCCCTATATAAAGGTATATAACCGTATGAAGATTATCGTATATCATGGAGCCACGCAAGTCATCGAGGATCCCATTTGCAAATTTGGCAGACCGAACCTAGACTTCGGCCAAGGCTTTTACGTGACCGATTTGAAGGAGCTTGCCATCAAATGGGCACAGACGATAGCACTGAGAAGAAAGGAAAAGCCATTGCTCAACCAAGAACTTCTCAACAAATACTTAGTTTACAATGGAACAGAAGAAATATAATCAAATAGACACCAAAGTCGCAGAGATTCAAGACATGATACAGAGTTACCAAATCGGTGGCATCTCCTACGAACTATCCCAGTGCCTCAATATATCCCCAGCCCAAGCTCTCGACCTGTTCTACCACAGCAAGACCTGTGCACAGCTCCACGACAAAAGTACAGGATTGTACCTCATGAGCAATGCCTATGTCGCCGATGACTTCATTTTGG
>ERZ808278.495-NODE-495-length-25199-cov-21.508909_pt1 | contig 25199 bp, 23 predicted proteins | sample MGYA00521239_ERZ808278 | MGnify/ENA primary metagenome ERZ808278 (study PRJEB31516, sample SAMN03275600) | gut metagenome | biome: mammalia-associated habitat; material: feces | host: Papio cynocephalus | place: Kenya | collected 2012-07-17 ... | reverse complement strand
GCTTGAAGCTCCCGTAGCCTGGCGGCTTGTCTTTAGGTCAATATGGCTTTTTGCCCGTTGTCCGCGCGCTTCGCGCGGCGTTGAGAAGGCGGGCTTTCGATGCGCGCTGTTTTTTTTTCGCGGCTGAAATTCGCGGATGCGGGCTGCCCTTTCTTCCAGGTTTGCCGCCCGCCTTTTTAATGGAGCGGACAGCGGAACCGCGCAGGGACGGCGGGCAGGCCTCTGTGTGCCAGCCCGCCTTTTGGCCTCTTTTTCGCGCGCTGTGCTCCTGCCTTTTGTTGTTTTGCAGCTTTTTATGGGTGGAATTGACAAAGAAGAGTTATTTCTTTATGATGTTTCTATAAACAGAAACATCATAAAGAAATAACTGGAGAAATATACATGTACGAAGAATCTATTGACGGTTTTTTTGGTGATTACGGCGGGAAATATATTCCTGAAATTTTACATTCGGCGATTGACGAACTTGATTCGGCTTTTAATTTTTATATTCACGACAAGGATTTTTTAGAAGAACTGAACATTTTGCGTCGCGATTATATTGGCCGCGAAACTCCGCTTATGTTTGCTGAACGCGCTACTGAACTTTTGGGTGGCGGAAAAATTTTCATAAAACTCGAAGGCTTGGCAAATACTGGCGCTCACAAAATTAACAATGCTATTGGTCAGGTTTTGCTTGCAAAAAAAATGGGAAAAAAGCGGATTATTGCAGAAACAGGCGCAGGGCAGCATGGAGTCGCAACAGCCGCAGCCTGTGCAAAACTTGGAATGCAGTGCGTAATTTATCAGGGAGAAGTCGATGTTCGCCGGCAGCAGCCAAATGTGGCTTCAATGGAGCTTTACGGTGCGAAAGTTGTTGCCGTAAAAACAGGCTCTCGCACATTAAAGGACGCTGTAAATGAAGCTATGCGCGACTGGGCTACTAATTTTGAAACTACACATTACTGTCTTGGTTCTGCCTTGGGACCAGCTCCTTTCCCTGACATGGTTCGCACTTTTCAATCCATAATCGGCGAAGAAGTAAAAAAACAGTGTGCAGAGCGCAATATCCAGATTGATTCTCTTGTTGCCTGTGTCGGCGGCGGTTCTAATGCTTCTGGATTTTTTGCCCCATTCTTTAAGGACGAAAAAATCAAACTTTATGGTGCGGAAGGTGGTGGAAGTGGACCGGAAATTGGAAACAACGCAAGCCGCATGGTTGGAAATTCTGCGCGCGACGGAATTATGCAAGGTTTTAAAAGCCGTTTTTTGATAGATGCCGACGGCCAATCTCAAAAAACAAGTTCGATTTCTGCGGGACTTGACTACCTTGGAATCAGTCCTCAGCTTGCAATGCTTGGAAAAACCGGCCGAATCACTTTTGAAGCAATCCGCGACAATGAAGCTCTCGAAGCCGTTAATTTTTTTGCAAAAAACGAAGGAATCCTTATGGCTCTCGAAAGTTCACACGCGGCGGCTTATGCAATGAAACTTGCGCCTAAAGTTCCAAAAGACAAGGCGATTGTCATAAATATGTCAGGACGAGGCGACAAGGACGTTTTTATTACAAGCCCTGTTTTCCGTCCTGAAGAATGGAAAGAGTTTCTAAAAAGCGAATTAAAGCGTCTTGAAGAAAATAAAGATGTTCACGAAAAATATTAAAATTTGGGCGTTCTGACAGCCGCAAAAAGCGGCTGTCAGCCGGGCTTTTCGGGGTTCCGCGCCTAACCGCGCTTCATTCGCGTTGCGAACGGCTTCGCCGCCCCTACAATCCCTAACGCAGGTTTTGCAGATTCAATCACCAAAATTAAGGAAAAAAATTATGATAAAATTGATGTCGCACTTAGTTGCAAATTATCCAAATCCTGAAATTTCTTTTGCTGCCGCTGAAGCTCTCGTAAAAGGCGGAGCCGACTTTTTGGAAATTCAGCTGCCGTTTTCTGATCCAAGTGCAGACGGTCCTGTAATTCAAAACGCATGTTCAACTGTTCTTGCAAACGGAGCAACAACACAAAACGGCTTGGATTTTATCGCAAAATTGCATAAAAGCTTTCCAAATGTAAAAATTGCAATAATGTCTTATGCTTCCCTGATTTTTACTCCTGGTGTTGATAATTTTTGCCGGAGAGCAAGCGAGGTTGGCGTAAATGCAATGATTATTCCAGACTTGCCGTTTGACTGCGACGAAGGTCTTTCTGTTGCCTGCAAAAAATACGGAATGGAAAATATTCCTGTTGCGGCTCCAAGCATGACGGACGAACGCCTTCAAAAAATGCTGGACTTTGGTTTTAAGACGATTTATGCGGCTTTGCGTGCAGGAATTACTGGAATGGACACAAAAGTCGACTCTCATACAGTTGAATTCTTAAAAAAATTAAAACGTCAAAATAAAAGCGGTTTTGTTCCGGAAATTTACGGTGGATTTGGAATTCACGGAAAAGAGCAGGCACAGGCAATAGCGCCTTATGTCGAAGGAGTCGTAGCAGGCTCAGTTTTTGTCCGCCTTATAGATTCTGCAGCCGGCGACAAAAAAGTTCTGCAGGACACAATTTGCGCAAAAGCAAAGGAAATAAAAGGCCTTTAGTTTATATCAGACCAAGTAAGTAACAAAACTCTGTTCAGAACCTTGTTTTTTGGACAGAGTTTTTTTTATTTACAAATCGTTTTGATTAGTCGATTGAATTTACCGGTTTGTTTTCTTTTAGCCATAAAATGCGCTGGTTGCTGCTCCCGCGGTAATTTAAGGTTATGTCTTTTAATTCCTGTTTAAATGGTCCGTCCACGAGAACATCGATGCAGTCGAGCATGCGGTCTGTTACTTCGCAGTGCTTGCGTCCATCGGAAGGTTTTAAATCTATGTCGTAAATGTAGCCGCTATAGCACCAGATTGTTTTTTTTGGGAATATTGCACGGACTTTTTCCAAAAATGGCGCAAGGACGCGCTGATTTTCTTCTTCAAAAGGCTCACCGCCAAGAACGGTAAGCCCTTGAATATATTCTGGCTTTAGGGCTTCGAGAATTTCTTCTTCTGTTTTTTGAGTAAATTCCTGGCCGTAGTTAAAATTCCACGTCATCTGATTAAAGCAGCCTGGACATTTATTTCTGCAGCCGCTTACAAACAGGCTTACTCTAACTCCAAGCCCGTTTGCAATGTCGATTTTTTTTATTTCGCCGTAGTACATTTTTTACAGATGCAAAACGCGCTCTTTAATTTCTTGCGTGCGTCCCTGATTCCAGTATTGTGTTCCGATGTAGCCACAGGTTCGGCGGGCAACATTCATTTTTGTCTGATCTGTGTTTCCGCAGTTTGGACATTGCCAAACCAATTTTCCGTCAGCATCTGCGACAACCCGAATTTCGCCAGTGTAACCGCATTTTTGGCAGCAGTCGGATTTTGTGTTCAGTTCAGCATACATTATGTTTTCGTAAATATGCTTGAGCAGAGCGATTACAGCAGGAATATTGTTTTCCATATTTGGAACTTCGACATAACTTACAGCGCCGCCTGGAGAAAGCTCCTGGAACTGGCTTTCAAATGTGAGTTTTGCGAATGCATCAACCTGTTCAGTCACATGCACGTGATAAGAATTTGTAATGTAGTTTTTGTCTGTTACGCCTTCAATTTCGCCAAAACGACGTTTTAAGCATTTTGCAAATTTGTAAGTTGTTGACTCGAGAGGAGTCCCGTAGAGCGAGAATGCAATGTTTGTCTGGTCGCGCCATTCGGCACATTTTGTGTTCATGTAGCGCATTATTTTTAAGGCAAAAGGAGTTGCTTCTGGATCTGTATGAGGTTTTCCAGTCATGTATTTTGTACATTCGCAAAGTCCTGCGTATCCGAGAGAAATAGTTGAATATCCGCCGTACAAAAGCTTGTTTATTACTTCGCCTTTTTCAAGACGCGCAAGAGCGCCATTTTGCCACAAAATCGGGGCAACATCGCTCGGAGTATTCAACAGCCTGTTATGACGGGCCATAAGAGCTCTGAAGCACAACTGAAGGCGTTCGTCAAAAATCTTCCAGAAAGCGTCCATATTTCCGCCAGACGAGCATGCTACATCGACAAGGTTGATTGTTACAACGCCCTGATTAAAACGGCCGTAGAATTTTGGTCTGTTTGTTTGAGGATCGTGGTAAACAGTAAGGAACGAACGGCATCCCATGCAAGGATAACAGTTTCCGTCTTTGAGTTCCATCATCTTTTTTTCGGAAATATAATCTGGTACAAGGCGGCGCGCTGTACATTTTGCAGCCAGTTCTGTCAAATAAAAATATTTTCCGTCTTCAGAAATATTGTCAGATTCAAGAACATAAATCAGTTTAGGAAATGCTGGAGTAACCCAGAAACCTGCCTCGTTTTTAACGCCCTGAAAACGCTGCTTTAAAACTTCCTCAATAATGAGCGCAAGGTCGGACTTTGTCTGTTCGTCTTTAACTTCGTTCAAATACATAAAGACCGTAACAAAAGGGCTTTGGCCGTTTGTCGTCATCAGTGTTACAACCTGATACTGAATCATCTGAACACCACGGGTAATTTCGTCCTTAAGGCGCATTTCTACAATTTCCTTAAACTGTTCCGGGTTGTAGTGCAGACCTGTTTTTTCGGCAATTAAGTTCATTTCGCGGATAATCTTTTTGCGGCTTACATCAACAAAAGGAGCGAGATGTGCGAGCGAAATTGACTGGCCTCCGTATTGGCTCGAAGCAACCTGAGCAATAATCTGAGTTGCAATGTTGCAAGCTGTAGAAAAAGAATGAGGCTTGTCGATTCTTGTGCCGGAAATAACAGTTCCGTTTTGGAGCATGTCTTCCAGGTTTACAAGGTCGCAGTTATGCATGTGCTGGGCAAAATAGTCAGCATCGTGAAAGTGAATAATGCCTTCGTTGTGCGCCTGTACAATGTCTTCGTCGAGCAAAAATCGTTTTGTAATATCTTTAGAAACTTCTCCAGCCATGTAATCGCGCTGAACCGAAACAACAGTCGAGTTTTTATTTGAATTTTCCTGCTTAACCTCTTCGTTCTGGCATTCAAGCAGCGAAAGAATCTGCTTGTCGGTCGTGTTTGCCTTGCGCATAAGTTCGTGCTGATAACGATAAGTAATATATTTTTTTGCAATATCAAAAGCGCCAGCCTTCATAATTTCTTTTTCGACCATGTCCTGAATAGCTTCGACGTTCATTTCGTGATTTTCAGAAGCGCAGGCATTTTCGATATTTTCTGCGATAGATTTAATTTGATTGTCAGAAAGCTGGTCGCTGAGCGGAACTTCGGCATTTGCCTTCGAAATTGCCGTTATGATTTTTTTTATGTCAAAAATAACTTCCACGCCATTTCTTTTGATAATCTTCATTTTATAGTTTTCCTCCGAAAAATATTTTAAGAATTTTTAGAAAATCACTTGACAAATTGAAAAATATGGTAGTGTCAAAAATGATAAAAAAGCCCCAAAAAACGCTATATTTAGTGTTTTTGGAGCGCTTAAATAATATATATCGGACATAAAAAAACTTCAATCGCAAACCGCTAAATTTGCATAAAAAAGTTTTTTAATCGGGCGGCTTTTTGCTGCGCAAAAAACGGGCTCTCCAGGGCTACGGCTTTTGCCTCCGGTATTTTTGCAGGCAAAAACACACGCTTCGCGTCCCTTCCGATCCCTGCCGCAAGCCCTGAATATATAAAAAAATCTGTCCTTTTACACAGTTTACGCGAATTGGTATAATTTATTTCTATAAATAAATACAAAAAACTGAGGCTTTTAATGATTAAACTTGTGGCTTTTTTAGGAAATTATGGCAGCGAGTACGAAAAAACTCGGCACAATGTTGCCTGGCAGTTTGCTGCGCAGCTTCCTTTTTACAACAGATTGAATTTTCAGAATAAATTTAAAGGCGACTATGCTGTTATAGAAACTTCTGTGCTCGCACATTGGTTTGCAGAAACAGGAATGTATTCTAAAAAAGACGGTTCTGACCCGATTGTGCCGGAAGGCTCTCCAGATAAAATCTACTTTTTAAAACCGCTTACTTATATGAATTTGAGCGGAGAAAGCGTTGGAGAACTTGCCCGTTTTTATAAAATTCTTCCGGAAGAAATTTTGGTTGTTCACGACGAGCTTGAGCTTCCTTTGGGAACTGTCAGCTTAAAATGGAGCGGCGGTCTTGGAGGGCACAACGGCCTTCGTTCAATGAAGTCTGCTTTTGGAACTGCCGATTTCTGGCGGCTGCGTTTTGGACTTACAAAACCTCAAAACCGCGACATTGCCGACTACGTGCTTTCTAATTTTACGGCAGACGAGCAGATAATTCTTGCTCAGGAATTTGCACAGACAAATGAAATGTTTGCAAAATTTTTGCTTTCCACGGACGAAAACCAGCAGCGTATTTTGCAGGGCTGGAGCAAACGAAAACTGATTTAAGGGGGCTTGGGGGAATTTTCCCCCAGGAGAAGGGGTAGCGGAAAACGCGGCAATTTTGCCGTGGTTGCAGCGCAGGGGAAGGCTTTCCCCTCCTGTCTTTTCTGATTTTTTCATTAGACAATAAGCGGGAATTTTTATATATTTTAAGTATGGCTAAATTTATTGATGAAGACGAAAAAAAAGAAAAAAAAGTTTCTGCAGACGCTTTTGCTGAGAAACTTTTAAAAACTCGCCAGATTGTTGTCAGCGGCGAAGTGAACGAAGAACTGGTTGAAAAAATTGTAAAGCAGCTTCTTGTTCTTGAAGCAGATTCTGATAAACCGATTTATCTTTACATTGATTCTCCAGGAGGCTCAATCGACGACGGTTTTGGACTTTACGATATGATTCGCTTTATAAATGCTCCTGTTTATACAATTGGAATGGGACTTATTGCGAGCATGGGTGTAACCTTGTTTTTGTCTGTTCCAAAAGAAAGACGCTTTAGTTTGCCGAACAGCCATTTTTTGATTCATCAGCCTTTGATGGGCGGAAGCCGCGGTGTTGCAACTGATATTGAGATTACTGCTCAGGAAATTTCAAAATCGCGCGAAACTCTTACAAAATTGATTGCAGAAGCGACTGGAAAAGATTTTGAAACTGTAAAAAAAGATACAGAACGAGATCATTGGCTTACTGCTCAGGAAGCGGCGGATTATGGCATTGTCGGAACTATTGTTTCGAGCCGCAAAGAGTTGCCCGAAGCATAAATTTTGTGTTATATTAGGGCAATCAACATAAAAAAGGGTAATCGATGTTTTTTGAATTAACTGATTCTTTGTGCGCAGACATTTTGTTCGCCATGGAAAATCAGCAGCAAAATTTTGGTTTGGATGCGAAAAATTCCAGGATTGTTCAGTGTGAGCCAGAATCGGTTGATGAGGAAAATATTTATTCGCTGCCGTTGTGGACTAGTGCCGACGGCTACAGTTTGCTTGAAAATTTTATTGCAAAGTACAAAGGCATAAAGGCTTGCGGCGAACTTAAACAGATTTTACTTGAAGGACGGGGGGTTTTCAGAAATTTTAAAAATACATTAAAAAAGTATCCTGAAGCGGACAGAAGATTTCATTCTTTTAAGAACAAAGAAATGAAAAAAATGGTTTGCGAATGGTACAACGCACTGCGGGAGTCGTGGGGGCTGGAAACTTTAGAGCAAGACTTTTACGAATATGATGATCTGGTTCTTGAAGACTTTGCTTTCCGGACATTTTCTGCGGATATGGACAGCGGAAATGTTGCTTTTTTAGCAAGTGCTTTTTTTGAAGAATTAAAAATTCAATTTTCAGGTGAACTTGGTTCAGCTATTTCTTTACAACTAAAAGATCAGTTTGATTCAATCAACGCTCTGACTAAAAACTGTACTGGCGGTTTTGTTTGCCGTACTTTGTCGGACGAGTTTGCCGGTTGTGTTTTATATTCGGGTTTGTCCAGTAAAAAGGTTGCATTTTTAAACGCCCTTTTTGTAAATCAGAATTACCGTGGGCTTGGAATTGCCAGAGAGCTTTTATCAAGAAGCATTTCCACTTTAACCGAAGACGGAATTCAATTTTTTATAATTAACAATTCATTTGTGCCAAAAATGCTAAAATCAACATTGACCGATTTAGGTTTTGAAGAAAAAGATTTTGCTTTTGTGGCTGAATTGAACTAAAGCCTATTTAATTTAAGGCATTTTTTTTAGGAGTATCAAAATGGCTTTTAACAGACGTGAAACTGAACTTAACATGGATCAGGTAGCTGCTTTTTTGAAAAACGCAGTTTCTAAAGTAGAATCAAATCCGGAATATTACGAAGAACTTAAAAAAGTTTTTAAGAAAAATGTTCCTCTTACAAGACGCTCTTATGTTGCCGCTTTTCTTTTGCAGGCTTCAAAAGGCGCAATCTATCGCTTTAATCCGAACAGGACAGCACGCGAAAATTTCCGTGAACGCCGTGAGGAAAATCGTCGCAACCGCTACGAAGAAAGAAAAGAACGTCAGGAAAATTCTGAGAGCGAGCCAAAAGAACGCAGTCCTCGTGTAGAAATCGCACCAGAAAATGCTGCGACAGTTTTTGTAAGCATTGGACGCAACCGTCATGTATTTGCACGCGATCTTCTTGGTCTTTTTATCAACGAAGCTGGAATTGAACGCGAACGCATCGGAAATATCAAAGTTCTTGCAAATTATTCTTTTGTTGAGCTTTTCAAAGAAGATGCAGACAAGGCAATTTCTGCGCTCAACGATTTTGACTGGCGCGGTCGCAAACTTTCTGTTAGTTATTCTGAAAAGAAAGATGCCGCTGAGTTTTCTGAAAAAGAAAGCGAACCTGCAGAAGAATACATTAACAATGAAAGAGTTCCAAATGTAGAAAACAAGTCTGCGCCGATTGTTGACAGTTTTACCGCTTCAAATTCGGATACTGTTGCTCAGCAGGCTGCTTTTGCAAAAGAAATGGAAAAAGCGCCAATTGAAATGACAGACGAAGAAATCATGGCTCTCCGCAAGCCTCGCTCAAGTTCTTCTGCTGATCTGTAAAATTTAAATGGCATTGAGTTTTTGAAAATTTTGATTTTTAAGAGCTCAATGCTTTTTTTTGCGAATTTGTTTTTTTTGCAGAGGCTTTTTATGGTAAAAATTTTAAGAACGGGTCCGCTCGGTGTAAATTCCATGGTTGTAGATCTTTGTGAAAATAAGGTTTTTATCGTAGATCCCGCCAGCTGCGAATATTGCGGAGACAAAACCGTAATTTCTGATTATTTAAAAGAAAACAAAAAAGAGCCGGTCGCACTTGTTTTAACTCACGGTCATTTTGACCATGTTGCCGGGCTTCCTGTTTTGAAAGAATTTTATCCGAATATTCCTATTTTAATTCACAATGCTGATTCTCAAATGATTGGCAAGGACGCTTCTAAAATTCAAAAAGAAGAACTTGATGCAATCGGGTTTTCTGATTTTTTAAGCGCGGTAAAAAATCTTCCTTCTGCCGACTGTTTTTTGGAAGATAATAAAACACTTTTTGACTGTATGGAACATTTTTCCGGCGGACTTTCGAAAAAAGTAAAAGATTCTCTTAAAAACTGGAAAATTCTTCATACACCAGGACACACGATGGGAAGTGTCTGCCTTTACAACGAATCCGAAAAATTGCTTTTGAGTGGCGATACTGTTTTTTACGGAAGTTATGGACGGACAGACCTTGGCGGAAACGAAGTTTTGATGATGCAGAGCCTTAAAAAGTTAAAGCAGGACGTAGACGGAAAGACTTTGGTTTATCCTGGACACGATTATTGTGGCTTTAAAATGGATGATTTTTTCTTCTAAGTTTTGTTTTGCAGAAAAATTTCAAAATCAAAGCTCAAAAAATTCATATTTTATGTTTTCTTTTGTGACTGTCAAAACTGCGTAGCTTTTTTTTGAATTTTTTCTTGGTAATGAAATACTTCCGGGATTTAAAAGCAGAATATCTTTTGAAATTTTGGCAAATGGCACGTGTGTATGGCCGAAAAGTCCTGCGTCAAATTTGTTTTTTTCAAGATAATCGAGCAATTCCTGTGTTGAATAATAAACTCCAAAAAAATGTCCATGTGTTACAAAAAATTTTTTGTGTGCAACCGTAAAGCTGGCATCTTCTTGAATTTGTAAAATTTGCGGTTTATCTGTAAAAATTTTGTAATAAGGCGAATCTCCGTTTCCGCGGACAAAAATTACATTTTCTGGCAAAATTTTGTGTTCTGGAGGAGAGTTAAAGTCTTCTTCCATAATTGTTATTAAATCTAGCATTCCGTCGCCTGTAAAAACTAGGGCATCGCAGGTATTTTTTTGAGATTCCAGAACAGAGCGCAAATTTTTTGTTTGACCGTGGCTGTCCGAAATAACTAGAATTTTTGCAGTTTCTTTGTTTGCGAGATTTTTTGTTTTTTCTTGAATTAGGGGCATCAGTTAAAAATAAAATGATTTGCGGCTTTTAATCCGGATTCATAATCTGTGTAATTTGAAACCTGTTTTTGTTTCCCGACAATTTTTTGCACAACTTGAATTAAATTTTTATTGATTTCAAGCGGGGCGCGAAGTTTTAGCATTTCATCGATTGCATTTAAAAGCATTGAACTTGTGTCAAAATCTGGAATGTTTGCAGTTTGCTCCATTTCGAGAGAATTTTGTTTTGGAGTATAGTCGAGGACAAAATCTGCCGTCGATTCGGAACCGAGCGTGTCGTCTTGTTGAAAAAATGAAAAAACTGGATATGAACGTTTAAAAACTTTTTCATTTTTGTTTTCTTCCTGCTGTTTTATAGAAAGGTCTTCGAGTCTTGCAAGTGCGTTGCAAAGTCCTTCTGGAGCGCCAAATGTTATTATTCCTGCAAGATTTTTGTCTTCAAGTTTTGAATAAATTGAACTGATTCTTGGTTTTCCTGCAACTAAAAAATCTTCCGGATAAACCAAAATTGTTATTAAAGCTTCCGTTTCGTCAGTTTTGACACCGTAATTTATGTTCAAAAGCTGTTTTATTTTTTCGACAGTTTGCAAATCGTTGTAGCTGTGTCCTAAAACTACGGCAATTGTTTTGCCGGAAAGATATTCTTTTGTCTGTTCGTCCAAAATGTTTATTTTGACGGCAGTTTTCTGTTCTTCGGTTTGAATTTCTTCTGTAGCCGCTGGCTGTGTTTTTTGTTCTTTTGTGCAACTTGTAAATCCTGCTGCACAAACAGCAAAGAACGCGCTTATAAAAAGTACGTCCTTTGAGATTTTTTTAAATTTTATCTGATTCATTTATTCTTTTATCGTAATATTTATAAGAAGATTTGAGCGTTTTGATGAATTTTGATTGGTTGGATCATAACTTTCTAGTTTGCCGATGTTTTCCGACATTTTTTTCAAATTTTCTTTTGGTGAAGTAGAAGAATTTTCTGTATAAGAAGATTTAGTGTGTTTTCTTACGATAACTGCTCCTGATTGACCTCTAGAAATTGATTCAGAATTGTTTTCTTCAATTTCAATGTCATCATCTTCTGTAGCTGCAATTTCCGGTTGCTGTGGCTGAGAAGATTTCCAGGCTGTAGTTTCGCCTTCGTAACCGATAATTTCTGTTCCGCCGTAAATGTTTTTTACGCTGAATTCAGTTCCGCGGACAGAAGCGGTTGCAACTGGTGAGCGAACTGTAAAACCAATTCTGCGGTCTTCTGTTTTTTTTACGTTTGACCTTAGAGAACCTGTGTCTAAGAAAAGTTTTGTTTCGTCCTTGTCTTTTTTTTCGGCGAGTTGCTCAACTGTTATTCGGCTCATCGGCGAAACTGTTACTGTCGAATTTTTTATTTTAATAATAAGTTCCGACTTAAAACCTGTCTGAATAACATCGCCGCGGCTTACAGAATTTCCTGTTTTAAGCGCAGTCCATATTCCTGCGCGCTGAACTTCTGTTTTTCCTTTTGCAGAAACGACTGTTGCTTCAAATGGGGCAGAAAAAGCACAAACAGAACCAAAAAGTGTTAAACAAATAAATGCAAACGTTTTTACTGTTTTTTTCATTTTGTTTCCTCCATAATTTAGAATGTAAGAATTGCTTTCAACGAAATCGACGTTTTGTTGTTTTCAGAGTTGTCTTTGTCAAAGAATTGTGAAAGTTCTGCGCCTGCAAACAAATCGCTTAAAATCTGCCAGTTTGCAAGTGCTTTGTATTGAAAGCCAGAATATTTGTTTTTATTTTTGTTTGTGTTAAAAACTGCATCTGCATTTGCCGCAACAAGAAGATTTTTTACAGGCTTTATTGAAGCAGAAAGCCCGGCTTTAAGGATTCCGGAAAATTCTGGTTCTTCGAGCGAATTTACAGCAGTTGAACTTGTAATTGCAGAAAAAGCGTTTACCGAAGAATCTTTGTCTTTTTCTTCTCCTGTAGTGTATACAGCGTTGAAAGAAAATTGTGTATCTTTAAAGCCTGGATAAAAATAAATTCTTGCTTTTGAAAGGTTCGCAATTTTGAATTTTTGGTCGTCGTATTTAGAGAATTCGATAGCTGCCGTCAAATCGTAAAAAAGCCCGTTTAAAACAGAAACCGGACCTTCGAGTTTTCCTTCTGCAAAAAGCCTGTTGTAATTTTTCCCTTCAAGCCGGCATGCATTTAAAACTTCGGCAGAAAACGTCTGTTCACCAAAAAAAGACGGCAATTCAACTTTTAAACCTGCAATAAGATATTTAGCGCATAAATCGTAGATTTTGTCTTCGTCGGCGATATAGTCAAAGTCGTTTAGAGTGATAAACTGGGAATTTAAAAGACCTGTGTAAAAACCGTAGGCGCTGGCTTTTATTCCAGGAAGTTGAAATTGAACTTCCGCCCCATCTCCGCTCTGATTATATATAATGGAAGAAATGTCTGAATAATAAAAACGTCCAACGTTGAATATAAAATTTTGCTTATAAAAAACAAACTGCGCGTTGTCAAGATTTATTGCATTTGTTGAATCTTTTTTGTCGGCGTCATATTCGTGCTGAAAACGTCCCTGTACAAAAAAATAATTTTTTGTGTCTTGAAAAGGAACCTGTCCCCAAATCGAGGCATAGTTTTTTTGATTGAGTTTTAGGCCATCGTTAGAAAAAGTATCCTCAAATTTTGAATTATTTCCAAGGCTTCCGCCAAAATCGAATGCAGAAAGCGAAATTGCTGCAAAAAAAGCGGATACTGTAAGAATCGATTTTTTCATATTTACTCCCGATACAAAATGTCTTTTTGCAGTTTTTATTCTTGCGAAAGGCAGGCATTAAAAATTGCAATTACATCCCGGCCGTTTACTTTTTGCGATGGATCTGAGTTTTCTGGTAAAATTTCTTTTGCCTGAAGTTCTTTAAAGGCGTAATGCGGATTTGAAAAAAGCGTATAAAAAATTCCGCCTTTTAAATTTGCAAGTTTTGCAAAAATAAAGGAAAGTTCTGAGAGTGTAACAGGTGATGATGAAGAAATTTCTTTTTTTAATGGAAAATTTTCTTTTAGAACGTCGAGCGATTCTTCGTAAGACGCGTTTTCATCAATTTTTTCCGAATATACTCCGTAAAGATACGCTACTTGACCGTAAGTTGCAGTTTTTGAGTTGATGAGTTCTGTTAATTTTTCGGAATTTTGAGCAGCTGCAGAAAAAGAAAGCAATGCAGCAATCAGCAGCAACAGACTTTTTTTCATATTTCCTCCGAGATTGAAACTATTTATATGATTTGAAAAGAGAATTGAAATTTAACTATATAAAATCATAACATGTGTTATACTTTTTGTCATAATGAGAGATAAACTTTCTAAAAATTTGTTAAAAAAGTCGATTGATAAAATTGCGGTTTTTCTCGTAATTTTACTTTGTGCTTGTGCTGGATTTTTTGGATTTTTTCAAAAATTTGATTACAGGCTTTACGATTTTATGCTTTCGCTTAGAAAAGAACCTAAAAGCCGGCAAGAAATTCTTTTTGTTGAAATTGACAATAAGTCGCTCGAAGATTTAGGGCCATGGCCGTGGAGCCGCGATATTTTTGCAAATTCTCTTTTAAGAATGAAGGAACTCGGCGCAAAAACAGCAGTTTTCGATATTGAATATCTTTCTCCTTCTCATCTTGGTGTAAATCCTCAAGCCTCTGTCGAAATTGGAAATGCCCTCGATTCTCAAAAAAAAGATGTTTCGGATTTTATAAGCCAGTTTGCTGATGCTGCCGTAAGCGGAATGTACGGAAAAAAGGACTTGATTCAACTTGCATCTGACGCGATTGAAGATTGGGTTAATCCGGAATTTGATTCTCTAAAAGAAAGCATCTTGAATTCGAGTTTTCAAGACAACGATGAGCTTTTTGCAAAGGCGATTCAATTTTTTGGAGATACTTGGCTTACGGTCAATATTTTGGATTTGGATATAAAATATTCTCCTGAATATCTGGAATATGTCCGAAAAAAATGCCTTTATTTTAATGTTCAGGACAAAAAACAACGGATTTTAAAAGGAAATCAGTATTATTTGATTGACCAGGGCGGAGACAACAGACTTGGATTTTGTCCAGCTCTTGAGCAGTTTATGAAAGGCGCAAAGGGCGCAGGTTTTACAAATGTTGTTTTGGACAGCGATGGAACGAGAAGACGCGTTGAGCTTTTGAGCCGTCAAAATGATGGGTATATCGGACAGTTGACTTTTGCTCCAATTCTAAAAAAACTTGATCCGAAAGAACTTATAAGAATGCCGTTTTCTCTAAAATTGATAGATGCAAAGAATCCTGACAACGAAGCTGAGCGGATAAATATTACGATTCCTTTGGATGCTCATGGACGTATGCTGATAAACTGGCTCAACAAAGAATTTATCGATTCTTTCCGCCGGGAAAGCGTTGTAATGCTTTACCAGTTGGACGAAACTGAATCAAAAATAGTTTCGCTTTTGGAAACCTTGAATGGATTCAATTTATGGGACGCACAGGGAAAGCCGCTTTCCTACAAAGAAGAAGTTTCTGGACTTTTAAACGATTACAATTACATAAAGCAGTATAAAACTTTTCTTTTGCAAAAATGCCGCGGTTTTGCGGAAGACGGAAAGGCAATCGATGGCGGAATTTTGCCAGAAGAATACACTGATTATTTTGACGCGCGGCAAACTTTTTTTGAGCGTGTAAGAAATTTTATTGACGGTTTTTATTTTGAAGAGATAAATTCCCGTCTTGACGAAATGAAAAATGAACTTGATGAGCAGAATTATATAGACATAAAAGATGAAATTAAAATTCTTTACGAAAATCTGAAGAATGAAGACGAAATCTATCATGGAACTTTTAACGAAAAGAAAAAAGCCTATGACGGTTCATTTTGTATTGTCGGAAATACTGCAAGTTCTACGACAGATTTAGGAACAACGCCTTTTAACCGCGCTTATCCGAATGTTGGAACTCACGCAAATGTTTACAACACGATTATGAACCAGGATTTTGTCCGGGAAATTCACTGGCTCCTAGGTTTTGCCATAGCTTCTCTTCTTGCATTTTTGTCAGTTGTTTACACCGGCGGAAAAAAAGCCTGGATTCAGAATATGTTTGGAATTTTTACTGTAATAATTTCTGTCGGCTTGCCGTTTGGATTGATGGGCTTTTGGGGACTTTATGTTCCTGTTGTTGCGCCTGTGGTTGTAACAAGTTTTTCTTATCTGCTTGTTGTTGTCCTGCGTTTTGTTACGGCAGAAAAAGACAAAGGCGTGCTCAGAAATGCTTTTTCGACTTACCTTGCCCCTGCTGTTGTTGAAGAAATTGTAAAAGATCCTTCAAAATTAAAACTCGGTGGCGACGAAAAGAGAATGACAGCGTTATTTTCTGACATAAAGTCTTTTTCGGCTTTTTCGGAACTTGTAACGCCTACAAAGCTTGTAAGCATTTTGAATGAATATCTTGGAAGCATGTCGGACAGAATTCTTGCAGAGCAGGGAACAATCGACAAATATATCGGCGATTCAATCGTAAGTTTTTTTGGCGCTCCGATTGATTTAAAGAATCCTGCATGGAATGCTTGTGTTTCTGCAATTAGAATGAAGCAGGAAGAAACTCTTTTTAACAGGCGTGCTTTGGCAGATGGAACAATTCCTAGGGCATTGGAAACAAGAATCGGTATAAACAGCGGAGAAATGGTTGTCGGCAATATGGGAACAAGCGCAAAAATGAATTATACGATTATGGGCGACGCTGTAAACCTTGCAAGCCGTCTTGAAGGCGTAAATAAAGTATATAAATCATGGATTTTGTGCAGCGATGCAACCTGGAAAGAAGCAAATTCCGGCGAAAATTTTGACAAAATCCTTGCAAGAAAACTCGACAGAGTACGCGTTGTCGGCAGGGCGGAGCCTGTTCAGCTTTGGAATATTTTGGGCTTAAAAGAAGAACTTCCTGAAAATGTTCTTGAAGCGGCAGAAATTTTTAAGAATGCAATGGAGCTCTATCTTAAAAGAGACTTTATAAAAGCAGGAAAACTTTTTATAAAGGCAAATAAATTTGTTCCAGAAGATGAAACTCCTTTGGTTTACGCTCAGCGCTGTAAAGAATATCTTGAAAACGGGTTGAGCGTAAACTGGGACGGAATTGTTAATATGACTTCAAAATAGCAGCTTACGCCGGATGCGGAGGGCTTTTGTTGCTGGACAGGCTGGGCTTTTGCGCAGCCCGTCCGGCAATGGAGCGAAGGCGGAACCCGGAGCAGCCGGTTTTTGAGGACATAAGCATTTTTGTGCAAAATTTGCTGCTAAAATGCGGCCTGCCGTCCAAATTTTAAAATTATTCGAGAACTAAATCTACGGTCTGGGCGTCTGTGGCTTTTACTAAATCGACTGGCGAAATTACAATTTGCTGTCCGCGGACTCCGGCGCTTATGTAGATTTTTTCAAAATTAAGGGCAGTCTGATCGATAAATGTCGGAAACTTTTTTTTCATGCCAAGAGGTGAACAGCCTCCGCGAATGTAGCCTGTTAAAGCGAGAAGCTCGTCGGGTTTGACAGGGGTGATTTCTTTTGAGGCGGATGCGTTGCGGGCTTTTTTTAGGTTGATTTCGTGAAGCGCGCTTTGGCAAAAAACGAAAATTTGCTTGGATTCGTTTCGCATTACGATTGTCTTAAAACAGGCGGCTGGATTTATTCCGAGTTTTGCCGCGATATTTTCGGCGGCTCCTCGGCTGAGCTCGTGTTCGCCGTCGTCTTCGTAGCTTAAGGTTTCGTATTTGATTTTGAGACCGTCAAGGATTCTCATTGCGTTTGTTTTTTTCATGATTTTTTATATTATCTACAATTTTTTTAAATTTATAGTCTTTTTGCGAAAAATTTATTATCTTTAATAGGAAGATTTTTTAATAAGAAGTTTTTTTTGGAGGATATTATGGCTAAGGCAAAAACACCAATCACGCTGCTTTGCGGTTATCTTGGTGCTGGAAAAACGACTCTTTTAAATCAGGTTCTTTCTAATCAGAAAGGTTATAAGGTTGCTGTTATTGTAAACGATATTGGCGAAGTGAATGTTGATGCAAAATTGATTGCCGATGGAGCAAAAATCACCGACACTTCGGACATTGTTCCTCTTACGAACGGCTGTATCTGCTGTACTTTAAAATCTCAGCTTTCGCAGAATATTGAGAATCTCATAAAATCTGGAAAATACGATTATGTTATGATCGAGGCTTCTGGCGTTTGTGAGCCAATGCCGATTGCTCAGGAACTCGAAACTATAAAAAACGGCGTTTTGGACAATGTTGTCGGAGTTGTTGATGCTGCCCGTCTGGTTGATGAATTTGCCGGCGGAAACAAACTTCTCGACAAAAAAGACATGGGCGAAGAAGACATTGAATCGCTTTTGGTTCAGCAGATTGAATTCTGTTCAACTCTCGTAATCAACAAAAAAGACCTTGTTACTGAAGACGAATTTAAAAAAGTCCGCAAGGTTATTGAAACTCTGCATCCTGGCGTAAAAATTATCGAAACTGACCATGGCAAGGTTGATGTTGCAGAAATTCTTTCGACACATTCATTCGACTTTGAAACAGTTTATGCCGCTGCCGGCTGGTGCAAACATCTGGAAGAAGATGAAGTTGAAGAAGACGAGCATGAGCACGAAGAGCATGAACATGAACACGAAGAAGACCATGATCACGAGCATGAACATGGCCATGAGCATCATCACCACGAGCACAAGCACGATGGAGATTCCGGGGCAGACGAAGACGAATACGGAATCGGAACATTCATTTACTTCCGCCGTAAGCCGTTTGACCGCCAGAAACTTGATGAGTTTGCGGCAAAATGGCCAAGAAATATTATCCGCTGCAAAGGTTTGATGTGGTTTGCAGACGAACCGGAAATGGCCTGGGTTTTTGAAACAAGCGGAAGACAGATTCAGGCAGGCTATTCTGGACAGTGGATTGCCGCTGCTCCTGCAAAAGAACAGAAAAAAATCCTTGCACAGAACCCGGAAATTCAAAAAGAATGGGACGAAACTGTCGGCGACAGAATGATAAAGCTCTGTATTATCGGACAAAAACTTGACAAAAAGGCAATTTCTGCCGAGTTGGACAAGTGCCTTGCCGAATAGCAAATTTTTCTAAAAAACAGCAAAAAAAAATGAATGCCGTCTGAATTTTTTTTGAATTTTGGACGGCATTTTTTTGTTTAAAATCAAATTTTGCACAAAACAAAACTTAACTTAACAACCGGCTGCTTCGGGTTTCGCTTTCGCTGCATTGTTGAAACGGTTGTGCAAAAGCACAACTGTTTCAACAACTAAAGCCCTCCGCATCCGGCGTAAGATTTTGTAAGTTTGTTCTGAATTATCCAAATATTTTTCCAGCTAAAAAATCATAAAAGTTGTTTACAAGAAAAATCAGGAATCTTGCGTCACAAATATCTCAGCTATGGAAAAAAGGACTGCTTTTCCGCTGATAATCGTCCGGTCTTTTTCTGTTCGGCAGTAGAGAATTCCGCCTCGGCTTGAAGCTTGGTATGCTGTAAGATTTATTTTTTTTAATTTTTCTGTCCAAAGTGGAATAATATGGCAGTGTGCCCTTCCGCAAACAGGGTCTTCTGCAACGTTGCATTTGGGAGCGAACGACCTTGTTATGCAGTCGAATTCTTTTCCTCGTGCAGTTACATGGAAGCAAACGCCTTCAAGTTCCTGAATTATTTTAAAATTTGGTTTTATGTTTCGGACTTCTTCTTCGTTTTTTAGCACGCATACAATATCCGCTCCAATATATGCTTCTTGCGGCTTTGTTCCGATTGCGTTTATTATTTTTTGTGTTATAGGAATCGGCTTCAGCTTAAATGATGGAAAATTTAACGTAAGAAATTCACTGTTTTTTGTTACAGAAAGAAGACCGCTTAAAGTGTCAAATATTATTTCTGTTGTTTCCGGTTCAAAAAATCTTGTAATTATAAATGCTGTTGCAAGAGTTGCATGGCCACAAAGCTCAACTTCTCCTCCAGGGGTGAACCACCGCAACTTATAAAGTCCCTTTTTTTTGTCTTTTACGGCAAATGCAGTTTCTGAAAGATTGTTTTCAACTGCGATTTTTTGCATAAGTTTTTCGTCAATCCAGTTTTCCATTATGCAGACTGCCGCAGGATTCCCTTTAAAAATTTCGTCCGTAAATGCGTCAACGACATATTGTTTCATTTTGTTCCTCCAATAATAAGAAAGTTTGCAACGCAAACTTTTAAAGATAAAAACAGACGCCATTTTCGGCTGTTTTTATCTTGCCTCTAAAAATTTTTCTACACGGGTCAAGGCTTCTGCAAAATTTTTTCGTCCAAGTCCGATTCTTAAAAAATTATCTTTTTTTTCAAGAACTACAGACGGAACAATCAGGACACCTGTTTCTTTTAACAGTTCCATGCAAAAATCCATAGAGTTTCTTTGGTCAGAAAGTTTTACGTAGGCCGTAGTTGCTCCTTTCGGAGGAACATATTCAAACAGGTTTTTATGTCTTTTTATAAATTCGTCTAAAAGTATGGCATTTTGTTTTGCAATCGAATTGTTCCGTTGAATTATTTTTTCTGCATTGTCTAAAATTTCGCTGCCTGCAATTTGGCTCAAAATGTTTATGCAAGTGCTTGTAAAATGTCTGTAGGCAAGTATTTTTTTCATAAGTTTAGTGTTTTTTGTTGCAATCCAGCCAAGGCGCAGCGCTGGAGAAGCGAATGTTTTTGAAAAACTTCCCAATGCAATTGCATTTTCGTATAAATCTGCAAAAGACTTAGTTGAATATCCGTCTTTAATGCTTAAAAAACGGTAAACTTCGTCTGAAATAAGAATTATATTTTTTGAGCGGCAGACTTGCACAATTTCTTTCATTTCAGAATCAGTAAGGCAGGCTCCGGTCGGATTGTGCGGATAATTTAGTATTATGGCTTTTGTGTTTTCCGTTACTTTTGATTCAAATAAATTTATGTCAAATTTCCATTTGTCTTCAAAAGTCGGTGAAAATTCAACGATTTTACAGCCAATTTCTCTTGCAATTACAGAAAGTGACTGAAACGAAGGCTGATGAACAACGATTTCATCATCAGAGTCAAGAAGTGCTCGCATTGTTGTGTATATTGTTTCTTCGCCGCCGTTCATTGTCGCAATATTTTTTTCATTTAAAGAAGTGTAAAGTAACGAAATTTTTTTTAGCAATGGAAAATATCCGTTTTCAAGTGAGTATCCCAGTTGAATGTCTTTGTATTTTGAAAAATCGAAGACTGCTTCCTTCAGAAAAAGAGATTCCGGATCGGAGCTTCCCATCATAAATTTTGCCTGTTTTTCATAGCGTTCAAAATATTCATCGACCAAAAATTTGCTCATATCCATATTTATGCCTCGTTTTTTTATTGAGTTGAAAATAAAAGTTTTCTTTTGCCGGCGTTCAGAAAACTTTTGACTTATTATAAAATAAAGTATATGAATAAGGGAAATTGATTTTTATTATTCTAATATGCAAAAAGGTTATTTGAATGTATAAGTATATTGCGTTTCTAAAAGTAGTTGAGACTGGCAGTTTTACAAAGGCTGCTGATATTGTAGGTTGTACGCAGCCAGCGTTAAGCCAGATGATTTCTTCTTTAGAAAATGAACTTTCTGTTCAGCTTTTGCACCGTTCTCGATATGGAATAAAACTTACTTTGGACGGTGAAAAACTCTTTCCTTTTATAAAAGATTGCGTTGAACATTACAAATTGATGCGCCGGACTTGCGACGAAATTTGCGGACTTGAAACTGGTCTTGTTCGTATTGGAACAGTTTCGAGCGTTTCGTGCCATTGGCTTCCAGAAATAATAAAACTTTTTTGGGAAAAATATCCGAAAGTTCAACTGGTTCTTCATCAGGGCGACTATTCAAGCATTGCTGAATGGGTAAAGAACGGCTCTGTGGATTTTGGTTTTGTTAATCCAGCGGCGGTAAGCGGAATGGAGTCAAAGATTGTAAAAACAGGCGAATTTTGCGCAGTTGTTCCAAAAAATTATCCGCTTTCTAAAAAGAAATCTGTAACTCTTAATGACCTAAAAAACGAGCCTTTTCTACTATTAGAAGAAGGGGCTTACAGCGAGATTTTAGAAGCATTCCGTTTTGAGGGAATTTCTCCAGACATAAAACTTCGTGTTCATGATGATTATTCGATTCTTTCTATGGTTGAAAAAGAATTGGGCATTTCTATCCTTACAAAACTTGTTTTGAACAAAACTTGCTATGATGTTGTTTCTGTACCGATAGAGCCGCCTGTAAGGAGAACGCTTGCTGTTGTGTTTAAGAATTACAATTTGCTTCCGATTGCGGCAAAAACCTTTATAGATTTTATAATGGAAAGAAAATCTGAGCTTCTTTAACTTTTAATGCAGCCCGGATCGTAACGGCGCGAATGCGTCCGCCTTGGCGGATGGAGCGAAAGCGGAACCGTGGAGAGCCGGTTTGTGCTTGTGGTGTGCTCCTGATTTTTTTTCTAGGTTAAATTTGATGAATTTTGAGGCTGTTTATTGACTATTTTGCACAAAAAATTTATGTTTATTTCATACGGCAAAGACGCTGTAAATAAAACGCTATCATTGTCTTTAAATGCAGTGTGTGGAGTTTTGTTTATGGCGTCTTATTTTTTTTGCCCGCTTTTAAATGCTAATCAAAAAGGAGATAAAAAATGGCACTTAAAGAATTTAACGTTAAAAACGCTTACTGCAAACGCGTTTGGGATGAATTGAAAGCTCGCTACGCTGACCAGGAGCATTTCTTGCAGGCGGCTGGCCTTGTTCTTGAGACTCTTTCGCCGGTTGTTGACACAATGCCTGAGCTTGAGAGCACAGCAGTTCTCGAAAGATTTGTTGAGCCAGAGAGAATCATTATGTTCCGCGTGCCGTGGACAGATGACGCTGGAAAACCTCACGTAAACCGCGGATTCCGCGTTCAGTTTAACTCTGCAATCGGACCTTACAAAGGAGGATTGCGCTTTTCTCCAGAGGTAAGCCTTGACGTTCTTAAATTTTTGGGATTTGAGCAGGTTCTTAAAAATTCTTTGACAACACTTCCAATGGGCGGCGGAAAAGGCGGCTCGGATTTTGACCCTCACGGAAAATCAGACGCTGAGGTTATGAGATTCTGCCAGTCGTTTATGACAGAATTGTACCGCCACATCGGAGCTGACACAGACGTTCCAGCTGGAGACAAGGGCGTTGGCGGACGCGAAGTTGCGTTTATGTTCGGACAGTACAAGAGAATCACAAACCAGTTTACTGGTGTTCTCACAGGAAAAGGTCTGGACTTCGGCGGCTCTTTGATTCGCCCTGAGGCTACAGGATACGGACTTATCTACTTTGCAGAGTGCATGCTCAAGGCTGTAAACACAGACTTCAACGGAAAAACTTGCATTATCTCCGGAGACGGAAACGTTGCTCAGTACGCTTGCGAGAAAGTTACTCAGCTTGGCGGAAAAGTAATCACTCTTTCTGACTCAACAGGATATATTCTTGATGAAGATGGAATCGACGCAGAAAAACTCGCATTTGTTATGCAGTTCCGCGGCGAGCACAAGAAAATCGACACATATCTTACAAAATATCCGAAAGCAAAATTCTTCAAGGGCGAAAAGCCGTGGGGAGTCAAGGCTGACTGCGCATTCCCATGTGCAACTCAGGACGAAATCTACATGGAAGACGCTAAAAAGCTCGTTGCAAACGGCGTAAAACTCGTTGCTGAGGGCGCGAACATGCCGACACGCGCAGACGCAATCGAATACTTGCAGGAAAACGATGTTCTCTTTGCTCCAGGAAAAGCTTCCAACGCAGGCGGTGTCGCAGTTTCTGGCCTTGAAATGTCTCAGAACTCAGAGCGCCTCTCATGGACTCGCGATGAAGTTGACGCAAAGCTCAAGCACATCATGACTCAGATTCATGACAACGCTTACGAGACAGCGAAAAAATACGCTCCTTCAAAGACAACAGACTACGTTTCTGGCGCGAACATCTACGGTTTCCTCAAGGTTGCCCGCGCAATGGAAGCTCAGGGATTGGTCTGATTTAAGTTTTTTGCAGCATTAAAGGCTTTGAAAACTGAATCCGCGTGAATTTCGTTTTGCGCGAGTTACGCGGAAAAGTTCATCTTCTGTTTTATCCCGCATTTCGGTTTTGAAGTGCGGGATTTTTTGTTTTTATGGGCTTTATGTAAAATAGGCTTTTCTTGCCTTTTTTTCTTTTCCGTGGGATAATCCAAACTGCCGCTTTGGATTATCCCACGAAAAACTTAATTTTGGAAGAAAATATGGCTTTTATAGAGCGTCATGCAGAAAAAACGATAGAACGGATGTCCCAGTCGTTTCCAGCAGTGCTTGTTACAGGCGCAAGACAGACCGGAAAGACAACTCTTTTGAAAAACGTAACGGATAAAAAATCAGTCCGTTATCTTACGTTTGATGACCCGACGGAGGAGCAGTCCGCAAAAAACGATCCGCAGTCGTTTATTGATTTTCATCCGAGTCCGTTCTTGTTTGATGAAGTTCAGTATGTTCCTGAGCTGTTTCGGTATTTAAAAATAGAAATTGACAAGAACCGGCACAACGGAATGTATTATCTTACAGGAAGCCAGCAGTTCAGGCTTATGGAAAAAGCGACAGAGAGCCTTTCCGGAAGAATTGGAATCGTGCAGCTTTATCCGCTTTCCGCACGCGAAAAACGAGGCGACAGCTTTGACCAGCCGTTTATTCCGTCAAAAGACTACATTTTGCAGAGAAACAGCGAATTTTCTGGAAAGGAATTTTCTGCCGCAGAAACATGGAATTCAATTTTTACAGGCGGCTATCCGGAAGTTGCAAACGGAAATGTTCTGCCGAACGATTTTTACTCAAACTATCTGAAAACTTACATTGAGCGTGATATTCGGAGCCTGACGCAGGTTGCAGACGAGATGCAGTTTCTCCAGTTCATTGCGGTTGTTGCATCAAGAACCGCCCAGCTTGTGAATTACAAAGACATTGCAAGTGAAGTTGGAATAAGCGAGCTTACAGCGAAAAAATGGCTTTCTCTTCTTGTAACTTCCGGGCTTGTTTACCTGCTTCCGCCTTTTTCGGTGAATGTTGAAAAGCGCGTTGTAAAAACTCCCAAGCTTTATTTTGTCGATACAGGACTTGCCGCCTACCTTACAAGATGGACGGATTCGGATGTGCTCCGTACAGGAGCCATGTCGGGGGCGTTTTTTGAAACATACATTGTCGGTGAAGTGCTTAAATCATTCTGCAATGATGGAATTGAGCCGCCGCTTTATTTTTACAGGGACAAGGATAAAATCGAAATCGACCTGATTATTTTTTTGAACAATACGATTTATCCAGTTGAAATAAAAAAGACCGCCACTCCAAAACTAGACGACGCAAAGAATTTTTTCATCACGAGTAGAATCAAGAATGTGGAGGTTGCGCCTCCGTGCATTGTCTGCAGCTGCGGAAAGCCGGTTTCTGTAGCAAAAGGCGTGATGGCGATTCCTGCGGAGTATGTGTGAGCTGCGCGCTCGATTTTTTGTGCGAAATCTTCGTTTTTTAAAAATATACCCACTATGTTGAGTAAATATAGTAACTATATTTTAAAATAAAGTAACTATATTTGGAAATATAGTTACTTTATTCGGGCAACTTAGTTACTTTATTTTCGGTGCGTAAAACGCACTTTCGCGCCCGCTTTGTTCTTTGTAAAATATTTTGTAATTGAAACAGTAGCTACTGCTTGACAAATAAGGAATGAAGAACACAATCTTGTCAGAACTCAGAACTCAGAACTCAGAACTCAGAACTCAGAACT
>ERZ808278.494-NODE-494-length-25301-cov-4.244791_pt1 | contig 25301 bp, 27 predicted proteins | sample MGYA00521239_ERZ808278 | MGnify/ENA primary metagenome ERZ808278 (study PRJEB31516, sample SAMN03275600) | gut metagenome | biome: mammalia-associated habitat; material: feces | host: Papio cynocephalus | place: Kenya | collected 2012-07-17 ... | reverse complement strand
TTCTATTTCCTCCGTATAGATGTTTCCACCTACATGTTCTCGTTTGTCAATTACCAGTACACTCTTACCTGCCTTTTTGGCTTCATATGCAAAAATAGCTCCGAATAAGCCTGCACCTACTACTAGATAGTCGTACATCATTACCTCCATACTTTATGTCATCTTCCATTTGATAGTGGATTTCACATTTATCTTAGCTATTTTAACTCTATTACACATCCTCTTCAAGCATTAGTTTTTCTGGTCAATTTTTTTCTAAAATATCAGCAATACGTTTACAAGCAAAACCATCGCCATATGGATTACTTGCATGAGACATTGCGTCATAAGTTTCCTTATTCTCTAACAGTTCTTTAAAATTCTTATAGATTACTTCTTCATTGGTTCCAACAAGTTTTAGTGTTCCTGCTGCAATACCTTCTGGTCTTTCCGTTGTATCACGCATAACGAGAACTGGTTTTCCAAGTGAAGGTGCCTCTTCCTGTATCCCGCCACTATCCGTTAGAATCATAAAGCTGCGTGCCAGAAAGTTATGAAAGCCTAAAACATCCAACGGTTCAATGATTCGAATTCTGTCACATCCACCAAGTTCTTCATTGGCAGTCTGCCTTACTACTGGATTCATATGAATTGGATAAATGGCTTTTACATCCTCGTGCTCTTCCAAAATTCTTCTAATAGCACGAAACATATGATGCATAGGTTCTCCTAGATTTTCTCTTCTGTGAGCTGTAATCATGATTAGTCTGCTATCCTTTGCCCACTCTAAATCTTCGTGAGTATAGTCCTTTCGAACTGTTGTTTTTAATGCATCAATAGCAGTATGGCCTGTCAAAAAAATACTTTCCTCTTTTTTTCCTTCACGCAATAAATTTTCTTTTGACATATTGGTTGGTGCAAAGTTGTACTTAGATATAATGCCTACTGCCTGACGATTAAACTCCTCTGGATAAGGAGAGTAAATATTGTAAGTACGCAGACCTGCTTCTGCATGTCCAACAGGGATTTGCATATAAAAACACGCTAATGCCGTAACAAAAGTTGTGGAGGTATCACCATGGACTAAAACCACATCTGGTTTTACTTCCTCCAAAACGCCTTTAATCTTTTCTAAAATATTGGTGGTAACATCGAAAAGGGTCTGTCTGTCTTTCATAATAGAAAGATCATAATCTGGAACGACCTTGAATGCTTCCAGAACCTGATCTAACATCTGTCTGTGCTGGCCTGTTACGCACACAACAGTCTTTATTTCTTCCCTTGTTTTTAATTCATTTACTAGAGGACACATTTTGATGGCTTCTGGTCTCGTGCCAAAGACCAACATTACCGTTTTCATATTGTATCACACTCCCCTTTTTCTTTCTCTTTACAGAATTTTTTATCCAATTTAAAAATTTGCATCGAAAGCAGTACGCTTAAGATAAGCTCAGATATTGCAAGTGCTAAAGCCGCACCAATTACTCGCCAGAATTTAATCAAAACAATATCCAAAACAACATTTGAAAATACACCTACTTGAAAACATTTGCTATATTCTTTTGAATATCCACCTGCTAACAATACTTGAATTCCTTTAAAGTTGTTCAAAATTCCAAGTAAAACCCAAGCAAGTAACGGATACATAATATAAAAATACTCTGCATATTCTTTGCCAAATGAAATCGCTACTATCAGTTTTGCTGGCAACGCAACACAAATAATCCCTAACATAAATACAGGTACAATTTTATTACGAATATTCTTTACGTACTTTCTTCCCTCCAAGTATGAGTCTGTCATTCGTTTACTTGAAATTGGATAAAGCACTTGTCCGATTGGAAACCATGCCAGCATCATAACTCCTGGAATCTTTTGTATAGCAGAAAAGATTCCAACTTCATACTCCGTCGCCATAATACCTAGAATGGTTATGCCAAAGGTACTGAATATTTTCGCACTTAATGAAGTTGTAAACACATACCATCCCGTCTTAATTTCCTCTATTACGTCTTTAACTGTAATCTTAACCAGCCTAAGTTTAAGCTTGGTAATTGCCAAAAAGGTGCCGATTACCCCTATAAGTACTGTGGTGATGGAATAACAGATACAGTATAATGTCAAATCATTCTTATCCTTAACAAGTACAAAAATGCAAATCAATGATACAATTCTTGATATCACACTTGTAATCGTTATGTACTGCATTTTCTGCAATCCCTGGAATACCCAAGTCTGTTGAAATACTGTTCCTAATGGTATCAGGAACAAAAGTAACAAACAAAAACTTTGCTTCTTCGAATGCATAAATAAACTAGAATAACCTAGTGCTGCAAGAAAACATAGAAAACAAAGCAATAGTCTTGATAACATAATCGCTGTAAATGTCTTGTGCAATTCATCAATCCCTTTTGAAAGACTAGCTTTTCTTGCTCCAGACATTGCGAATCCGTATTCTACCACTACCTGAAAGTAACCGATTAGATTAAATGCAATAGAAAACACGCCGTATTCAGCTGCTCCCAAAATTCTTGTAATATAAGGCAGTGTAATCAGTGGAATCACTGTATTAAACAGTTGCAGAACATAGAGCCACATTCCATTCTGCACTGCTTTACTTTTTAACATTTTTCCTATATTCATGATGATTTCCTATTCTTTCTTCTGTTTTTTTAGTCGAAATCTAATATTTATACGTTCATTTACATCCGATAAATACACAAGCAGCAACATCCACATAATAGCAGCTGCCCCTGGCTGTACAAATAAAATTGAGTCAAAACAGTTTACAAAGGCAAACACAGGAACTGGAAGAATCATAAAAAACTTATTACGCTGTTTTTCACTTTTCCACGATACAAATATATTCACGATTAAAAAGAGTACAAGTATAAATACTGCAATGACGCCATATTCATACAGCATATAAATATAGGTATTATGTGGCTGTACTAAAACCTGAAGACCATCTACAAGAACATAGTTGTCCCAGGAATATCTTCTACCGTAGGATACATCCATAATCCATTCCTGATAAGGAAAGAACTCGCCTGGGCCATGACCAAACAGCTTTTCTAATATTGGACTGCTCCAAAACAACGTAAGCAGATTGGAACTAGACATTCCTCTCGCATGATTTGTTTTTAAGAATAAATGAGGAAAATACACTTGCATCATTTTAATTGGATTTATGATAATAACTCCCAGAATGCCAGCAAACGTAATAACAATACGCTTCAATGTAATATTAGAAAATACATAATAATAAAACCACATTCCAAGTATCGGCCACATTCCTCCTCTTGAACCACAAGCAATGGCTCCAATGGAGAAAAGTGCCATAATAATGAAACAGTCTCTATTTTTAAAGTAGTCTTTATACGCTAATGTCAATGCAAAAACAAATGCTGTTGTATAGGCAAAAATAACAGCTCCGCCACCTGGAGTTGTCATTCGAACATTTGCTCTTCTAAATAAGCCGTAGAAAAGGACATTATAAACTAACGAAATAACAACATAGATAGCAAAATACTTTATCATAGTAGTTATTAGAAGTGGAATGTCCACTTTCACTTTCCTACACATATATGCAAAGCTATATGCAAAAATCATAGGCAGAAAAAACCATAACATAACTGAAATATTCTTTGTTCCAAAATGAAAGTGTAAAAGTGCAACTAACAGCAAATACCAGAATACCCCATTATGCCATATTAGCACCCTAAGCTTCTTTACTCCCTTTTTCTTTCGTACATTTGTATAAAAAAGCAGCGTAAATATACCACATATTAAAAAAAGGAGCATTGATCGAAAATATGCATCATCCGTCTTATAAGATAGAATATTATCAATAAATCCACGTTCAATATAAGGAAGAAAAATAGCAAATGCCAATATACTTTCTCTTTTAATCTTTATCAAAATACCTTCTCTCCTGTCATTCTCATTATGTCTTCATTATTATTACGCTTCCAAAATTTCTTCATTTACTATCCTATTTAAATCAATTCCGTCGTAAAACTCTATAGAATGTTTCTTCATTTCCTCAAAATGCTCTGATACATAACATAACGCACTTCTCACTTCTGAAGCGGTTAGTTTCTTACAGCAGATTCCCATACCATATTTGTTAAATGGCTCTGCTAATCCAGGCACATCGCTTCCTATCATAGGTAGTCCAAACGCTGCATATTCATATATCTTGTTTGGTGCACAGTACAATGCGTTTAACTCCGAATAGTGAAATGTCTTTGTTGGAATATATGGGAGTAATCCAACATCTGCCTGCCTAGTAATAAGCAAATGGTTTGGTGCTTGTACAAAAGGAACATATTTTATATTAGAATATGTTTCACATAATTTTCTTCTTAGTTCATTATCTTTTCCCATAATATATAAGCAGTACTCATCCTTTAAACTTTCTACAGCTTCTGCAAAGGCGTCTAGATTTCTATCTCCATAAAATACCCCTTGGTATAATACGATTTTTCGTTTTTCCTGTTTCATTTCTTGAATTATGCTGGCTAACTCCGCAGGTTCTGTATCCGGTTCTGGTATAGAATATGGCTTATTTGGCAATATGATTGGAGTATTCCTAAGCTCCCACCACGTCTTTTGAATATGTGCTCTATTATACTCTGGAACCACCACTTTCCATGCCTTTTTTGCATACTTCTTAATATTTAATTTGAATAATGACTGACCTGGAAATAACGGAATATCCTCAATCAGCTCCATAAGCTGCATGACATGCTTATAGTTTAATACTACATCTTTTAATGCACGTACTGTTGTATCAGTGGTTGTCCATAAAATATCATGATGTTCCATCTCTTTTATAACTAACTTTTGAAGATACTCTTGATTTTTAAAATATCGTAACATATTTGACACACCACTTGCACTGTAAGACTCAAGCCGAATCACCTTTAGGTTCGGAATGTCCTCTTTTAATGAATGGGTATCATCTTTTGTAATAATCGTCACCTGATGCCCATGTTTTAATAAATTTTCTAATAGATTTCGAACTGGTGGAAAATCTTTAATCTGCGGATTATGTACAATTAATATTCTCATATTATTCTTCCTCTTCTAACCAGCTTTTTGTCATTCTCTCATACATCTTATCTAAGTTATACTGTGGTTCCCATCCAAGTGTTCTAGCCTTTTCTCCGGATAAATGCATGGTCACATCTGGCGCATATCCAAATTTAAGCGCATCTTCTGGAATATCAAAAACAACCTTCGTTTCTCCTTTTGATAACGTATCCGCTACCAGTTTCGCCATATCCTTAATCTGCATTGTTGTTTCTTCATTTACCAAAGTATAAGCTTCACTATTTTCTCCTTTGGTCAGAATACATAGCAAACCTCTCACAACATCTGCTGTATAGCAGTAATTTCCAAAGGATTCTCCTTTTGTGTGAAGGATAATATCTGTTCCATCCATTGCACTCTTAGCAAACTGAGCAAATACGCGGTTCTCTGTTCTAGGAACCCCTGCACCAAATGTCTGTGCTAATCTGGCTATCTTCACTGGAACTCCATACTCACTTGCATAAGCGGCACAAGTAAGTTCACATACACGTTTTCCTTCTGGATAAGAACTTCTGACAGATAAATTATCAATATATCCCAAATCCTTTTCCGTAATCTTTTTCTTAGATGGGTCTGTGATTCCATACGCCTCCATAGAAGAAATGTACACCATGCTTTTAATTTCCTTTTTCCTTGCAAGCTCTAGCATGTTGCGTGTTCCATCCACAGAAGTAAAAAGAGTTTCCACTGGATATTGTACCATAGTCTTTGATTGTGTAATACTTGCACCGTGAATGATATAATCTACTTCATGGGATACTTCTGTTTTATTTCTTATATCACCAGTAACAAACTGAACTCCCTCATTCACGACCTCATGTCCCAATACACGATTTGCTTTTTCCATGTCACGAACCATTGCTAATATCTTAATATTTCCACACTTTTCTTTATTGTAATATGCTAGTGCTTTCACTACTAAAGATCCTACCAGTCCAGTTGCACCAGTCACTAATACGCTGCTATCTTTTAGCTGTTCCCAGTCAATGCTCTGCTCATTGACAATTGCATCTAAGTCTTCCTTGATTACTGTGTTCATCATAACCCCCAAATCTGCGAATTTTCTTTTGCCTCAACAATCGCTCTAAAAATGTAAAAATCAGATGGATTTGTGATTTTTATATTTTCGACAGGTCCATCTACTGTATGCAAAACCGTTCCATAATGTCTCATCAACGTTGCGGAATCAATTACTTCGGTAAGTCCATCCTTGATTGATTTCTTATGTGCTTCTAGAATATCACTTAATACAAAACTCTGTGGTGCCCTTGCCAATCGACATACACTACGATCCAATACGTCTTGTATTTCCTCGTTTGAATTTACTTCTATAATGGTTTCAATTGCAGGAACAACAGTAATCGCATTGCCGCAGGTTTTAACTGTCTTGATATTTTCAGTAATGACTTGCTCATTTATGAGTGGTCTTACTCCATCATGAATCAAAACAACTACATTACCAGGATCGCATCCACAGCCATCTCTAATGGCATACAAACCATTTCTCGTTGATTCTTGTGCTGTAGCCCCGCCTGGAACAATCCACTTTACTTTTTTAATATAAAATCTTTCTAGCTGTGCTTTTAAATAATCAATCCATTCTGATACACAGACTACTGCAATTGCATCAATTTCAGAATGATGTTCAAAATGCTCTAAGGTATGTATAATAATTGGTTTCCCATTTAACTCAAGAAACTGTTTTGGTTTACTCTTACTGTTCATCCTAGAGCCAACACCACCTGCAAATATTAATCCAACATTCACGATTTATCAACTCCTGTCTTCCGTTAAGAAATTTTTTCTTTGTATTTCATGTTTTGCTACTCGTTCCTGTTTTGGTGGAGGTGTCATATAATTCTTACCGAAACTAGTAATTAACAGCTTTTCATAATTTTTCATTACCATGAAACTTTTGTTTTCCAAAGTCAGTCTTGAGTACGAATCCATAAATGACTTTTTATATATTTCTCCTACTCCTTTAAAAGAATCATTTGATTTATGAATATAATGACGATTTCCTACAAACCATTTCTTCTGTACTGTATTAAAAAGTTTCAGCTTTGACTTTCTACTAAAAGGACGACCAACAAGATTACTGGCTTTTAACAAAATTCGATTTTTCCTACTGTAGTCCTTGTATACAATATTACGTTTTAGTGTTCCCTGCAAAGCTCTCAGAAGATTTATCTTAATTGCCTGCAATAGTTTATTCTGAGAGATAGCATCCCAGATGAAAATATCAATGAACACAACTTCCTTTTTATCTCTTGTAGCAAATCTTGGAACCCACGTATCAATTTCATTTAAGTAATATTTTCCCTTTAATCCACGACAGGCTCTCTTGAATTTTTCATAATTTTTTCTGGTCATGGAAATATCCAAGTCATCATCCCATGGAATTAATTTTTGATTTCGAACGGCTCCAAGCAAGGTTCCACCGTGCAACGAATAACAGATTCCGTTTTCCTGACAAATACGGTCTAATTCACTTAATGCCTCTAAAAGCTTTTTATGTATTTCCTGCAATCCATAATCTTCTTCCATAACAACCTCTTTTCTTTCACGTATTTCTATCTTTGACGTCTAAAATAATTCCATTCAGCTTCGACTCTATCTTCGCTCAAGGATTCCACCCCTGAAGCTTTTAATGCTCGTTTTTCTTCACAAACGGTAAAATACCGATCCATATAGTCATTAAAGCTGCCTATGCGACGAGCCGGTACTCCACCCCAGATTTCTCCTTCTGGAACATCTTTCGTTACCACGGCTCCTGCTCCAACAATGGCGTTTGGACCAATTTTTACATTTGGCATAATAACTGATTTAGCTCCAATGAAGCAGTTATCCATAATCTGAATACACCCTAGGTTTTCCAAAAATTTTCGTTCATCCTGGCAACGGTTAAGTACCATATCAATTACATCATGGGTTACAAATGTAACACCTGTTGCAACCTTAATGTTATTTCCAAACGAAATCAGTTTTGGATATAATGGCAAAATCTTCATATTCATTGATACGTTTTCACCCATTTCATAGAATACGTTTTTTTTCTTCAGATACGCACTTCTCTTGGTATCGTTTTTACACAGCATTAATCGTAATGTATGATATAATCTTTCTCCTCGCATGATTACCCTTTCTAAAACAGTTCTCTTACTTTTTTCACAATTGCATCCGCATTCATTCCATACTGTTCTCGCAGATAACGCTGATTTCCAACTCTTGTACAGTAAGTGTCATTGAGACCGATTCTCTTAAGTTTTGCCTTTCCTTCACATTCCGCCATTACTTCAGCAACAGCTCCACCAAAACCACCTGCAATATTATGCTCTTCCACTGTCACAATGATATCACAATTCTTTTTACACGCTTCGATGACTTCTCTGTCTATGGGTTTTACTGTATGGAAGCTATACTGCTCAATGCCAAAACCATCCTTTTCCAGTACATCACAAGCATCCGTAACATCATCTAATATGGCACCTGTTGAGAATACAGCTACTCTATGTTTCCCTTCAACATTTCTAATCTCAATTGCCTTACCAACTACAAAGTTCTCAATACTTTTATGAACTTGCTTTTCTCCTCCACGTCCAAGACGTAAATAACAAGTACCAGGCATATTGGCAATGGCTTTGGTTGCTTCTCTTGCTTCTATCAAATCCCCTGGACAGATTACTGTTACATCTGGCAGTGCTCTAAGAATGGCAATATCCTCTGTTGCCTGATGACTCATTCCCAAGGAACCATATACAAATCCTCCGCCAACGCAAACGATTTTTACAGATGCATTGTGGTACGCACAATCATTACGAATCTGCTCTAAACATCTAAGTGTTGGAAAATTTCCAATAGAATATGTAAATACTGTTTTTCCTTCCAATGCCATACCTGCTGCAACTGTAGTCATATTCTGCTCTGCAATTCCAGCATTGGTAAACTGGTCTGGAAGTGCCTCCCAATATGGTTTTAGCACCCCGAATCCCAAATCGCCTGTAACAAGCTCAATGCTTTTATTTTTCTTGGCTTCTTCAATCAGTGTTTTTACAAATGTGTCTCTCATGACTTCTTACCTCCAAGCTCTACGGAAACTCTTTCCCTTACAGGATAGCTTGGCTTCCATGTATAAGATGTTGTATGATCATTAAAAATATCTGCACCCTTTTCAGGTTTTACAGGATTTTCTATTCCATTCGGTGTATATACATCTTCCACACCTTCTGGCTTGACTGCATGTAATTCATTTACTGCTCCATCATATTCCCAACCATCATGAGGGAATCTGTAATGCCAAAGAATATCATTTTCCATAAAACTAACTCCATAGCCCTTTGTTGTATTGGCTATAATAACAGTAGGTTTTCCTGTTTTGCCATCTGACTTATTGGTGGCAGTAGAAAATGCTTGTTTCAATTCTTCATGATTGTTTCCATTGATCTCAATCACATTCCAGCCAAATGCCTTCCACTTACTTCCAAAGTCCTCAATTTCTAATGTGTTTTCACAAAAATCAAGGGATTGCATATGATTATGATCTACGATAGCAACAAGGTTATCTAGTCGATAGTGATTGGCAAAAAGAGCGGCTTCCCATACAGAACCTTCATCACACTCACCATCGCCCATTACAACAAAGACATGATTCTCTTTCTTATCCTTTTTGGCAGCATACGCCATACCAGCACCTGCAGATAATCCATGTCCCAGCGATCCTGTTGAAAAATCAACTCCTGGTACATGATGTGATACATGTCCAGAAAGCCTGCTTCCATTGGCATAATGTGTTTTCAATTCTTCTACAGGGAAAAAACCAACTTCTGCTAATGCTGCATAAATAGATGCTCCCGCATGACCTTTACTCAAAATTATTCTATCCCTGCCGTCCCATTTTGGGTTCTTTGTATCGTACTTCATCACATCTGTATATAAAACTGCAATGATATCTGCGACCGACATAATTGCTCCAATATGGCTTCCTCCTGATAAATGTGTCATTTCTATTCCATGACGTCTTATTTTCCATGCTAACTGCTCACTTTTCATTTTCATTTCCTCTTTTACACTTACTTTCTACTTTGCTTCTCGTCTACAATCCTCCTGATAATAAGATATCTAGATATCTTATTATCTTATTATCTTGATATCTTGTCTAGCCTCTGTATCTGTTCCTGATTGAGTTTCCATCCAAATGCCTCACAATTTCCTTTTAGCTGAGCAGGATTTTTGATACCAGCTAATACAATGGATTCCTTCATATAATCTAAAATAAAACGAATCGCCACTGCAGAAACTGGCTTTTCTACTTCTGCAGCAATTTCTTTAAGGACCTCAACAATTTGCAGATTCTTTAGCAGTTTATCTCCGTGGAAGTTTACATAGATATCTCTGCTTCTTCTATCGTCTGAACCGAAAGAACAATTTTTGTCATATTTTCCTGTTAGAATTCCCTGTCCCAGACTTCCCCAAGTAAGCGGAGTTAATTCAAGTTTATCTGCTAGTTCAAACAAATCCTCTTCATTTTTTCTACAAGCCAGACTATATTCATCCTGAAAGCTTACAAATTTTCCTGTATGTTCTTGAAGTTCCACTAAATCCTTTGAATGAATGTTGCTTAACCCATACTCTCGAATTTTTCCCGTCTCTTTTAACTTATCCAATGACTCAATTACATCTGAAATTGGTGTCTGTTCATCTCTATAATGTACTTGATACAAATCAATATAATCTGTGCCAAGTCTCTTAAGACTAGCATCAACTGCCTTTTGAATGTATTGTGGAGTATTATCATAGAATGTCTTTCCATTCTCAACTCGTACACCGAACTTTGTGGCAATCACCACATTCTTTCGTTCGAAGCCAAGTGCTTTTCCTAATGTCTCCTCTGATTTACCTAAACCATATGTATCCGCCGTATCAAACATTGTAATTCCAGCATCTAGTGCCGCATGTACTGCATCAACTAAGTCCTGTTCACTCACAGCTCCCCATCCATAACCTCCCATGGGACAGCCACCCATACATAAACGGGACACTTCTAAATCTGAATTCTTAATCTTTGTGTATTCCATTAAACTCCTCCCTTATGCCAAACGCTTTTCTGTGCTCTATCTATGCTTTTTTTTCACCACAAATCCATAACACTTTTCAATAACCTTCCATATCGTTAGAAAAAACAATTTCGCATCTGTTGCAAAAGATACTGTGGCCGCATATTTCACACGTAATTTATTCTTCCTTGGAAGTACATGACGTTCATACATCTCATCTGCGTCTTGATTTCCAACAATTTCATCAAGATTAATAAATTCCAAGGAACTGTAATCTGTCATTCCAGGACGTACTTCAAAAATTGTTCTTTCAGTTCCTGTATATTGCTCCGTATAACGGAGTAATTCTGGTCTTGGCCCAATGAAGCTCATATCACCACGAATTACATTTAAGAGGTTCGGCGTCTCATCGATCTTCATTTTACGTATAATGCTTCCCACCTTTGTAATTCTATTATCATTTAATGCAGTAGTATCCCCACCAACCTTATCTGCGTTCTTAATCATAGAACGGAACTTACAGATTTTAAATGGTTTATTCTGATATCCTCCACGTTCTGCTCTGTATAGAATAGGGAATCCATCTTCAATTAGAATTCCAAGGGAAACAACAAGAAAAACCGGCGACATCATAATTAGAATAAAGCTAGCAAGTATTGTATCGATTACTCTTTTCACTTTTCTGTTATAAAAACTTTTATATCCCGTTACTACCCTTGCATCAATGTCGGATGCTCGTATATTTTCGTCATTCATCTGTCTTTTTAGCAGCGCACGCTTTCTTATTAACCTCTTCGTATGTTTTTTTTGTGCTCTGTTGTTTTTGTTTGATACTTGTTCCATGTTAACATTTAAATCCATTTCAGATATCCTCACTTTTCTCAAAGAATTATCAAATTTATATGATGTTACATGTCTTTCTATACTACTATATTACTATGTTCCTCGTCCATTCTTTCTGCTTCTTGATAGAGTTCCTTAAATGTATCACCATAACTTTCCAAGTCAGATTCAGCAGTGTGGAAAGTCGGAACCATTGCTGCCACAAGGTTAACCGTATTGGAACTATTGGCATAACAAGCATCTGCTAGAACCTTCAATTTATCAAAAAACATTTCCGTATTAAATGGAATTGGTTTTCCAATATGAATTAAATGATTAGGAGTTGTTTTCATGCCCTCTTCATCCATTAATTTTTCTTCATAGAGCTTTTCTCCTGGTCTCAAGCCTGTGTATACAATTTCTATTTCGTCCAGCTTATGTCCTGAAAGTTTAATCATATTACGTGCCAATGTATCAATTTTGACAGGCGCCCCCATATCTAGAACAAAGATTTCTCCACCTTTTGCATAAGTTCCCGCCTGTAACACCAGACTTACTGCCTCCGGAATTGTCATAAAATACCTGATAATATCTGGATGTGTAACGGTAACAGGTCCCCCTTCTTCAATTTGTTTTTTAAATAGCGGAACTACTGAGCCATTACTCCCTAAAACATTACCAAATCGTACTGCAACAAACTCTGTTTTTGCAACATTTCTTACCTTACTGTTTGATCTGCTTTTTCTATTCCCTATAGCACCTATACGGCTTTGGTTGCTTTCTTCATTTAATAAACGGTTTTTCTGTTTGTTCCAATGTCCATTTATTATCGGAAGTAAATCCAATCTATTTTCCTTACTGATTCTGTCCATAGCCTGTATTACCATTTCACACAGACGTTTACTTGCTCCCATAATATTGGTTGGATTCACAGCCTTGTCTGTACTAATTAGTACAAAACGTTTACATCCATATTTTAATGCAGCACACGCTGTTTTATATGTACCTAAAACATTATTTTTGATTGCCTCACATGGACTTGTTTCCATCAATGGAACATGCTTGTGAGCAGCAGCATGATATACGATATCTGGCCTGTACTGTTCGAATACACTATTTATCCTCCTGCTGTCACGTACAGAACCAATTAAGACAGAAAGTTTTAATTCTGGATTTTCTCTCTTAAGTTCCTGTTCAATTTCATACGCATTATTTTCATAAATATCGAAAATAATCAAATGTCTTGGTGACTGAGCTGCAATTTGCCTGCAAAGTTCACTACCGATAGAACCGCCTCCACCTGTAACCAAAATCGTTTTTCCCCGTAATGAATCGAATATTTCTTCCATATTCACTTTGATTGGATCTCTTCCAAGTAAATCCTCAACTGCAACTTCTTTCATTTTTGTTAAGGCTACGTCTCCATTTACAAGCTGATAGATACCAGGCAGACTTTTTAATTCACAATCTGTTTCTCGGCATATATTAAGGATATCTCGCTTCTCTTCTGCTGAAGCAGTTGGTATTACCAATAAAATCTGATCTATTTCAAATTTCTTAGCGTTTAACAGTATGTCATCTCGACCGCCAACGATTGGCACTCCATCAATATATCGCCCCCACTTATAAGGGTCATCGTCAATAATACAGCAAGGTTTAATATTTGTTTCGCTTGAACTCAAAATATCCCTAATAAGAATTCGTCCAGCCGAACCAGCACCAATAATCATTGCTTTATGATAATTCCCAGCATAAGCATCTTTTCTTCTTATTTTTCTCATTAATAGAACAAACCGATAAGAAAATCTGATTCCAACAGTTAGAAGAAATTGAAGCATTCCACCCACAATAAAATAGGATGCTGGCATTCTATGTATGAATACGGTTATTCCAACGCAATGAAATATCATAGCAAAGAATGTTGCGACTGTAAGCAAGTGTAGTTCATTATAACTGGAAAAACGCCATATACTTCTATATAAGTGCAAAAAATGAAACATCATTAACACAAATATAGTATATACTGGAATGAACTGAATAAATGAATCAAAATATACTTTTGGAATTTTTGACAGCATAAAATCAAAGCGAATCCAAAGCCCAAAAAAGAATGCAAAATTAACAGCTACCACATCGAACAAAACTAGATAAATCTCAGGTTTAAAAGCTCCTTTAAAATTTTTCCACTTTACGCTACTTGAATAGTTATCATTATCATTATTCTTACTTTTCATTCTTGCGTATTCTTTCACTTCATTGTTCATCTTAATCCCTACCTTATTCTATCAAATGAGTTGACAATAATCTTCTTTTAAATAAGTTACTAAATATTAACAGAAAGAACTCCCCCTCCTATTAATTTTGTACATTTGGTGATTATTTAGTTTAAAGAACATTGCTCTAGAAAACATAGACAAACAAATGACACATTTGCTTAAAATGAATAGAAATATTTTAACATCCTTTTGATTTTAAATTTGCGACTTGTTTATTACAGCACCTAGAATATTTCCTTTACATTTTTTTAAATTTTCTACTGTGTCTTTTACTAACGTTTTTTTCACTCTATTGTATTCAATGACATATACCACCCCGTCACATTTGGAAGCTAAAATCTTACTATCAACATATTTTCCAGCTGCGGAAGAGTCCAGTATTACATAATCGTACTCTTCACAAAGCTTCGTCATTAACTCTCGAAAACATGTCTTTTCAAATAGCTCAGGAGCCCCCTTTCCTACACTTCCAATCGGTATAACATGCAGTTTCTCATTATTCACTGGATATATAATTTCATCCAAGTTACAAGAAGTCTCCAGGTAATCCAAAAGTCCCCAATTCTTTCCGGCTTCCTGCTCCTTCTTTACATTTCTTATCTTATAGGCAGTTTTCCTCTTATGATAATTACAGTCTATCCAAACTGTCTTTTTGTCACTTCTGCTTAATGAAATGGCAAGATAAAGGGATATTGTACTTTTTCCTTCACCTGTATATGTGCTAGTAAAAAGAATAGAAGAACACTCCTCATTCTGAATCTTTAAGTTTGCATTCAGTTCTCCTATTTGTTTTCTGATTACTTTTTCTAAACCATTTTTTATATCCAGTGCAACTTCTAAATTATCCATAGTCTCCTCTCAATTTCTACTTTCTAGCTTTTTCTACTTTTCTCATAGTTCTTGTCGAAACATATGATACTCTTCCAATCAAATTCATATCCAAGTTTTGCACAACATCCTCTTTATAACGAATATTCATATTAACCATATCGGCAAATCCTAGTAATCCGGATAGTAGGAATATTGTAATAAACATAATTTCTATTGCCTTTACCACTGGAGAATATTTATAATGCTTTTCGGTCTCACATGCTTTTTCCACTATAGTTGGATGTTCTGTTCCAAGCTTATATGCCAAGTCATTACACGTGATAATTTCAATAGCATTGAGAATGTTCTGTGCTGTTTTACTCTTTTCATACTTTACTTCAATTTCAATAATACGTGTATCAATTGGACTATTCACACTAACACATGTTAATAAGTCTTCGTATGTAATTCCCAATTGTAACCTCTTTATCACTCGTTCTAAAACAAAACGGCTCTGGATTAACTCTTTGTAGTCTTCTACAAGTCGGCTACCAACATCTAAATCTTCTATCGACAAAGTAAACCCTGTTTCTTCTCTATCGATTACGTATATTTTCCCACTTGTTGTAAAGTACGAACTATTAACTTTTGAAAAATAAACATATCCCATGCAGCCAGCAATACATGTAATACACAAAAGGATAGGCCATTGTCTTATGACTGCTTTAACTGCGCGTAATAGGTCTATCTGTATTTCTTCTGAGCCTCCATTATCCATGCTATTCCCCCTTATTCTACTTTTTTATATGAATTTCGATCTTTCTTATTTTATCACTGAAATAAGTCACATACAAGCAGTATCCCTAAAAATTTAAAATTTCCATACTTTAATATCAGATTTCAACAGCCTATCCTCATTATATTCTAGCTTTACAGTTTTTTTTACTCACCTGTGAATTGGTCCGCTGTAAATAAGTACAAATACTTATTTTCTTTCTCGATATAGCACAATGTAGTCAGCTTCACCTTGCCCTCCTTAAGCTTATGCCTCTTTTACTTTAATTTTACCTGCTGCATTTACAGTAACCAAAACTCCTAATTCATAATCCTGTGTTAAGTAAATTTTTGATTTATCAAAAAAGGATAACACCATTTTATTGGCTGAATCTTTATCCTTTTTTGTATCTGTGGTTACAATTGCATGCAATGGAGATACTTTCTTTGCAAATTCCTTCAAAGTTGCATCTGGGTTCCCGTGATTGCTCATTTTATATACATCGGCTGAAACATCCACTTTCTTGTCCATAAGTGTCTTTTCTTCTGCAAATTGCATGTCACCGGTGAAAAGAAATGTTCTTCCATTTACAAACATGCGCAACACTAAAGAATTATCATTATCATCCTTCTCATTTAATTCTATCGGACCAAGAACCTCCATATATACATCCTCAACTAATTTTACACGTTCCGAAAAAACTAATGTTGCTAAAGTTATATTCAGCTTATTCGCAGTTTTATCAATTTTATTTTGATTATTTTCGTCTCTTATTGAAAGTTTAGCAGCATATATTTTATCAATTCTATAATTCTTAGCTATTTTTTTTAATCCTCCGATATGATCATGGTGCTGATGTGTTAAAAATACAGCATCTAACTTATTAACCCTATACTTATTCAGTACCTCTTTGATTTTTGATGCAGAACTTTTCAAACCTGTGTCTATTAAAAACGAATGTCCGTCTATCTGTACGAGGATAGAATCTGCCCTTCCAGCATTGATAAATACAACAGATACCTCATGATTTCTTTGATTTTGATTCATTAATTTTAATTCACTCTCAGGTTTACTATAAAGTCTACTATACAGAACCCATATGATAACAAATACAATTAATATGCCGACTAGTACACTAAGTACATGCTTTGTTTTCACGCTTTTCCTCCTCTTAAAAAAGTGTCTTCCACACTCTAACCTCCCTGCCCCTCAATCTTGAGATAGAAGGCGCTTTGCCACGCCGAGCGGGTGTCGCTGTACTTTAGCGACTATTTTCCTTACCCGCTCGTGTGCATCTTGCCCCTGTTTTTTAGGGGCTTTTTTAACTTATAGAGAAGGACTCGCAGAGGACTTTCCTATAAGTTAAAAAGGCAACTAAGCAATAGCCTAGCTGCCTTTAAGTGTTTGATGTTTGATATATTGATTTTTTCGACTATGTTAAACTTTGCAACAAGCTAAATTCTAACTTATCGAATGTTGGGAATTACATACCCATTTGTTTCGCAACTTCTTCTGCGAAGTTTTCTTCTTTTTTCTCTAACCCTTCGCCTGTTTCAAAACGAACGAAAGATTTGATTTCTAAGTTGATTCCGTTAGCTTTTGCTACAGATTCAACATATTTACCAACAGATTGTTTTCCATCTTCAGCTTTAACATATTGCTGATCTAATAGACAGATTTCTTTTAATTCTTTTTTGATACGTCCCATAACCATACCTTCGATAATCTTATCGTTAGCATCTGGTTTTTCATTCTTAGCCTGTACAGTTAAGATTTCTTTTTCATGAGCGATGTAGTCTTGATCTACTTCAGCATCACTTGTGTATTTTGCATTTAAAGCTGCAACTTGCATTGCAACGTTCTTTAAACATTCTTGAACAGCATCGCTGTTAGAATCTGTTTTTGCTTCTACTACAACACCGATTTTACCACCAGCGTGGATATAAGAAGCTACAACACCTTCGTTTGCAACGATTTTTGCAAATCTTCTGATGTTCATGTTTTCACCAATTGTTGCAACCATGGAAGCTAATTGTTCTTTTACTGTCTTAGTAGTATCTTTAGCCCATGTATCTGCTAATAAAGCGTCAACATCTGCATAATCGTTAGCTGCAACCTGAGCTGCAACATCAGCAACGAAATCTTTGAATGTATCATTTTTAGCAACGAAGTCTGTTTCACTGTTTACTTCTACGATAGCTGCAACTTTTCCGTCAGCGGAAATGTTAGTAGCAACGATACCTTCAGCAGCGATTCTTCCTGCTTTTTTCTCAGCTTTAGCAAGACCGTTTTCTCTTAAGAACTCAACTGCTTTGTCCATATCACCTTCTGTAGCAGATAATGCTTTTTTACAATCCATCATACCTGCGCCAGTCATTTCTCTTAACTCTTTAACCATTGAAGCTGTGATAGCCATATCTATTCCCTCCGATATTCTTTATTCAAATATTTTTTACTCGAATGATTAGAAATTATTCAGCAGTTTCTTCTGTTGTTTCAGCTGCAACAACTGAAGCTTCTTCCATAGAAGCACCTTGGTTTGCTTCGATAACAGCATCTGCCATTTTAGCAACGATTAATTTTACCGCACGGATTGCATCATCATTACCTGGGATTACATAGTCTAATTCTTCTGGGTCACAGTTAGTATCAGCGATACCGATTAGAGGAATTCCTAAAGAGTGTGCTTCTTGAATACAGATTCTTTCTTTCTTAGGGTCAACAACGAAAATAGCATCTGGGATCTTCTTCATGTTCTTGATACCGCCAAGGTTCTTTTCAAGCTTAGCCCATTCTTTCTTTAATTCGATAACTTCTTTCTTAGGTAATACATCAAATGTACCATCTTCAGACATTGTTTCGATTTGTTTTAATCTATTAATTCTACCCTGGATAGTTTTGAAGTTTGTTAACATACCACCTAACCATCTTTCGTTAACGTAGTACATTCCACATCTTTCAGCTTCAGACTTAACAGAATCCTGAGCCTGTTTCTTAGTACCAACGAAAAGTACAGTACCACCGTCTGCAACGATATCCTTGATAGCATTGTAAGCTTCATCAACTTTACCTACAGATTTCTGTAAATCGATAATGTAGATACCATTTCTTTCTGTATAAATGTAAGGAGCCATCTTAGGGTTCCATCTTCTTGTCTGATGTCCAAAATGTACACCAGCTTCCAATAATTGTTTCATTGAAATAACGCTCATCGTTATACCTCCATTTTGTTATACTTCCGTATGCTTCTTTTTTTTACGCCAACCACATAGGGCACAGACATAAAAATCCGCATGCGTGTAATTTTTCTCACAATTTGAAATTATACTATAAATTGCAACGCAAAGCAAGTCCTATTTTCAATTAAGTAATTATTTCAACAATTTCTTCATAGGTTGCATCTTTTGGAATTTCAAATTCTCCTGCTCTAAGTTTTTCTGCCACATCATGTTCCTGCATATATTTGTTAAAATCAGTTGCACTGCCGATTACATTTTTTTGATACAAATATCTTGCAATTGACTGGGAAACCATTCCTGGTTCTATCTTTATGGAAATGGTTTCTGCTTCTTTTTTCTCTTTATCCTTTTTTTTCTCAGGTTTCTTAACAGGTGAAACAGAAGCGTCTGTTTTTCGTTCACTTGGTTCTGCCTTTTCTGATACTTCAGGCTTTTTTGAAGGCTCTGGACTAGTGGATGCATTGATTGTTTCTTTCAAATTATCAAGATTCTGATCCATCTTATAATCACTCACTTCATCCTTCGTCAACATTCCCAGTTGTTTTGCCCGCTGAATTATCTGCTCATCTGTCATACTACTCTGAACATTTTTTCTTGCACCTACGAATAAAAGCAAAGTGGTAACAAGAATTCCTATTCCTAATCCTCTTAAAAAATACTTTACTTTCATCTTCTTGCTCCTTGATACAAATCAATTATTAACTTAATTTCTCCTTTTCCCATTTTAAGCTTTTTCGCTATATCTGTAACGGAAAGTCCCTGTTCGTATAAACCAAGAATTTCTTCTCTTGTGTGAGCTTCTTTTTCCTTTTCCTGCTCAGTTAACTCAATCTCTCGATTCTTAGATGCTGATTCTGCTTTTTTACTCGATGACTTCGATGCTGGCCCTCTTTTTTCTTCATGGCTCTGCTTTTGTTCTTCTATGGCATTTTGAGGCTTTTTGTTCTTTGCAATACTTTTATTTGCAGCCTGATTAACAGAAGCAACCAGTTCCTTAAGTTCTCGTTCTTTCTCGTTGAGCATGTTGTACAGGAAAATAACTTCTGAATGATTCTGGCTGATTTTCTCTAAAACACTATCTGAAAATTCATCGACTGCCATTATCTTTTCATTGGTTAAGCGATTCAATGCCTTTGTTGTTTCTTCCAGTGCAGCTTCTTTTGTTCGCTCAACATGAGAAATAATTGCCTGATCCAAATTTTCTTCATTCTTCTCAAGAAAAGTTTTCAGCACGTTTTCAGAAATATCAAAATCCCCCTGTACACTTTTCCCATCTAGTTTTTCTGCTAACATAAAACTGAGGATCACACAAATGATCCCCAGGATAATTAATAATACATAAAATCCTTGCATTTTTCTACTCCAAAATTATACTTTATCATTCAGTTCTAAATCGAAATATCAAAGGAACTGCCATTCATTTTTGGCAGCCTTGACTTTGTTTCTTTCGGTTTCTCATTTTTCCGTTTTCGATTATCTTGATACTCATTTTGCCCCTTTTCCTTTGCATCAAATCGAAAACCATTTTCTTCTTTGTCTTTCGCATGAACCGTTTTCTGCATGTTCCGGTTAACTTTATCTTGAAACTGCTGATTGGCTACATACTCGCCATTGGTAGCTCGATCCATATTGCTTTTCTGCAATTGTGATGTTTCCTGTGACTTTGGCGGCATCGTAAACACATCTATCGGCCTAATTGGCATACAACCACTTCCTTTTTATTTATAAGAAACTGCTTTTCACTTCCCCATCACATTTAAAGTAACGACAATGATGTTCTTCTGTTCGGATAAAATAAACCAGATTTGATATCATAAGCTTTACTCCTGGATAAATCATATTTTGGACTTCAATTGTCCCTTTATTTACCTCATCCAGCGCTTCTTTTAATGTTAAATACTCGTCTAGCAATTGTTCCATTTCTTCCTCATAAGCCTTTAATTTAACTGGGATTGCTTTTATGAATACAATTTTATCTGCTGGAAGTTTTGCACCTTGCATTACCTTTTTCTTTAATAGCTGGAATGCCTGCTCCAATTGATTCTGCTCTTTCTTAAGTTCATCAATTCTCTTTTCAACCTCATGATAGCGTTCACTCATTACAGGATCAATACCCACTTCGAGCACAGTAGCAGTTCCCATTGTGGAACCTGCAATCTTAAGCGAGATATTTGCCCCCGCCTTTAACTCACCACCTGTAACTAACCCTCTTTTTCCTCCGACAATAATTTCATTCTTTGCCTCTATTTTGCTATGTAAGATAGCCTCAGTTGAAATTGTTGCGCCAGACTTTACGGTTGAATTTTCGATGAATTTTGTAATAATATTTCCATTTGCCTGCAAAACGCCTCGATTCATTCCTTGAATTCCACGTTTTAGAACAATTTCCCCTTCTGCTATCAACGTAGCACCTTCTACAACTCCATTTACAATAATATTACCTTTTGCTCGAACAGTGTATCCCGTTCTCACATTTCCTCTAACTAGGACATTTCCATCGTAATCAATGTCTCCTGTTGATGCATCTACATCGGCCGCAACCTCAAACACATCTGAGACAAAGACTTTATCATCTACCAACGTGACATGACCAGAAACTGCACTGTATAACTCTAGTCCGTCATCTGACAGTTTTGTATATTGTGTTTTTTTCAAAACTTTGGCTTTCACTCGTTTCGGCATGATACTCGCACCCATAATATCAGTTCCAGGCTTGCCTCTATCTGCTACTGTTAAGCGTGCAAGTAATTCACCTTCTTTTACTTTACTCATGTTATCCAATCGATGGAAATCTACACTTCCATCTTCATTTAGTTTTGGTTTCGATGTTATTTCTGTATTAAAAAAATATTCAATAACAGCATCTTTTCCCTCTATTGGCAATGTAGCCTTAGCCACATAAATATTCGTGCAGTAAACTCGATTACTTAAAAACTGATCTATATTCTCTTCCACAATGCCATATACAATACCTTTACGTTTTATTTCATCAATAATATCTTTCTTTTCTAACAATTTTCCATTGGTTGATGGTGGATAAAAACGCACCGCACCAACTAGACGACTCTTATCATGAAAAACTTCTAGGCGTTCAGAAATTGCCCAGCAAACCTTATCCGAAATTTTTACTTCATGCACATTATCACTGTACAAATAGCTATTAACATCAGTAAGTTTATATTCTTTTACACCACAATTATCTAAATACTTTTTAATTTCCTCAATTTTAATTCTTTCTCCACTTCCAACTGGTGGGAAAATTTTTAAATATGTGCCGTCTTCTTTCTGCACTACTTGAAAATAACCACTTTTATTATTCATACCTTCACCTGCTAACTCGCTTAATTGCCTTTAAAAAAAATCTTTGTTTCCTAACTTCTTCTTCATCTTCTGCAGTGCTTTTGTATGCAGCTGAGAGATACGCGATTCTGAAACTTCTAATATATGGCTTATCTCCTTTAATGTCAGTTCTTCGAAGTAATATAAAATGATAACCTTTCTTTCATTTTCAGTTAACGTCTCTAATACTTCCACTAAAATCTGCTTCATTTCTTGCTTTTCAAACACCTTTTCTGGCTGTTCGAAATGTGAACTTGAATTTGCAGGCTGCTGTATCTCAGACCCTTGCTCCAAAAATTCATCCAGTGAAACCAGATTTGTAATCTTCATCTGACTCTGCCATTTTTCATATTCTTCTACCGTAATTTCTAGTTCGCTAGCAATTTCCTCATCTGTAGCTCTACGTCCGTTATACGTTTCAAGCTTCTGCATTGCTTGATTAATCTTCTTTTGTTTCTGTCTCAGCGTACGAGGAATCCAATCCATTTTTCTTATCTGATCCAAAATGGAACCTCTGATTCGAAGACTTGCATATGTTTCAAATTTAATTCCTTTAAAACAATCAAATTTATCAATAGCATCTATAAGACCAAATGTCCCGTAACCAATTAAATCATCCTGTTCAACGGCATAACCAAGATACATATTAAGCCTGCCTGCAACTATTTTCACCAAGTTTGCATATTCAATGATTAACTGTTCCCTGATTGATGGTTCTTTGCTCTTAGAATACTGCTCCCATAATTTTAATCTTTCCTCTTCGGTCATGATACCCTCCTATAACAATTATAGTCTGTTTTTGTCATTTATGTCGGGACTATTTTCAACATCTGCCGACCCATCCTCAAAATTTTTCTCTGAGTCATTAGAAGCATCTTCTTCATCCACTTGTTGGAGATTTTTATTTTCCTTCAAATCCTTTAATATTTTTTCTATAAAGAATTTTGCAACAAGACCAATTACATAGAAAAGAATCAGCACCACTAACAAAGTAATTAAACTCTTAACAATATCTTGATTCTGCACAATGCTGACAATACATGTGACAGCACCTGCAATTAACATTACTCCTGCTGGAATATATCTTGTTCTCATAATATGAACTCCTGTCTCATATTTTCCTAATAACTAAATAACTCGAACTTCTTTCCCTACTGCTTTAACAATTAATTCATTGGTTTCTGGATAAAACTCGATTGTTCTACCATAGTTACATCCGGTGTCCTCTGCAACAATACGTATACCAAGCATTTTTAATAATGCCTTTGTAGCCTCTACATTCCGTTCTCCAATTCGAAGCATATCATTATTAGATCGAAATGCGAACATTTGTGCACCACCTGCAATTTTTGCCAGTAAGTTGTGTCGGCTAGCTCCTGCTCTTTCCAGCTCCTTTAATAAAAGTTCGATGCCTGTATCAGCAAATTTTGCTTTATTTTCATTCATCTTTACCTTAGTACTATCAGGCAGCATGATATGTGCCAATCCTGCAATTTTTTTGACTGGGTCATAGAGGATAATTCCTACACATGACCCAAGTCCAAGTGTCGTTATTGCATCTGGAGCGGTACATATATTAAGGTCAGCCATACCTACCCTAATCATTTCACTCATAACTCTCTCCTATAATCCTAATGATGACATTATTTTTTCATAAGAGTTTATCGACGGTATTAAGATAAAGTATCCATTTACTTCTTTTTCCGCTTCGCCAAACTGGCTTTGAATCAGCAATGCCTTATCTCCAACTTTTCCAAACTCAATAGCTGGAACACTAAGGATTGCACCAGCCATATCAATAGACAAATATGGAACGGAAGACGTAATGGTCATATTCGTCAACTGAGATAGTGAGGATAAATACGCACCCGCAATGATGTTACCTATTTCCTGGAGGGCAGATAAATCCATCTCTGAAAAGTCCTCTACATCCTTTTTCGCATCAAGGTTCATAAGCATATTCACAATGTGCCTTGCGGAGATTTTATCCATCATAAACATCATCGTTCCATCAATATCCCCTTCCAGCGTTAGTAAAATTCCTACAACAAGGCTTTCAGCACCACCTACAATGTCTGATAACTCTTTAAACTCGAGTAATTCTACTTTAGGTACTTTCATGTCGATTTTAACATTTACCATTTGGGACAATGCTGTTGTAGCATTCCCTGCACCAATATTTCCAATTTCACGTAAAACATCATATTCCATAGAACCGATATTTTCCAAATTCAACTTAGACACTGTCTCACCTCTTTATTGAGCTTCCTTTTCAACGATTACACCGGCAATGTTTAATAAGGATATCAAACTGTCTCCATGTTTTCCAATTCCACTCAAATATCCAGTCTTATCGTCATTGCCGTCATAATTAGGCTTTTCAATACAGTCTTCATCTAATGTTACAACTTCTTTGACTTCATCTACAATGATACCAACTGCATATTGCGCTTCTAATTTGATAATAATAATTCTAGTTGCATTAGAATACTCATCGGCTTCTAAACCAAATTTTAAACGTAAACTCATTACAGGAATAATTTCGCCACGCAAATTAATAACACCTTTGAAATAATGCTGTGCTTTTGGTACACGTGTTATTCTCTGCATTCTAACGATATTGTCTACATATTTTATATCAATTCCATATTGTTCCGTTCCAAGTCTTACAACGATATATTGTTTTCCTTCAACCGTATTCACTTTATTTGTATCCATAAAATGTCACCTCCTAAACTAATGCATTTGCATCAATGATTAATGCAACTTCACCATCACCAAGAATTGTTGCACCACTGATAATCTTATTATTATTAATATATTTACCAATGGACTTAATAACTATTTCCTGCTGTCCAATTAAATTATCTACAACAAGACCTGCAAGTTTATCGCCTTTTGCTACAATGAC
>ERZ808278.493-NODE-493-length-25362-cov-21.152448_pt1 | contig 25362 bp, 20 predicted proteins | sample MGYA00521239_ERZ808278 | MGnify/ENA primary metagenome ERZ808278 (study PRJEB31516, sample SAMN03275600) | gut metagenome | biome: mammalia-associated habitat; material: feces | host: Papio cynocephalus | place: Kenya | collected 2012-07-17 ... | reverse complement strand
CAATAGATTATCGGGTCAAGCCCGATAATGACATTAAATTATAAAACTCGAAATTTAGGGAATTTAAATAAAAAAAATGACAGTCTTAATAGAAGAAATCAGAAAATCAGAACGCTCGGCGGAACTTGCGCAGAATCTTTTGGAGATTTGGGAAAAATCTGTTCGGGCGACTCACACATTTTTGTCGGAAAAGGAAATCTTGAAAATCAAGGAGTATGTTCCAGGCGCGATTTGCTGTGTTGAGACGCTTTTGGTTTTGCGTGAAAAAGGCGAAAATTTTCAAAGATTAGGATTTATGGGAATCGGAGGCAAAAAAATCGAGATGCTTTTTCTTTCGCCTGACGCTCGCGGAAAAGGGTTCGGCAAAATGCTTGTTCAGTATGGAATCGGAAATTTTTCGGCGGAAGAAGTTACCGTGAACGAGCAGAATCCGAATGCGAAAGGATTTTACGAGCATCTAGGATTCAGGACTTACAAGACAAGCGCAACCGACGAGCAGGGAAATCCGTACACAATTGCGTGGATGAAATTGTGAAAAAACACGTAATGTTTTGCGAAATTTCTCCAGTTCAGCAAGCGTTAAAATAACGCTGAATGAAAGCGCGTTCGGTTAGGGAAAATCAAAATAACGTTTTACGGAATTACGTCAATTCATCGAACGTCATCATAACGTTTTTCAAAATTGCTTCAGTTTGCGGTGCGTTATCGTAATCTTTTGCGAAATCACGCCAGTTCACGGAACGTTAAAACAACGCTTCAAGAAATTGCGTCAGTTCAGCTAGCGTTATGATAATGCGAACAAAAGACACGCCGGGCGGAGCATAAATTTTCCGTTTTCTAAAACAAGTTTTCTTATCCTTTCCTGAAAAATATGAATGAAAGCCCTGTCGGCTCGGTCTGTTCCTTGTACGGCTTGTATCCTGCCTGAGTGTACAGGGCGATGTTTGTCCAGCTTTTTGAGCAAGTGTACAATTCTTTTTGCGCGGAAGGAAAGAGCCTGTCGATTTCTTCAAGAAGCCTCTTTGCAAATCCTTTTCGGCGGAAGTCCGGATGAACCATCAGCCGCCCGACATTTATTTTGCCGTTTTCTTCTTTGGAGCGGATTGCGCCGATGATTTTGCCGTCGTCATTTACAAGTTTGAGCGTTCTCCAGTTGCAGAAGTCGGCCGAATTTTCCTGCGCCGTTTCTGTAAGAGCCGGAACATCGCGGCTTCCAATCATTTCAGCCTCGCTTTCAAAAGAGAACAGCTGCAGCGCGTAAAGCTCGGGAATATCGTTTTTGTCTGCCGGAATTATTTTCATATTTTCCTCCAATGTTCTGCCCGAAACTGCGTTTCTGACAAATCACAGTTCCGCAAGTTCCACTTCGTTTCCGTTTTCTTTTATCAGCTTGAGAAGGTCGGCTGTTTTTAGCCAGACGGTCGCTGTGTTTTCGTTCGGATGGATTCCAATCAGCCCTGGCGGCTCAAGAAAATCCTTGTCAAGAAAGAATTTCACTTTGTTCGCGCTGCCGTTCAAAAGTCCGAGCGGAGTTACAGAGCCGGGCGTGAGATTCAGGAAGCGCATCAGGTCTTCCGCACTTGCAAAGGAGAGCGGTCGGGTTCCGTGGGATTTACGGAATTCTTTTAGGTCAACGCGCTTGTTTCCTTTTACGGTAATCAGAAAATATTCGCGTTTCTTGTCGTCGCGCACAAAAAGATTTTTCGCGTCACATTCCGGGTGAGGCAGCACAACGTCGCAGATTTCGTCCATGCTGAAAACCGCCTTGTGCTCGGTGATTTCGTATTTAATGTTTTTCGCGTTCAAAAAATCGTAGGTTTCCTGTTTTGTCATGATTTGAAAATTATAGCAGAATTTTTGGGGATTGTATTTGCAGAAGCAGGCAGACGGGAAAATTCTTGCTATAATCTTCCTATGAAAATAAAAAAATGCGGTTTAGATGATGTTCTTGATTTGCAGAAAATATATCGGCAGACTTTTTACGAGACGTTCTCGGAACAGAATTCCGAAGAAAATATGAGAAAATTTTTGGACGAGGCGTACAGCGAGCAAAAACTTAAATCCGAGCTTGAGAACGAAGAATCAGAAACTTTTCTTGCAGTGGAAAATCAAAAAATTCTCGGTGTTCTGAAAATCAACACTGGAAATGCGGAAACGGAATCCAGCTTTGAAAATTCGCTTGAAATTCAGCGGATTTATGTATTGAAAGAAGCAAAAGGGCTTGGCATCGGAACGGCTTTTATGAATCTTGCCGAAAAAAAGGCCAGGGAGCTTGGAGTTTCTTTTATTTGGCTTGGCGTTTGGGAGAAAAATTTTCCTGCCCAGAAATTCTACACTGACAAAGGCTTTAGAAAATTCAGCGAGCATGCTTTTGTTTTAGGCGATGATGTGCAAACTGATTTTCTGATGAAAAAAGAGCTTTGTTGATTCTCGCATTTATAATGTTTGCCGTGTATACTTGCGCGCATTCTAATGCCAATGCGTTAGGGCATGGAAGCCCGAAGTTCTGGAGCGGAACGAAGTGTTCGCACGAAGCGAAGCGGAAGAATGAGCGTGAGCGAAGGCTGGAACGCCCGGCCCGAACGGAGCGAGGGAAACGCCCGTTATCAAAACTCGAAATTGACCCAATTCTTATATTTTCACATCTTCCGATATTCCATTACAAAAAGCACCGTGCTCGTAAGCGCAGAACATGTTGTCGCAATCGGCTCAGCAAAAAATATTCCTTCAACTCCAAAAAATTTTGGCAGAACAAGAGCCAATGGAATCAAAAGAATTATTTTTCTTAGACAGGCAATAAAAACCGACACTTTTGCGTTTCCAATTCCAACAAAGGTTGTCTGCGCAGAATTCTGAATCCACATAAGCCAAAGTCCTGCAATATAAACTGGAAGAAGTTTTTGCTCAATCTGTAGAATTTCCTCGCTCGAAGTAAAAAGAGAAGCGAATTTTGCAGGAAAAACACTTGCGCTCAAAACAAGGCAGACTGTAATAATTCCGTTCACAAGAAGCATTTTACGGATAACTTCTTTTACGCGCTCAAATTTTTTTGCGCCAAAGTTGTACGAAATTATCGGCTGCACACCGTTTGCAAACCCCTGAGTCGGAATAAAAATAATCTGCATCACGCTCTGCATAATCGTCATTGCTCCAACGTAAATGTCGCCGCCATAACGCTGCAGTCCAGAATTAAAAACTACAAAAATCGCGCTTTCCGTAGCTTGCATCACAAAAGGAGACGTTCCGAGTGAACTGATTTTTTTTATAATCGCAAATTTTGGTTTTAAAATAGCAAAATTCAGGCGAATTTCAGACTTTTTTGAACACAAAAACGACACAATCCAAACGGCGCTCACGCATTGCGAAATAACCGTGGCAAAAGCAGCTCCTTTAACCCCCATTCCGAGCGCAAAAATAAAAATCGGATCAAGAATGATATTCAAAACTGCACCAATCAAAATCGAAATCATTGCAGTTTTGGCATGTCCCTGGCAAGTTATAAACGGATTTAAGCCAACCGAGAGCTGAACAAAAATCGTTCCCAAAAGATAAAACGAAAGATAATCGTCCGCAAAAGGCAAAGTTTTTTCACTCGCTCCAAAAAAGGTCAAAACAGGCGTTTTAAAAACCATAAAAAACAAAGTCAAAACAACAGAAAAAATAATCAGCATAAAAGCCGCATTTCCTAAAATTTTCTGAGCTGTTTTTTTTGCAGAAGGGTCAAACTCAGTTTTTCCAAGCTCAATAGCAGCAAGAGGCGCTCCTCCAGTTCCTGCAAAAGTGCTAAAAGCCGACACCAGCTGAATTATAGGAAGGCAAATTCCAAGTCCAGTCAGAGCAAGAGATGACTCTGCGCCTCCAGAAGAAATATGGCCAATATAAATTCGGTCAACAATGTTGTAAAGAACGTTAATCAGATAAGCAAGCACCGAAGGAAGCGCAAGCCTCAGCATAAGACGTGAAATTCCGTCCGTTCCCAAAGCAGAATCGCTGTTTTTGTTTTTTAAAGAAGATTGCATAAAAAAAGTCTATCACAAACATAAAAAAAATCCCGAACAAAGATCGGGATTTTAGCAAGTTTTATAATGATATTTTGTTATACGTTAAATTTAAAGAACATTACATCGCCGTCCTGAACGACATAATCTTTTCCTTCCTGCCGATATTTTCCGGCAGATTTTATTTCTGCTTCTGAACCGTATTTTTTAAGGTCTTCTACGGAATAAACTTCTGCTTTAATAAAGCCTTTTTCAAAATCAGTGTGAATTACGCCAGCGGCCTGAGGAGCCTTGTCTCCGTTATGAATTGTCCAGGCACGACATTCGTCTGCGCCACCGGTAAAGAATGTACGAAGTCCCATTAAATGATAAGCCGCGCGGGCAAGAACTGTAAGACCTGATTCCTTCAATCCAACGCTGTCCATAAATTCTTTTCTGTCTTCCGGAGTATCAATGTCTACAAGGTCGCTTTCAAATTTTCCGCAGATTACGATTACTTCACTTTTTTCTTCTGCGGCAACTTTTTTTACAGCTTCAACATATTTATTTGTGCCTTCTGCAATCGTATCTTCATCAATATTGCAGACAAAAAGCTGAGGTTTTATCGTAAGAAGATGAAGGTCGTAAATTCCTTCAAGCTCATCATCTGTCAAATCTGCCTGACGGGCGCATTTTCCTTCCTGAAGCAAAGGCAAAATTTTATCTACGGCACTGCGATAACCGGCAAATTTTTTTTCTTCCGCCTTTCCCATTGCACGAATTTGACGTGTAACCTTGTCTTCGCGTTTTGTAATTGTGTCTATATCAGCCTGGCAAAGTTCATAATTAATAGTAAGAATATCGCTCTCAGGGTCAATCGGAGCATCGGTTTTTGCATCTTCGCGAACATGCTGAATATCAGGATTGTCAAAACAACGAACAACATGCGCGATTACCGAAGTTTCGCGGATATTTGCAAGAAACTGGTTTCCCAAGCCTTCGCCGTTTGAAGCGCCTTTAATAAGTCCGGCAATATCTACAAATTCAACAGCTGCAGGAATTTTCTTTTTCGGCTGAAAAATGCCAGCCATAAAATCCAGACGCTCGTCAGGAAGTTCAACAACGCCGTGATTCGGTTCGATTGTACAAAAAGGATAATTTGCTGCTTCTGCTGGAGCACGTGTAAGAGCAGAAAAAATAGTAGATTTTCCGACATTTGGAAGACCGACAATTCCACAAGTTAATTTCATTTTTATGTTTCCTTAAATTTTTATTTGCGAGCAAAATAGAGTTATTTCGAAAAACTAATTCAAAGCAACTGCAAAAAACAAGTTTTCGCTCAAAAAAACCGTCTAAATCTTACTCTTATTTTAAAAAATGCACAACTGCGAAAAAAAATACGTAAAAAACAGCATAAAATCATTAAAAATCTCCGGAGCGCTTTTTATTTTTTACATAACAAAACGTCCGTCTAAAAAATTTTAAATAGGTTCAATTTCGAGTTTTAAATTTTACTGTCATTATCAGGCTTGCCCTGATAATCCTAGGTTTGTAAACTGTTTTTTTCAAAATTCGACATTCGCCCTAAATAAAATCTTTAGCCTACCTTAATTTATTTACATATAATTAAAAAAGTAATATTCTTATAAGAAAACATTTACAGATACGATTTTTATCGCACCTGGTGGAGGAAAAATAAATGGCATTTGCTTTAAACCTTTATCCAGTTACTTACATTGCGCGCTACAATCCTGAAACTGAAAAATGGGACGAAGAATGGCTCGAAAGCGACAAAGTAACTTATGACGAATTGATGGCAATGTCGGAAGCTGACCGCAAAGCAGTTTTGGACAAACGCAATCAAATGGGACTTCCTTCTGTTTCTTACACTTCTCAGTACGCATACAGCTGTTTTGAAGGAATGAAAGGCTTTCCAACAAAAGACGGCGGAGTTGCAATTTTCCGTCCAGAAGAAAACGGAAAACGCTTTAACAATTCCATGAAAGGTCTTTACTGCCCGGCTTTTCCTGTAGAACAGTATGTAAAAGCTTCGGTTGAATTTGTAAAACGCAACGCAGCCCTCGGATATGTTCCAAAATATAATCCTGATTGGGAAAAAACCGACTACGCAGACGCAGATTCAATCTACATGCGTCCGTTTATGAATTCTGAAGGCGCAATCGGTGTCGGCTGTTCAAAACAACCTTATGTCGTAATATGCGCAACAACAGTTTCTGCATATTTCAAAAAAGGTCTTGACGGGGCAGTTATTACAAACCGCATTCGCGCGACTCCACATGGAACAGGCTACATCAAGTGCGCTTCAAACTACGTAATTTCTGCGCTTGCAAAAAAAGAAGCCGAACAGGCAGGCTTTGTTGAATGTGTTTACCTCGATGCAGTTCATCACAAATACTTCCAGGAAGGCTCAAGCTGCAACATTTTCTTTGTTCTCAAAGACAAGACAATCGTTACACCTGAGCTCGGCGACACAATTTTGCCAGGAATCACACGAAAATCAGTAATTGTTCTTGCAAAAGAAAAAGGCTACAAAGTAGAAGAACGCCCTATTTCTGTAAAAGAAGTTCAGAAAAAAGCAGTTGAATGTTTCGTAACAGGAACAGCGGCCGGAATCAGCCCGATGTCATCAATCACCGATTTGAACGGCAAAAAAACAGTATTTGGCGAAGGCTTTGGTCCAGTTGCAAAAGAACTCCAGCACGAATTAAAAGGACGCCAGTACGGCTCTCTCGAAGATCCAAACCACTGGAACACAGTCGTAATTCCAGGCAACAAATAGTTTGATTTTTCGTTTTTAAAATAAAAATGGCTGTCAGAAAAATACATTCGATTTCTGACAGCCATTTTTTTATATAAAAGGGCGTTCCCGGCCGCAGGCAACCGGTCAGGCTTTGCGCGGCTACGGCTTTCGCCTCCGACCAAATGCTTCGCATTTGTTTGCCTTCGGCACCGCTTCAATCCTTAACGCTTAAATTCAAAAATTCTGCGCCAAGATTATTCATCAATTCAAAAAAGTGCGGAAAACTTACAGAACAACATTCCGCGTCCTTTATTATCATTTTTTCTCCAGCAGGAAGAGCAAGCGCAAGACAGGCCAGAGACATTGCCATTCTATGGTCTTTATAGCTTTCAACCGTTTCGCCGTGCAATTTTGTTCCGCCGTGAATTATAAGAGAATCCTCTTTTTCTTCAATATTTGCTCCCAATTTTGAAAGTTCAATATTCAAAACTTTAAGACGATCAGTTTCTTTTCGGCGGCAAACCGCCGCATCTTCAAGCACAACTGTGCCTTCAACTTTTGTTGCAATCGCGGCAAGAGCGCAAACCGCATCCGGAAACGAATTCATATTTACATGAAGCTCGCCGTTTGGAAGAGATTTTGCCGAAAGTTTTCCATGTCCGTTTTTCGCGTATTTTCCGCCACAGACTGTCAAAGCATTTTTCTCTTTGTCCCATTCAATATCCGCTCCGATTGATTTTAAAATTTCAACAATTGCATCATCGCCTTGAGTTCCGCTCGAATCAACATTTTCGATTGTAATTTTAGAATCAGTCATAAGAGCCGCAATCAACGGATAAGCAACACCTTCCCAGTCGCTAGGAATCGTAACGTCAAAAGACTTTAAGTTTTTTGGTCCATTTACTTCAATCTTTTTAAAATCATCCGAAATTAAACACGGGACTCCAACTTTTTCGAGCCATTTTTGCGTCATTGCAAGATACGGAGTTTCTTTTGGATTGGAAAGTTCCAAAGTAAGTTTTCCGTCCATTAAAATTCCTGCCATCATAAGTCCAGAAATATACTGGCTAGAAACTTCGCCTTCTGTTTTTACAACGCCGGAACAAACCGGACCTTTTACGACAAGAGGACACCCGTTGTGACCGGGAATTGCCATTTCTGCCCTTGCTCCAAGCTGGTTCAAAGCGTCAACAACGTGAGCAACTGGCCTTTTTCGGATTGACTCATCGCCAGTAAAAATACTAATTCCTTCAAAAGTTGCGGCAATTGGAGATAAAAAATACAAAAGTGAGCCAGAATTTCCTACATTCACAATATCGCTCGGAAGATGAATGTTTTTTCCAGCCCCTTTTACAAGCCAGCGAGTTCCTGGCTCCCCCTCTTCAGAAAGATTTAATTCAACACTTGAGCCAATCAGAGGAACTGCCGCCGCCGTAGAAAGGCAGTCTGCGCTCGGAAGAGGATTTCTAATTACAGATTCTCCGTCTGCAAGAGTTGCAAGGATAAGCGCACGAATTGTATGCGATTTTGAACCTGGAACTGTAATTTTTCCAGAAAGATTATGTTTTGAAGCTCTAATATTCATTTTTTATCTGACCTTAAATATAATTCCTACAACGGCAAGCGTAATCAAAAGTTGAAGCATCATAAATTTGATTAAAACCTGAGTCGGCGACCAGCCGTGGTTCACGCGCATGTGGTCGTGCAAAGGAAATCGAATTTTTGAAAAAATACTAATATGAAAGAATCTTTTCAAAAAGACTTTCATCAATCCCATTCCGCCGTTTATAAAAATAATTGTCGAAGTTGCAAAAATCATGAACGGGTTTCCACTGAGCATTACGCAAATTCCAATATAAAAACCTAAAGCGCGGCTTCCGGCATCTCCCATAAGACACTTGCTAGGAAAAGCATTGTGCCAAAGATACCCCATCAAAACGCCAGCCAAACAGAACGTCATAACCGCCCAGCTCGCTCCCTGCGCAAAATGAGGAACCAAAAGATAAGCCGCAATGTCTTTGTGTCCAAGAATAAAATAAAAAATTACGCCAAGTGTTAAAAGCGCAATCAAAACAAGAGTTGAACTAAGTCCGTCAACTCCGTCCGTGCAATTAGTTGTGTTTACAGAAGTCCAAATCATTACCGTGGAAATAAGAACAAAAACCCACGGATAAACAAAAATTCTGTGAGTAAAAAACGGAAGCCAAAAATAAATTTTTCCATCGGAACTCTGCTGAATAAGATAAACAGCCATTAAAACAGAAAGTGCAACGGAAATCACTAAATCAAGAACAGCTTTGCGGTATTCTCCCCAGCTTGTAACGCTGCGGTCATCGAGAAAACCTGTCAACATCATAAGCCACGTCAAACCAAGAGCACAGGCTTTAAACCAGTCCATTGGAACAAAAATCAGACTGAGCAAAACAAAGACCGTAATAAAAAATACTCCGACGCCAGTCGGCTTGCCTTTTGCCGCTTCAGCACTCACTGTAAACTCGCGGCCACGGTCGTGAGGCATACAAGTATAAAAATGCGGCATCAAATAACGGACAAGCAAAAAACCTGTATAAAGTGACAAAACAATAAGAACTGTGTACGACTGCAAAAGACGTGCAGGTCCAAAATATCGGTTCAAAAGACCGCCAATAGTATAAAGCATAATGTTTTTATTCTACCGCAGACACTTCAATTCTACAAGATTTAACACTGATTTGACACTGTTTCAGATTTTTTTGCAATTTTTTTATTTGCTTTTGCCGTTTTAAGCCTCATTTTTTGCAATTCTTATTTCTGCAAGAACAGGGCGCAAAGAGTCTGCGCATCTGCAATCGTGTTGTGCAAGCAACTGTATTCGTCAGGCTGGTGGCAAACTTCATCAATCGTAGACCAAATTGCCGCATTAAAACCAAAATTGCGCAATTCTGCGCCAACAGTTCCGCCCCCAATACCGATTGGAACAGCCTCTTTTCCATGTGCGTCCATAATCGCCTGCTTTAATTTTTCAACAACAGGAGCATCCACAGGAGTTGCCGGCGACTGACATTTTTGCGGTTCGCTAATTTCAACCTTTACGCCATATTTTTCTTCAATTTCGCCAACGCGCTTTTTTATTTCCGCACGAACCACGTCCAAAGTGTAGCAAGGCAAAATTCTGCAATCCATATAAAAAACATCATCGCCCGGAATAATATTTACCGTATCAACGTTGGTTTCTTTTTTTGTCGGCTGGAATGTCGATTTTGACGGAGAAAAAAGTTCATCTTCCGCATCAAAGAAGTTTTCGAGGTCATTTAAGCGTAATGCAAGCTCGCAGGCAGCAAGGTGCGCATTTTTTCCTTTTTGAGGCATTGAACCGTGGCTTTGCAAACCAATCGTATGAAGACGCAGCCAGAGAATATTTTTTTCCGCAACCTCAATTGTTTTCCCTTCCGGATCTCCGCCATCAGGAATCAAAATCAAATCATCTCTCTTAAAAAGATCGAGATGTTCTTTCAAAAGAAATTTCATTCCATATTCAGAACCAAATTCTTCGTCAGCCATAAAAAACAATTTTACGGTATATTCAGGCACAATGTTGTTTTTAAGAAGCTCAAGAGCCGCAAGAACACCGCTCACGAGCCCCTGCTGGTTGTCTTCAACGCCGCGGCCGGTAATTTTGTCATTTTTTTCGTCATAAACAACTTTCCAAGGATCAGAATGCCACAACGAAAGATTTCCAGGCGGAACAACGTCCATGTGGGCCATTACAAAAATCGACTGCTCTTTTTTTCCAGGAATCGTAAGCATAAGGTTCGGCCGAACTCCAGAAGAAACACGCGGATCAGGAGCGTCAAACTGTTTAAACTGATTTTCTTTAAAACCGCGTCCAATAAGCCACTTTTTAAGGGCGGCGCATTTTTTCGACTCGCCGTCACCACCGCTTTCAGGAGCCATAGCTGGAATCGACGACAAAAGCGTCTGCAATTCAATAATTTCAGGCCTTGTTTTTTCAAGATTTTCTTTTAAAAGTTCAAAATTTTCATTCATAAAAATATCCTAGCACAAAAAAATAGTTTTTCATTAGTTTTTGCCGCGCGCAACTTTTGCACTAACGGCTATCCGAGGCTACGGCGTCTAACGCGCCTTCGGTGCTTTGCACCCGCTTTTGCGGCCTCTGCTATCCGGCGCCATTTTACGCAAGAGAACTTGTATCAATCTTTTTTATAAAAAAATCCATATTTATCGCCATAAAAGCTCCGCAATATGCCGTTACAACCGCTCCGACAATCACGTAAAACCAGATTAAGTAGTCCGGATTCTGATTTTTTTCAAGAAAAATGCCCGAAAGCACAAAAAGCAAAATCATCAAAAAACCACTCAAAACCCATCTTACCATCGAAACAGGCTTTAAATTTTCCATCCAAGAAGGGTTTGTTCTTTTTATTGCAGAACTCAAACCAGAATCCTGCGCTTCCGACTTCTGAAAAAGCGGCATTTGAACAATTTTTTCTGCTTTTGAAAGAACTCTTACTTTTGTACGGCATTCTTTACAAAAAATCAAATGCAAAGAATCGTGCAATTCCAGGCGTTCGCCTTTGTCGAGCTCAAAAAAAGAATTCATCACTTTTTCACATTTTTTACTGTTCATAAATTACACCTCGCAGGTTGTCCGCCATAAGTTTTTTTGAACGGAATATGTAAGATTTTATTGTATTTACAGGGAAACCCGTAATTTCAGAAATTTCCTCATATTTTAATCCATGGAAAAAATACATTTCCACACACCTGCCGTAATTTTCCGGCAAAGACAAAACACATTCTCTGATCGTATCAAGTGTGGTTTTCCGGATTTCTTCTTCTTCAGGATTGAGAGCTTTTGACTGCAGCATTTCTTCGTTTGCAAGCGGAACATATTCCTGCCGGCGCGTAACCGAATTTACAGCAGAATTATATGCAATTTTTGTAATCCAAGTGGCAAAACTCGACCTGTAGTTAAATTTTGAAAGATTCATATAAACCTTAACAAAAACTTCCTGCACAAAGTCGTCAGTATCATCAGAATTTCTAAAAAAACTCATTCCAAGCGCGACAACTCTTTTTTTATACAGTTTTATAAGCGTCTGAAAAGCCTTTTCGTTTCCGCTCAAAGTTTCTTTTATTAAAAATTCATCACGCTTATTTATGAGTAATCTTTCAATGCCGTTAAGAGTTTTTCCTGCCATGAATATGACTATTTTTTAATTTATTCCCAGTCGTTCACCTTATAAAAAATTATTGCGCAAATTCCAATCGAAAAAGGAATCAATCCGCCTAGCAGAGATATGGAAATCCCGCCAAGCAAGGCAAAAACCACAGTCAGCATAAAACCAATTCCGGTCAGCAAAAGGCCAATTAAAAGTGAATACGCTTTTAAATTAAATTTTTCGCGTTTGTAAGTTCCGCTCAAAATCTGTCTGCGCACTTCCAAATGATGCCAAAGCAACGAAAAAAACACCACGACACCGCCAATTGCAATTCCAACAATCGGAGTAATCGCAATAATAACCTGAGCTGCGCTGCTTATAATTTTTTCTTCCATATTTAACGCCTCCTTCTAAAAACTCCGCGTTAGTAGCAATCCACGGACAGCTAGAATCACAGTTTGTAAAAGCAACACTTGAACAAACTGCAATGATAAAAATTACAAGGATGTATTTTTTATCATGCCACCTTATTCACGCACAAGAATTCCATCTTCCAAATCTTTTTCGGCCTGAGCCTTTATTTTTGCATGCTGTTTTTTTCCAGTCGCTGTAAGAGGAATTTTTTCTACGATTGCAAAATACCGCGGTCTCTTGTATTTACTGAGCATTTTACTTCCTGCGCAAAATTCATTCAACTCTTTTACAGTAAGAGATGGATCATCTGCAATCACATAGGCACAAACTGACTGTCCGCGCACCTTGTCAGGAACAGATGTTACAATACAGTCTTTTACTTTTTCATTTTCCATAATCGCTTCTTCAATCTGTGTCGGATAAATATTCTCGCCCGAAACAACCATCATATCGTCTTTGCGTCCTTTTACCGTCACAACCCAATCATCGTTCCAAACACCAGTATCGCCTGTATACATCCAGCCCTTGTAAAACTTTTCTTTTGTCATTTCTTCATTATGATAATAGGAATAAGTTGATTTTGCCGGTGAATGAATTATAATTTCACCTTCTGTTTCGCTGTCTGTAGGAACCAAATCGTCTGGCTCAGCCTTCGACCCGTCAGCAGGCAGGCGGACAACCCTAACTTCGTCGTCTGTGCAGCTTCCGCCAACAGAACCTGCGCCATCAGGAAGATTATACGGACGCAAAAATGAATTCCAGAAAGTTTCTGTAGTTCCATAGCCGTTAAAAATATTTTCTGTCAGGACTGTTCTAAAACGAATGCAGTCAGCACGGCTCAAAGGAGCTCCCATTGTTACAATTCCACGCAAACTGGAAATATCACGAGGACTTTTTTCCTGAGCACGGGTAAGCATTTCTAGATTTGCAGGAGCGCCCATCATAAATGTAATTTTGTATTTTGAACACCAGTCTAGCGAAGTTTGAGGCCTAAACGAACGCATTATGACAGCGGCGGCTCCTGCATAAAAAACAGGACATACACCGCCAGAATGACAGCCTCCTCTATGAAACCACGGCGTCATATTCAAAGTAACATCATGAGGATTCATCGGATAATGCATGATAACATCGTGAGCAGAAAGAACTTCGTTAATATCGTTTACAGGAACAAATTTTGGAAGACTTGTTGTTCCGCTCGTACAAAGGCGCAAAACTTCGTCATAGATGTGCGGCCTAAAATCAATTTTTGGCTCATCAATATCAGCATTTTCTACAAAAGATTCGTACGAAATATGACCTTTTGGCAAATCAACGCCTTCAATATTGTCCGCCATAATAAAAAGGCTTGGCTTCCAAAGGCAGATTTTTGCAGCTTCTTCCATCATTTTTACAACGTTCGCAGAATAAACCACCACTTTTGGCTTGTTATGATTTATCAAAAGCGCCATTTCGCCGCTTGCAAGGTTAAAATTTGTCGCAAGAAAAATTGCCCCGATTTTACGAGGGCCTGTGTACATAAAGGCAAATTCTGGAGAATTTCGAAGAGCGCCCATAACAACATCGTCTTTTTTTATTCCAATTTTTTTTAAGGCATTTGCAAGGCGGTTTGCTTCAACATTAAGCTGTTTATAATTCCAGCTGCGGTCTGTATCAGGATCAATTATTGCCGGTCTTTTAGAAAATCTGCGGACATTTCGCATAAAACCGTTAAGCCAAGTATATTCGTGTTCAAAAGTATCCCGGAACATTGAATCATCATAAGTTGTTGCCATTGAATTTTGTGTCCTTATAAATCATAAATTACGCACATAAATACGTTTCCTTTAAATAGACACAAAAAAAAGAAAAAAGTTGCGGACTTTGTTAAAAATTAAAAAAAAATTCTCTCTAAAAATCTTTCTCAAAAAAAATCATTTTCTTAAAAGTGTTGAAGCCTCGACAAAAAAAACACTGCTCAAAATCCGTGCCGTCGCTTTGCTCTTAGGACAATTTTGACTCGCTTTCTTTTTCTTCGTGGCTTCAACCATTTTCCGCTTTGTTTTTCAGCTAATTTTTTAATTTTCCGTTTGCTAGATATGCTTTCCAGGTTGAGTCCAGCAAGGTATGAATGTCGGAATATTCAGGCTCCCAGCCAAGTTTTTCTCTTGCGTATGCTGAAGTTGCAACAAGCTCTGCAGGATCTCCAGGACGGCGTTCTACAAATTCAGCAGGAATTTCTTTTCCGGTGATTTTTCTTGCTTCTTCAAGCATTTCCTTTACAGAAACCCCAGTTTCGCTTCCAAGATTACAAATCAGACTTTCGTTGTTTTTAGAAATATAATCAAGCGCTTTTACGTGGGCTGCCGCCAAATCCGTTACGTGAACATAATCACGGATACAAGTTCCATCGCGCGTATCGTAGTCAGAACCAAAAACTTTCATTTTTGGACGCATTCCGCAGGCAGTTTCCATAATAACAGGCAAAAGATTGGCAGGATTTTGTTCAAGTCCGCACGGAAAACCTTCAGGATCATAACCCGCAGCGTTAAAATAACGAAGAGCCGCAAATTTCAAACCGCGGAGCTTGTCATACCAGGCCATAATTTCTTCAATATTTAATTTTGTAAATCCGTAGTAGTTTTCAGGATTTTTCGGATGAGCTTCATCAATCGGAAGATACTTTGGCTCTCCAAAAACCGCCGCGCTCGAAGAAAAAACCATATACTTGCAGTTATGCTTTACTGCCGAATTTAAAATATTGATAGTTCCGTTCAGGTTGTTAATTGAATATTTTTCCGGCTCAACCATAGACTCGCCGGCAGCCTTAAAAGCCGCAAGATGAATAAAAGCGTCAAACCCTTGCTCAAAAGCCTTATCCAAATCGCGTTCAATCAGAATATTTCCGTAAATAAAATCATTTTCCTTAAAAAGATTCTGCCGCAATCCCGAAGAAAGGTTATCAAAAACCGTAACTTTGTGCCCATTCTTCATCAACTGTTTTACAACGTGCGAACCAATATAACCGGCTCCGCCAATAACCAAAACTTTCATTTTTGTCTCCGTAATTTTTTTCGGCGGTCCGGCTTTCGCCGTCGCTATGTCCGCCCTTCCGCTTACGCTTCATTGTTTTGTGGCAGTTTCGACAAATCGCAACCGCCACAAAACAACTTCGGGGCTACCAGCGCTACCGCATTTTTTTCAAAATAGTATAAAACCAAAAAAGAACGCTAGCAAGTGCAGAAAAGTTTTTTAACAAAAATCTAAACCTTAAAAAGTTCAACTTCCTCATTGATTTTTTCAAGAGAAGAGCCAACTCCGTCCGAAAGTCCGTTCAATTTTTCGGCTTCCAGAGTTATTGAGCTTGCAAAACCGGCCATTTCGCTCACAAGCTGGCGCATTTTTGCAGCGCTTTCCTGCAAAGTTCTAGTTTCTGACAAAATAGTGCGGTTGTTTTCCTCAGTTTCGGCAGACGCATTCTTTACAGAATCGGAGCTTTCTTTTAACAAAGCCAAAGTTTCGCTTATCTGGCTTGAACCTTGCTTCTGCACTTCCATAGTTGAATTTATCGATTTTACAAATCCATCCGTTTTATGAATATTTTCAAAAACCGAATTAAACGCATTTTCAGAATCGCCAGAAACAAAAACAATTTCCGAAATCAAATCTCCAATTGCGCGCAACTGCTCGCCAATAACTTTTGACTGTCCGGAAGAAGTTTCCGAAAGTTTTCTTATTTCATCGGAAACAACAGAAAAACCTTTTCCAGCCTCGCCCGCATGCGCCGCTTCGATGGCCGCATTCATTGCCAAAAGGTTTGTCTGGCTTGCAATCGACGAAATTATTTGGTTTGCGTCCAAAAGTTTTCCAGACTGCGTCTGAATTTCTGCAATTTTTGAATTCATCTGCTTGTGTTTTTCAAGTCCTTTTCCTGCATTTGTCTCAAGATTTACAAAAGCCTGAGAAAGGTTTGAAACAGAATCATTTACAGCATCGATATTTTCAATCATTTGCGAAATACAAGAACCGGCATTTGTCACGCCTTCGTTTTGTTGCAAAATCATTTTTCCAAGAGAGCTTATTTTTAAAGAAATTTGCTCAACGGTTTCCGAAGTTTCGTCTACGCTCGAACCCTGTTCGTTTATCGAAGCCTCAACAGCTCCGATATGACGGTTAATTTCTTCAATAGATTTTACAATTCCCCGGATTGAAGCACGCAAAATTTCGAGAGCACGGCTAAGCTCATCTTTTGAATTCTTGAGGTTTAAAACCATTTGCTGAAGTTTTCCGACAAAAACATTAAATCCGTTCTCTATATCCAAAATCAATTTAGATTTTACACCAGGCTCGCTTGAATGAAGTCTTTTTGTCAAATCAGCATCGCTAGAAGCAAAATCTCCAACAGCCTTATTCAACGCTCTAAGCGGCAGCAAAAAGTGCCTTGCTGTCATCAACCCCCAAAGAGCAAGCGCAAAAATCAAGACAATTGCAACAGGAAAAGCTGCACATGGCAACGCAGTTTTTAAATTATACGGAACAAAAAGCGCCATTTGCCAGTCAACCGACGGAATAGGCGCTACAACAAACGCTCCGCTCCTGCTCTTAAAAAAAAGCTCGCCTGTCGAAAACATATACTTTTGGTCAAGCGCAGGAACCGTTTCTGAAATTTTCGTCTTGTTTTCCAAAAGTTTTGTGTCGGCAGCGCCTGTAATTTCTCCGTTTTTATTGTAAAAAAACATTTGATACTTGTGTTCGAGATTTTGATACATCATATCGACAAAGTCAGAAAGGTCAACTCCAGTTCCGACAAGGCCAATTCCTTTGCCAAAACCGTCGCGCACAATCGCATCAACCCAAAGCATGGATTTTTTAAGCGCAATGTCGTAACTCACCATAAAAGTGTAGTCGTCTTTTAATTCAAGGCAAGTCGGAAACCATGAATTTGCAGGATCGGATTTATCAAGAGTGTAAAGAACCCTTCCGTTAGAATAATAAAGCAGGTCGTTGTCAGAAATAGAAAATGAATTTTTTCCCTTAAACATTTCCTGATAAGAATGAATTTCTTCGGCAGCGCGTTCAGAAAGTTCTCGGTCAGAAGGATTTTCCATATAAGCAGAAATTAAAGGCGATTTTGCCATTTGAGTTGCGAGCAAAAGCTGACCGTCAAGATTGGAAGAAAACTCCAATTCTTTGATCCTGGCAACCTGCATTAAAGACGATTCTGTTTTCGAAAAGAAAACAAATCTTGTTCCAGCAACAACAAAAAAAACGGCAAAAACCACAAGCAAACAAAAAATTAAACATTTAAAAACTGAAGAACAACTTTTTTTCATAAAAAACTCCCCATTTAGACTATAGAAATATTTTAATCCATAAAAAAAATTCTGTCAGATTTTTTTATGTTTTTTGTCTTCAGTTTGTTTTTTGTCAATCTTCTTCCGAACTAATTAAAATTTTTCCAGAGCTTCGGCCGCTTCCATCCACTGAAGATTCAATTCTTCGAGCTTTTCTGCAAGTTCATCGATTTTTTTCTGAACGGATTTTGCTTTTTCACCATTTGCATAGACTTCCGGCTTTGCCATTTGCGCTTCCTGGGCAGATTTTTCTTCTTCAAGCTTTAAAATCTGTTCTTCAAGATTTTTTACGTTTTTTTCGGCACGGCGCCTTTCCGATTCAATTTTTTTTTGCTCTTCCCACGAACGTTTTGTTTCTGTTTTTTCTTCTTTTTGAGAAAATTTTTCCGGCTGAGCAGAAGATTTTAGTTCATCGTTTTGAGAAAATTCACCACTGGCTTCGCGCTCAAGACGCTCCATATAATATTTGTAATCGCCAGGAAACAGCCTGAACTGCCCCGGTTTTAATTCAAGAACACGAGTGCTTAAATTCTCGATAAATCCGCGGTCATGGCTTACAAAGATAACAGTTCCGCCAAAATCTTTCAGAGCATCAAGAAGGGCATCTTTTGAATGCATGTCCAAGTGGTTTGTTGGTTCGTCCAAAATCAAAAAATTTACAGGACGAAGAAGAAGCTTTAAAAGTGCAACGCGCGCTTTTTCGCCGCCAGAAAGAACATCAAGACTTTTATGGACATCGTCTCCCCGAAACAAAAAGGCACCGAGCATATCGCGAATTTTGGGAATAAGTTCCAAAGGAGCTTCGCTTTCTACAGTATCCAGAACAGATGCGCTGCCCTTTAGCGTTTCGGCATTGTCCTGGCTAAAATATCCGATTTTTACTCCGCTTCCAAGTTTTACTTCGCCCGAAAAATTAGAATCCTCTCCGGCTATTATTCGCAAGAGAGTTGATTTTCCAGCGCCGTTATGTCCGGCAACAACCAAACGCTCACCGTTTTCGAGAACCAAATCCAAATTTTGAAGAACATTGTGTTCTCCGTCGTAAGATTTTGTAATTTTTGAAAGTGTTGCAACCAGCCGTCCAGAATGCGGGGCTGGAGGAAATTTAAAATGAATTTTTTTCAGGCTTTCAGGAATTACAATCTGTTTTTCGAGAATTTTATCGAGCATTTTCTGACGTTCCTGTGCCTGAGCCGCCTTCGTCGCCTGAACACCGAAGCGATTTATAAATTCCTGAAGGTGCGCAATTTCTGCCTGCTGCTTTTCGTATTCGCGAATTAAAGTTTCGAGTTCGATTTCGCGCACTTTTTCGTAGTGAGTGTAATTTCCAGGATAACGCTTTAATTCGCCGTTAAAAAGTTCATAAACTTCGTTTACGGTATGGTCCAAAAAATAACGGTCATGGCTTACAAGCAAAAATCCGCCTTTGTAGTTGTCTAAGAATTTTTCCAGCCAGCCACGGGCTTCAATATCAAGATAGTTTGTAGGCTCGTCTAAAAGCAGAATATCTGGATTTACCATCAAAGCTTTCCCAAGCGCAATGCGCATCTGCCAGCCGCCGGAAAATTCTTCACAATTTTTATCTAAATCTTCGCGGCTAAAACCAAGACCTGCCAAAACCTGCTCCGCCATAACCTGACGGCGATTCCATCCGCTTTCTTCAAGCTCGGTCAAAATAGCATCGTGCCGTTCCAAAAGGAGTTTTTCGTTTCCTTCGCCGTTTTTTAGTTTGTCGCCGATTTTTTCCATTTCGGCCTGAAGCTCATATCCAAAACCAAAAGCCTTGTCTGCTTCTTCACGCAGAGAACAACCGTGGTGAGTAAGTCCGCTCTGAGGAAGATATGCAATTCTGGCGTCTTTTTGCGCAACGCGCTGACCGCCGTCTGGCTGAACAAGGCCTGCCATAACTTTTATGAGCGTGGATTTTCCGCTTCCGTTTGCTCCAGTAAGAGCGACTTTTGAGCCTGCCTGCAAGTTCACAGAAACATTTTTTAAAATATCACGGTCTCCAAAAGCAAGGGAAACCTGAGAAAACTGAACAAATGCCATTTATTTTTCCAAATTAGTGATTTTTGCTAAAGTACATAACAAGAGGAGAAGAGCCACGGGCCGTAACAAGATTTCCGCGGACTGTCGCTTTTTTTGCATCTTCAAGACGCAAGCCTTCCGGATCTTTTTTATAGAAAAAACTTACATCTTCGTCCATTCCTTCAAACGAGAATGTCAAAATTCCGTCAAATTCTTTCTTTAACTGATTGCTCAAATAATATTTGACAGAAACTTTTATATTTCCATGCGCGCTGTTCGAAATTACGCCTGGAACAAGCAGCTTAAAATTGTTCCAGACAGCAGTATTGTCTTCGCTAAAAATAATTGTTCCGTAGTTTGAACTGTGATAGACAGGACCTTCATCCACAAAACTCTTAATTTCAAGATTTCGTCTTTCAATTTCTGTTTCGATCGCAGCCTGAACATTTTGAGAAAGCGCAATAAAATTCTCGCTTTTAAGTTTTCCGTCAGTGTCCATATATTGAACGGTAAGCGAATTTTTTCCGATTAAAGTGATGTAAATTCCGTGGCCATCGAGCTGATACGCGCCGTCCTCGTTCTTTTTGATTTTTGTATAAGTCCACTTTTTGTCGAGGTTTTCTGTGCGCAGGGTTGCTGTAAAAGTTAAAGTTTCGCCTTCTTTTGCAACTTTTGGAACAGGAATTTTTTCCGGGATTTCCACTTCCATCTGTTCGCCCGGATTTTCGTCCAAAGGCAAATCTGAAGGCTCTTCTGGTGATTTTTCCGGATATTTCCATTCAACCTGTCCAAAATCAAATCCAAAACTTTCGTCCATTTTTGACAAATCCAGACGGCCGCTCGAAAGCATTGATTTATATTCTTCTGGATACCATTTTTTTGAAAAAGCGGCTGTAAGCTCTTCGTCGATTTTTTCTTCTTCTACTTCTGTTTTTACAGCAATCTGGTTTTCTGTGCGTTCAAAAAGATTGAGATTGTATGAATAACACCAGCCTTCAGTTCCAGTTCCGGTTAAAACGCGGAGCCATTCGCCGGGAAGCTCTCCATGGCCGTTTGTAGGTTTTACGCCTTTTCCCTGATACAAAACACGGATTACTTCGTTTTTGCGAAGACGGTAAACCTGTTTTGAGCCGTTTTCTGTTCCAGAGCGAATCGGAAGTCCGTCGAGTTTTACGTTTGCATAAGTATGTTCGTAATTGGAATAGCGGGCAGCAAGCTTTTCGGTTTTTGACTTGCTCTGAGGCTCGGAAATCTGCCAGAGAGGAATTTCGACTTTGTGTGTATTTTCAAGTCCCATAATGATATAAGAATGGGAAATGTTTGATTTTACATAAACTTTTACAATCTGTCCTTCGTGGACTCCGGCTTCCGGGTTATTCCAAAGAACAAGTGAGTAGCCGAGTTTTCCACAACCAGTAAAAAGAATTAAATTTAAAAGTCCCGACAATAAAAATACGATTTTTTTATTCATAGTGTTGAATTATCCCACAATTTTTTTTGAATTTAAAGCCCTGACAGTCCTGGCCTGCACTAGCGATGTGCAAGGCGCGGAGCGTTTCCAAATTTATTTGGAAATGGAGCGTAAGCGGAACCTGGAACGTAGCGGCCCGCACAAGCGGGTAGTGCCCAAATTACGAAAAAAATGATAAAATCAAGCCATTTCTAAATGCTGGAATTTTTTGTTCCGATTGTGCTCTGTTTTTGGGAGGAATTATGGCAGATTATCACGTTTTTGAGGCAGCCCCGGAAGGAACTCCACCGGCGAATTTTGTTCATCTGCACGTTCACTCGGATTATTCGCTTTTGGACAGCTGTGCAAAACTTGACGACCTTGTTGCAAAGGCAAAACGCCTTAATATGCCGGCACTTGCGCTGACTGACCACGGAAATATGTTCGGTGCGCTCAATTTTGAAAAACTCTGCCATGTAAACGGCATAAATCCAATTGTCGGCGAAGAATTTTACGTTGCATACGGAAGCCATCTCGAAAAAAACGATGTTCCTTATTCGCACAAAGGAGAGGACGGAGACCGGCAGGCTCACTATTTTCACCTGATTCTTTTGTGCAAAAACCAGAAAGGCTACGAAAATTTGAGCTGGCTTTCGTCGATTGCTTATCAGGAAGGACTTTATTACGGAAAACCAAGAATCGACTTTGAACTTTTAGAAAAATATCACGAAGGTTTAATCTGCTGTTCTGCCTGCATTGCCGGAGAATTGCCGCAGCTGCTTCTTGCGGGCAGGGAAAGCGAAGCCGAAGAACTCGCCTTAAAATACAAAAATCTCTTTGGTCCTGACCATTACTACATTGAATTGCAGGATCACGGTCTTGAAGACCAGAAAACTGTCAATAAAATGCTGATTGCAATGGCGCGAAAACTCGATATTCCGCTCGTCGTTACAAACGATATTCACTATATCGAAAAAGAAGACTGGGAAGCTCAGGACTGTCTGCGATGCATTGGCTTTAAGAAAAATATGAACGAACCGCACCAGACAATGGGCGCTGAAAAACACGAATGGTATTTTAAGACAGAACAGGAAATGCGACAGCTTTTTCCAGACTGCCCCGATGCCTACGAAAATACAGTAAAAATTGCGAATATGTGCAATTTGACTATTAAACAGTATAAAACGCAGGAATTAAAAGAATGTCTTCCGCGGTTTGAGCTTCCAAAAGAATTCCAGACGCATGGCGACGAATACACAAAAAACCAGGACGATTACATGCGTCATCTTGTAGAAGAAGGTTTGAGAAAACGGTATCCGAAAATTACGCCGACAATCCGCCAACGCGCCGAATACGAACTTGGAATTATTTTTAAAATGGGTTTTTCGGGCTACTTTTTAATAGTATGGGAATTTATCAACTGGTCAAAATCAACATGGGACAATGTAAACAACCGCGAAAAACCGTATATTCCGATTGGACCGGGACGAGGTTCGGGAGCAGGCTCTCTTGTTGCCTATTCGCTTGGAATTACGGACATTGACCCTTTCCGTTTTAAACTGATTTTTGAACGATTTTTGAATCCTGAACGCGTTTCAATGCCGGATTTTGACGTTGATATGGATTTCGACTACAGGCAGGATATAATCCAGCATACACGCGATTTGTACGGCGATCCGCAGGTTGGACACATTGTTACTTTTGGAACATTAAAACCAAAAAACTGCATTGCCGATGTTGGACGCACGCTTGGAATTTCTCTTGCAGAAGTAAATATGCTTAAGTCGAAGGTTTCCGAAAACTTAAAGGCAAAACTCAAAAACTGCTTTGACCCTCCTAATGAAAAATTTCCGGACGGAGGACAGCTTGCAGAATTCCGCCACGATCCTCGTTACGAAAAACTCTTCGATCTCGCACTAAAACTCGAAGGCTGCAAACGAAACACAGGCCTGCACGCTTCGGGAATGGTAATCGGCTTGACCGCTCTTCCAAACTGGGCACCGGTTTTTAAAGATTCAAAAACGGGCGAAGTCGGCGTTCAATACACAATGGACATTATAGAGCCTTGCGGACTTGTAAAATTCGACTATCTTGGACTCAAAACACTTTCGCTCATACGCTACGCAGAAGACATCATCAACAAGCACAAAAAGCCTGGCGAAAAAAAATTTATCTGTGCAGAAGTAAGCGAAACCGACAAAAAAACATTCGATCTTTTTAAACGTGGCGACTCGGTTGCAGTATTCCAGTTTGAATCTCCTGGAATGCAAAAAATTCTGCGCCAATTCCAGCCGGAAAAAATCGAAGACCTTGTAGCATTAAACGCGCTCTACCGTCCGGGTCCACTGCAGTTTATTCCAAACTACATAGACGGAAAATGGAAGCCGGAAACAATTCACTATCCTGACCCTTGCCTTGAGCCGATTTTGAAAGAAACTTACGGCGTTATGGTTTATCAGGAGCAAATTATGCAGGTTTCGCAGAGAATTGCGGGGTTCTCGCTCGGCGGCGCAGATATGCTCCGTCGTGCCATGGGAAAAAAGAAACCTGAAGTTATGATGGGAAAAAAAGTTGAATTTGAAGAAGGAGCAATAAAACAAGGCTTTACAAAAGAACACGCCGACGAAATTTTCGACATAATGGTTCCGTTTGCAGGCTACGGATTTAACAAATCTCATGCGGCGGCATATTCAGTTCTCGCATACAGAACAGGCTGGCTAAAGGCAAATTGCCCGGCAGAATTTATGGCGGCGAACCTTACAAACGAAATCACATCGACAGACGGACTTCCAGTCTACATTGCAGAAGCACGAAGGATGGGGCTTCAAGTTGATCCGCCAGACGTAAACCGCTCAGACTCAAATTTCGATGTTGTAGACGGGCACATCGTCTTTGGATTCCGCGGAATAAAAGGCATGGGAAACGCAGCCGCAAATGCAATCGTAAAAGAACGCACCCAGAACGGTCCGTTCAAAACCTTCATGGACTTTCTTGAACGAATGATAACCGTAAAAGAAGACATTATCGACGAAGAAAGCGGTCAGAAAAAAGGCGAAAAACTTGCCATCAACAAAAAAGCTGTCGAAGTTTTAATAAAATGCGGAGGATTCGACAACCTCGACCAAAACCGTCCGACCCTCATTGCAAACCTCGACTCTGCCTGGGCATATACCGAAAAAAAAGTTTCCGGAGGAAGCGACGGACAAATCAGCCTTTTTGAAAACACAGGCGAAAAAGAATTTGCCGACTACAAATTTGAAGCAATTCCAGATTCAACAAAAATGGAAAAACTGAATATGGAAAAAGAACTCATTGGCTGTTACGTTTCTGGACATCCTCTCGATGACTACCAGAAAGCCTGCGAAAAAGCGACACTCAACTCACAGAATATAATCCGCGAATCAAAGGCCGCAAAAAGCCAGCACGCAGCGGCAATCGAATCCGGCGCAAAACCGTGGCAGCTCAAAAACACCGAAAAAGAATACGTTGCGATTGGAATGATTACAGAACTGCGCTCAATCATCACAAAAAACCAAACAACAATGGCATTTGCAAAATTGCAGGATTATACAGGCACAATCGATTTAACATTTTTTTCAAAAATCTGGGAACAGCTGTCTTCAAAAATCGAAAACGACAAAGTCTATGCATTCCGCGGACGGCTCGACACAAGGCCAGACCGGGAAGAACCATCGTTTATAATCGAAGCCCTCGAAGACCCAGAAATGCTCAAAAACCGTGCAATTCAGGAAATCCACATTCAGCTGGACGACGGGTTTAAGGAAGAACAGCAAATTTTCAATTTAAAAGAGTTTTTATTTGGAAATTCTGGCAGTTGTTCAGTATATTTTCATATAAATGCAGGCGAAAGTTCTTATACAATAAAAGCAAACACACAACTTTCCGCCCCGGGCACAAACGAATTTTTGGAAAAAGTAAAATCAATGTCGTTCGTAAAAGACGCGTGGCTTTTCTAAAAATTCGGGCGTCCCGGCTTACGCCGTCGGGTGTTCCGCCACTTGCTGCGCGCGGTGCTTCGCACTGCCTTCGGCATGGCTCCACCCCCTGACGCAAATTTGGAGAGAACGGCAGGGTATTTCGCCGTTAGTGGCGATTTTGGAGGTAGTATCAAAAAAAATACTTCCCTGTATTTTTTTTGACACAAAGCACTTGCGTGCTTTTTATTTCGCCATCCGTAGCGATTTTGAAGGTAGAAATAAGATAAAAACAGCCGAAA
>ERZ808278.492-NODE-492-length-25394-cov-3.887446_pt1 | contig 25394 bp, 20 predicted proteins | sample MGYA00521239_ERZ808278 | MGnify/ENA primary metagenome ERZ808278 (study PRJEB31516, sample SAMN03275600) | gut metagenome | biome: mammalia-associated habitat; material: feces | host: Papio cynocephalus | place: Kenya | collected 2012-07-17 ... | reverse complement strand
CCAGGTGATACACTTATGGGAATGAACTTGAATTCAGGTGGACATTTATCACATGGCGCAAGTGCTTCTTATTCTGGGACATGTTTTAACGTGGTTCGATATGGCTTAGATGAAAACTACAATATCAATTATGAAGAAGTAGAAGAATTAGCGTTGAAACATCGACCTAAAATGATTATATGTGGAACTACTGCATATAGCAGAAAAATTGATTTTAAGCGTTTCAGAGAGATTGCGGATAAAGTGGGAGCATACCTGTTGGCAGATATTTCACATATATCTGGATTAGTGGTCGCAGGCTTGCATGAATCACCTATTGACTATGCACATATCACAACAACATGTACACATAAACAGTTATTCGGACCTAGGGGAGGACTTATTTTATCAGGAAAAGATGCGAAAGAAAAGCTAAAAGGCGAGGATATTACGCTGGAGCGCAAACTACAGAAAGGTGTATTTCCCTTTTTCCAAGGAGCACCGATTATGAATCAGATAGGTGCTAAGGCGATTACATTTGAACAAGCTGGTACAGAGGAATTTAAACAGATAATGCAGCGTATTGTTGATAATTCACATACATTATCAGAGTGCTTAGTGAAAAAAGGATACAATATTATCTCAGGTGGCAGCGACAACCATATCGTTCTTGTAGATCTGTCGAATAAAGGCATTACAGGTGATGTTGCGGAAAGGGTATTAGAGCAGTGTGGTGTTATTGTGAACCGTAATAGTGTTCCTAACACTAGCAAAGCGAATGGAGCAAAACACCCAGCTGGAATCCGAATTGGAACCAATAGCATATCACAAAGATTAATGACAGAAAGTGCAATGATTAGGTGTGCAGACTTAATTGACGAAGTATTGACACATGTCCATGGGGACTCTGTAGAAACATGTAGTGTAGATGAGGCAGTTAAGGCTGACGTACTAAAAAAAGTAAAGGAATTATGTAAGGAGTTTCCTATACCACAGTACGAGGACAAATTTTGATGCTAGGAGAGTGAATGAACATGAGTGAGTATAAGGATTTTTCGTTGGAGAGCTTTCTACAAGAATTTGATACTCGTTGTGAGGGAAGGTTTGAGATATACAAAAAGGATATATCCAATGAAAAAGAAAGCAGATTTATATCCTTTCAGATGACGATTAACCTAGAGAAAAAAGTGACCGACAGCCGAATAGAACGTTATACCCTATTCTATAGTGCATACTTAAGTCTTTTACTAAAATATACACAGAATGAGATATTAACTGGAATCAGTTTTATGATCGATACGGATGAGCATTTCATTGACATGACTACTGTTCCAGAGTTTGATAAGCATTTATCTATTCAGGACATACAGGCCGTATGTAAAAATGAATTAAAAAAACATTCGATATCAGAGAAAATGCTGATGGAGATTAAGAGTAAGATCGTAGATCTGGGGAATTGCATATTCATTTATTCAAATAGTGAGAGTTCTTTTATACAGGATAGAATACATACTGATATATGCTTAGAACTGGTCGATGATGGGGAGAAATTATGCCAGACTATTATTTTTAATGAGGCAGTATTCACACAGGAGTTTATTAGCCGGTTTGCCCAGCATTATGAGAATATACTGAAGTGTGCAATTGAGAATCCAGAACTTCCAATCTGTGAAATCGACTATTTAAGTAAGGAGGAGCTGGAGCTATTAACAGGTACCTGGAATCGTACAGAGCAGGAGTTTCCGTCCGATTCTTGTCTGCATCAGCTTTTTGAGTGTAAGGTAGAGGAAGATCCCCAAGCAGTTGCCGTGTATTACGAAGGAATGACCATGACAAGATTAACGCTTAACCAGCGTGCAAATCAGTTGGCCCATTATCTTCGTATGAATGGAGCTAAGACTGGTGATGTTATTGCACTATATACAAATAAGTCGATTGGCTTTGTCATTGGAATTATGGGAATTTTAAAGGCGGGATGTGCATATCTTCCAATTGATTCCTCCTATCCTAGTGCCAGAGTTGAATATATAGTGAAGAATTCCCAGGTTTCTACTGTGGTTATGACAATGGAAAAAGTTGAGAAAGAAGAAATATTTGAAGGACTTAATGTGATTAGACTTACAAAAGAGGGTAATGAACTGAAAGAGTATTCAGAAGAGAATCTGAACTTAGCAATTGACTCTAAGAATCCATGCTATGTGATTTACACGTCTGGTTCAACAGGACAGCCAAAAGGAGTACTTTTAAATCATCAAGGACGGGTAAATAACTTCCATGATTTTAACACTCGTTTTTCGATTGGAGACAAAGATAAAGTACTTGCTATTTCATCAGTGAGTTTTGATATGAGTGCCTATGACATTTTAGGAAGCATGATGGCAGGAAGTAGTATTGTGTTGCCAGATCCACTATTGGAGAAACAGCCATTCCACTGGCTAGAGCTCATAAAAAAATACCAAGTTACCATATGGCATTCTGTTCCAGTCCTCTTGGACGTTTTACTGAAATGCAGCCAGCATAGGAATACGAACAACATAGAAACGATTCGTGTTGTTCTTCTAGGAGGGGATTGGATACCAGTATCGTTGCCTGATAGATTTAGAAAGTTAAATGATAAAGCCGTTATCATTAGTCTTGGTGGGGCTACAGAAGTATCAATGGATTCGACGATTTACTATATTAACGAAGTTGATGCTAACTGGAAAAGCATTCCGTATGGAAAACCAATGGCTAATCAGAAGGCATATATATTAGATCGTTTTAGAGAATTATTGCCAATTGGTATCCCCGGAGAACTATATCTGGGGGGAGTTGGAGTAGGCGAGGGATATTACCTTAATCCTCAGGCTACTCAGGAACGTTTTTTTGATAATCCATGGATGACCGAAGAGGAGCAACGTATCTATAAGACAGGGGACTTAGCGTACTTAAGGGATGATGGAGAACTAATATTGTTAGGTCGAATGGATTTCCAAGTAAAAATAAACGGAAGCAGAATCGAACTTGGAGAGATAGAACATTGTCTAGTTGGTTACCAATCCGTTAAGAGGGTTGTTGCACTTGTTCCGAAAAGGCTTAAGAAGATTGTTGTCTATGTGGAATGTGATCCTAATCAGGATATGCCAACAGAAAATGAGTTAGTAGAATATTTAAAAGAACGTTTGCCTGAAAATTATATTCCAACCTATTATGTATTATCAAATGAAATGCCAGTAACGCCGAACGGAAAGATTGATAGAAAAAGGATTACTCAATTAGTGGATGAGTATTTACATAATATGATTTGAGAAAAGGGGAATCAAGATGGTTCGTGATTTTTTAGAAAGACTTAAACATTCTGATAAAACAGCAGTCGTGTGTGGTGAGCATGAACTTAGTTATAGGCGATGGAATCATTTATCATCTAAGCTGTGTGATGAGTCATTGAAAAACGTAAAGGGAAAGCTGGTAGGAATCTTTTTGCCAAATGGAATTGCATATGTGGTAAGCTATTTTGCTTGCCTTTATGCAAACAAAGTAATTGTACCGTTTCATACAGGAAGCACAATGAATGAACTGCTATATACGATTAATCTTTGTAGCCTCTCGACGCTTGTGATACAGGAAGAAAGTCTAAAAGAAGTGGAAGTACTCATTCAGGAAAATAGGATTCCTATGACAATTGTGGTTGTGAACCATGACGGAACAGTTTGCAGAGTGGTAGAATATTTCCAAGCACTATTCCATGATGAACAATATGGGGATGAACTGCAGGATGTTGTAGTGATGCTCCATACATCGGGAACAACCTCTAAACCAAAACGGGTGATGCTGACCAATGAGGGATTGCAAAATAATATCAAGGCACATTCTGAATCTCTTAATTTTACTGAGAATGAGGTCTGCTTAATACAGTTGCCTATGGTATTTGGTTATTGTAATACTGCTCAATTTCTAACTCATGTATATTTAGGAGCACGTATTGTTATTAATCCATATCCATTTATGGCTGCTGATTTTTTTAAGTTGGTTGATAGATGGAAAATTACTAATTTTACGGTCGTTCCATCGATTCTAATCGCATTAGCTCGTTGCAAGAAGTTATCTTTTGATATCTCATCTTTAAGAGTCATTTGTTTCGGAGGAAGCGCGATACCTGAAAATTACTTGAGAGAGATGATCGAAAAGTATCCTACGATATCCTATGTTCAAACATATGGTTTGACAGAGGCAGGACCTAGAGTTACTACATTGCCACCTGAATATTGTAAAGAAAAGATAGGATCGGTTGGCTGTGCAATACCTGGAGTTGAAATAAAGATTGTTGATGATTCCGGTATGTCATTACCTAATGGCGAAAAAGGCGAAGTGATAGTGAAGAGCAAAGGTATGATGAAGGGGTATTTTCGTTGCTACGAGGAGACACAGGCTATTATCCATAATGGATGGTTACATACAGGTGATTTGGGCTATATATCAGAAGACAACTACTTATATATAGTGGGGAGAAAGAAAAACATTATTATTACTGGAGGGCAAAATGTAAGTCCAGAAGAAGTAGAAGAAGTAATCTCTTCTTGTAATGATGTTAAGGACGTAAAAGTATATGGAATATCGGATGATTTATTAGGGGAAAAGGTGGCAGCTGATATCGTAGTAGTCCAGAAAACGGAAAGTGTTATCGAACAAGTTAAGCAGGAATGTCAGAACAAGCTGAGCAAATATAAAATCCCTAGTGAGTTTCAAATTGTTGATACTATCGCGCGAACCTATAACGGAAAAGTTAAACGAAACTAACTAAACAATAAGTTGTAATAATAGGCAATGTGATTACAAATGTGAGGAGATGAACTATATGGATCGAATGAAGAATAATTTATCGTTTTTGGGTGTGAATGAAGCGTATCTGTATCTTATTAACATGTTACAGAAAGCTCCAGAGTCAAAGCCACGTGGAATGAAAGTAAAGGAATGTTTGGGTGTAGCCTTCACTATCACAAATCCAAGAGATCGTGTTGTCAAAAATTCTTTACGGAAAATAAGTTCGTCTTTTGCGGTAGGTGAATTTCTATGGTATCTTAGAGGAAGCAATCAATTGGATATTATGAAATATTACAGTAGTATGTATCCAAAATTCTCTGATGACCAAGTAACCGTACATGGAGCTTATGGACCAAGAATCTTTGGGGGGAAAACAAGTCAGTGGGAGAGTATAAAGAAGAAATTGAATGAGGATTCCGATTCAAGACAGGCTGTTATTACGATCTACCAGCCAATGGATTTGTTTACCTCATCGCGTGATATTCCCTGTACATGTAACTTGCAGTATTTTATTCGTGATGGAAAACTTCATGCAATTACTTACATGCGTTCTAATGATATCTATCTTGGTATGCCTTATGATATCTTCAGTTTTACATTGTTTCAGGAAATGCTTGCTTTAGAAATGGGCGTTGAGCTTGGAAGCTATACACATATGGTAGGCAGTATGCATATCTATGAGAATAATTTTAGCATTTTTGAACAATTACAGAATGAGTTTTCGTGTGATAGCTATACAATGATGAGTATGCCAAAAGAGGCTATTGAGAAGGAACAAATAGAGTTATTGTTACAAGTGGAAAGTATTTTAAGGAATAATGGAGACATTTTAACGGAAAGCAAACTTCAATCCTATTGGGATCCGTTCGTTGAGGTACTTATTGAGAAAAAAAGGCGAATTTATCAATAATAGAGGAGTGAGAGATTGTGAGAAAAGAGCTAGTAATGTATGAACCATGTATTGATAGTTATCCGATATATGGCGACCTATTTTCCGTGTTAAAACTGACTGATGAGGCGAAATATTGGATATGTAATAATTTTATTCAATTAAGAAAAATTGAGCCAGTTGTTTTTTTTGAAGCATATAGAAGTGTGCTATATAATTGTCCTAATATTTCAGTAAGTAGAGTAAGCAGAAAAATATTAGGACACAAATACAATAAAAATCTTATTCAGCTTATTAAAGATATGATTGATATGAATTATTACATATTTTTATATGTGGATAGATTATATATTAAAAGTTATGGAATGGATCATAGTCATACACATGAGTTTTTTGTCTATGGTTATGATGAGGAACGAGAAGTGTTGCTTTGTGCTGATAATATAATAGGTGGGAAATATACTAGGTTCGAATGTTCAATGGAAGAAGTTGAAAAAGCTTACTGGGGGCTTCCAAACTTATTTGACAGACATTCATTGCATTTCCACTGAGTTTGAATCGGATTGGTATGATACGATAAGGATAGATAACATTTATAAGTTATTCACAGAATACATGGATTCAGCGAATACAATAAATTTTGGGGAACGATTCAGGGTCAAAGATACGGGATTTAGTCTACAAGAAAAGGAGATAGAGAAATTAAAGGGCCAGGAAATAGAACATGTTGATTTGCGACCATTCTGTGTGTTTAAAGAACATAAGTATTTGATGATTTTCAGATTAGAAATGTTAAACAATTATCTAAAGACAGATGATTTTACTCAATTCATTACAGCTTATCAAACAATCAAGAATGAGTATCGCTTGATCATAAGCCTTGGTATAAAATTTAATCTGATACACGATAAGATTCTGCTACAACGTATAATTTTACATGGTGAATTAGCTATTATGTCAGAGAAGAATATATTAAATAGTTTAAAAATGACTTTAATGAATTATATAGATTAGTCTGCTCCAAAGGAGAACATCAATACTTGCGCAGATTAAACATTTGAAATGCTAAAAAACGTCAACGATTATTTATTTAACAAAATGGATAGTATATAATATTAAAATAACATATAGAACAGTAACAAGAGTTGGATTGAAATCATTTAATGGCAACCTGATATGGCTCTGCTTTTTCGAGGGTGTAAATATTTTGTGTCCAGTAATTCAAGAAAAACTTCTTGATAGGACTCAGTTATGTATTTTTTGCTTGTTGAATTATGCTATTAGCTTAAGTATTCCCATGTTTGGGAACTTTATACAATCTGACAGCATTTTTTGCATTACAAATACAGGCAGCGTCCTTTTCCTTGGCGCTGCCCAAACCCGACCTCGGGTATATTTTATACATATACGGCAATAATTTAATTACCGACGGTATATTTGTGTGATACAGGTATGAGCTCAGCCTATCATCATAGAGTAGACTGAGCTGGCTTACAACGTCCCAGTTTGACTCCCAGTTGCTGATCGAATAAGGGTATTTCTTGCCCCATTTTTCCTTGACATCTTCGAGCTCTTTAAGTGCTACTTCTTCACTTGATGCCTTGTATATAGGCTTAAAATCAGATGCGAATGGATTGAAATTTTTGTAAGAAACATATTTGGAACTGTTCCTTAACATATGGATAATACACCTTTTGGTCTGTGCATATGGATAAACAGCTTCAATTGCCTCACGGAACCCGGAAAGCCCATCCACACAGAAGAACTGGACTGCCATTCCTTGATTTCATGAAGAATACGGTCTGTAATCTTAGATACCTTAAGTAAATCTTTGAAACTGTCTTTGAGCAGTGCATAAACATCACCAGCACTCTTTAAGTCATTTTCTTTGATAATCTGTCGTAATTGTTCTCAATGCTTGCGAGCAAGCAATAGCTATCGCCATAATAAAAGGCTCCTTCCTGATAAGATATATATCTGATTCTTACCAAGTTGGAACCTTTTATTACCAGAGACACAAAATTTGTTACAGACCCTTTGACCACTCCAATACATATCATAGAAGAATAATTTTAAAGAATTTTCTTAATCCACTCTTATTTTTTCTTTATCCTAAATGTATAAGTTCCACTGTATTCATACGGAGAACTTATCTTCACATAATAAGTCCCCTTTTTAAGGTTTTTATGGGTTTTTGATGTTGTTTTTCCTTTATATGTTATGATTGTACCAACCTGTTTACCCGAAGAGTTATACACTGTCATATGTAAGTCGTCCCAATTTCTTCCACTGATATCAACGTCTTTCGAGGAAAAGCAGTAGTTTCCGCTCTTAGTAAGCTTAAATTTATAGTAATCAACATCTCCTGTACTGTTTATACGATATTTATATGTCTTTCCAAGCTTTACAGAAACTGCCTGTGATTTTTTTGAACCAGCATCTGCTACAGGCTTAATAACAAATTTATAATCACCTACACAGGAGAAGTAACTTGTAAATTTAACGGTATAAAGTTTGTTTCTACCAAGTTTAATGTCTTCAGTAGACCATTCTTTACCAGAATCCACACCGAGCTTTGTTACTTCGGCGCCATCGGAATCAAATATTTGTGCAAAGCAGGAGTAATTGTTTCCAATATTTATATTTTTGACCGTTAGTCTATAATAATCGGTAGTTGATAATGTTTTGAATTTAAAGTAATCGACATCACTTCCAAGTCTAAAGCTATCATAATAATATTTTGATAAACTTATTTTTGAAGCATCAGTCAAAGAATCTAAAGCATCATCTTCTGGGATAATAGAAAAAATATAGTCACCAGTACAATTGAATTTAGAGTATGCCTGGATATAATATCTTTGATTTTTTTCCATTTTTCCATAATTATCTGTCTCAGTGGAATTTTCAGCTTTTGCATATCCAACTTTTGCACCATCTGAGTCATATACATTTAAGGAAATTCCTTCGTTATTGCCTATATTGATATTCTTTAACTTAAAATTGTAAAAAGCAGAATATCCAACAGAATCAACGCAATACCAAACTGAACTGTTTTTTTCTGCGAGATTGCCAGAATAGGATGTGCTGTAATTAATTAACGATGCTGTCTGTTTTCCTGTCTCGAATTCTGTAGATGCTTTGGTAACACTATATGGCATAAACATAGTAAATACTAATGCAAATACCATAATTTTACTAATGATTTTTTCATTATATTCACCCTCCAGTATTTTCGATTATTTATATGTAAATTTTGTAGTTACATAAAAATTATAGGATTTATACTAAATTTATGTTAAGTGTTAGGAAATATGCGCTTGCAATTCTCTTTTTCTACCACATAAAATATGCTATAATATTTACTGAATGAAACAATGAAAATACATAAATTTACATAGAAAAAGATAATAGATAGGGGACTATTAAGGATGAAGTCAAATTTTTCGTTTATGAACGAATTAGCCATTCATTCATCACTGGTTCAGACAAACGTACAAAACTTTGTTGAACCATTGCTCAGCTGAATTTTACGAAAAATATCTGGATGGCACTTTGTAGTACAAGAGAAGCAGCAGAATACGCCTGTAGAATAATTGTGTTGAAAAATGAAATGTAATTTACAGCAAATGGTTTACAAGGATATGTGGGACGGGCTAATGCATTTACCAGAAAGGTTGATGCTGGCTTGCTAGAAGATTTAAAATATATCAGCAGCAGGACAACAAAAGCCCATTAAGGAAGGAATTATCAAAGATGGTTTAGATGGTGGAGCTGGCAAAGTTGCGCAGATGGAGAAAACCATTGATGACATTTTAGAACTGCTAAAGCAGGGAGATTCTAAATTTATAAGCAAAGATGAATTTCAAGGTGCTTTGAAGAAATTAGAAGATGGCATGAAAAGGCAGTTTGAGTTTGGACAAAGTGAAGTTCTGCGAAAGAATCGTGAAATTGAGACCAAGCTTGATGCCATTGAGCGGTTTATGGGGGAAAATGCAATACAGATGGACGATTTAGAGGCGAAACTTACTCTTTTATTAACCCAAATGGATGGGGTGCAGACAAAACAACAAAACAATATGGAGTATGTTGCCAAGATTATGGAAAGTACAGATAAGATCCTTGACAATTTCGTGAAAATCAATGAGCAGAATCTTGCTGCTTTAAGTGAAGGAACCAAATTCATTTTAAAAGAAATCAAGAAGGCAAGTGATCGCTGTGCTGATATTTTCAATCGTTTTTCAGAGGGAATGAAAGTATCCAACCAAAAATACCACGAGAGCCGAAACAGGAAAGAAAACAATCCTGCAAGAGAGTCTAAAAGGAATTCGGTTTCTAGCAGTTTTCATAGCCCTAACTGGAAAAACTGGAAACTGCCAGGTATTGAATCAGTGTTCCGTTTTGCGAAATCATGGCAGATTACCGAAAAATGTTCTTATTATACATTGGCGTTCTGGTGAAAGTCTGCTTTGGCTTTACTTTGTTTCGTATGGGATGTTATGGAATTACATATGTAAGGAGCAGAAAGAAGTTTACAAAAAAGCAGGCTATGATGCTGACCAGGCGGCTGATATTTGCCTTGTTAGTATTAAATTCAGGTCTTTATATTCACAGGCATTTTTATGGAATGGCGCAGATGTATGTGCCTTGGAAACAGACTTTGCTTGCAGATACAATGGAAATGATACAGTATTATATTATAGTTGGGGAAGATAAATGGATGTAAAAAATCGGGAGAAAAGGAAGCTGCTTAACAAAAAGGAAGCGGCTCTAAAGGAATATTTAATAAACTTAGGTTATTTGGGAGCGGTGCAGTGGAAGATAAGCGAAGAAGAGGCACTGACGAAAGCCGACATTTCTTATTATGAAGATGTTTTAAATTATATAGACACACCCGAGTATCAAAGCTCGCTCCATGAAAATGCATTGTTAGCCCATGTATCGGATGTGGTGTATTTTGAACGTTCTATGAAGGCACTTTTTGAGAAAATGTGTCAGACAACAGGAACGCCTCATTATATTTGTGATGTTTCTTTTTATCAGCTGCATCCTGCATGCCAAGAGATTCAGGAGCTGAAAGCACAGATAAGTGTTCTGATGGAAGAGATGGCTTCTGTTACAGAGTTTGCTTATTATTCTGCACAAGCAGAAGAAGTAGATGTTGCGACAGTGATTAAAGAAAGGGAAGAGAGCATAAGAGGCATTTTAAAGAAATATTCTTATATGGATGTTTCGGATCAGTTTTTACAGACACTAGCTATTTTGGATGATGAGGAATTGAAGCAAGTGCTGGAGTATGAATTAGTAGAATTAGAGGAACGATTAAGGAATGAGATTCAGAAATTAGCGAGACATAACAAGACTGGATTTGATGTTGTTCCAGCTATGTTTTATCCTTATGAAACAAGGATAGGGAGGCTTTTGTTTTTTTATCATTCCGACCCGAAAGCGAGGAGGTATGTACTTGCAGGTTTGGAGCCGAAGGAGGAATATCGGGAGCGGTATGCCATGTTTCATCAGAAGAATGGTACAACGCCTGTTTATATCAGAGAAGAGATTCCAGAGCTGGTGAAAAATATGCTTTTGGATGCCAAAGAAGAAATTATTGTGATTAGTCCTTGGATATCTGCGGGGATTGAGGACAGTAAGAAGCACAAGAATTATTTTAAGGAATTATCGGAAGCAGCTTCTAAAATGCCAATACATATTTATTATGGTTTTGATGGAAGCAGCACAAGTACTTATCAAAGCCAAAGAAGTCTTGATAAGGAGATGGCAGACCGAAGAAAGATTTCGGAAGATAATCTTAGGGGATTTCTTGACAAGTTAGACGAGAATGCGAGAAATCATGTGTGGTGCCATTATGGTTATCAGCATATTAAGGCGTTGATTGTGGATCGGAAACAGATGATTTTGGGAAGTAACAATATTTTGTCGAATGTACCGAAAAGAGCGGTTCATAATGTATATGAGCCTTTCATGCAGGCAGAAACTATGATGGTGACTAGGGATGAGTTGGCGATTGGGGCGGTGTTAAGGTATTGTGATGGGGTGAGAGGGAGGAAGTTGTAGGGGGATTAGAGACTGTTTTTGAAAAAATAAATAATTTATTCGAAATATTAAAAATGAAGTGTATATTTTCACGATAATATGATAAAATAACGAAGGGAGGTACGAAATATGGATAACGAATTTGTTCGAATTACGCAGATAGAATTGCATAAATTTAAAAATGTCGAACACGGTGTAATTACATTTTGCAATTACAAAAATGTTAAGAAAGGTGGATGCGTATCAAATACCGATATTATGGCCATTTATGGACAAAATGGTTCAGGAAAAACCGCCATGGTCGAGGCAATCAGGATGTTAAAGGATATACTTAGCGGAGAACAAGTTTCAAATAAATATTACTACTTATTAGAGCCTGGATGTAATACAGGAATGGATATAGAGTTTTTAGTCAGAAAAAATCACGTTGTACAAAGGGTAAATTATTCGTTTAAAATAGAGTATCAGCCACCGGATTTTGAAGATGAAAATGAAGGGGGTGCCTATTTGGCTGAGGAAGTCCTAGGATTTCGCACATTACAGGAAAATGGAAAGTGGGATAGAATAAAGTTCATTTCCATGAAACAGAGCGAAGATAGTTCTATGAGTTTGCCGAAGAATCGTTTTACAAGTAAAGCGCTTGTTGAGCTAGGTGTTATCAAACGATTTGCAAAGAAAGAATCAAAATCTTTTTTCTTTTATAATGATGTTCTAGAACTGTTAAATCGCAACCATTATGATTATGTGGATTTATCAATTATTCATGAGATTATTAAGTTTGGACGAATCAATTTATTTGTCATTACGGTGGAACAGCTTGGACTTATTAACATAGGAAGTTTTGCACCATTTTATTTTAGAATGGAATCAGAAAATAGTATAAGCAGTGGCGGAATTCCTATCAATCTATTTGGAGAATCAAGAATCCCTTTACAACAATATAATCTGGTAACAAAAATGATTGCACAGATCAATTGTGTGTTAGATGCTATTATTCCAGGATTGCAGATTACCATGAAAGGTGAAGAGGATAGTACTCCAGATGGCAGAAGATACAAGAAAATAAAGTTTTTTGCGCATCGTTATGAAAAAACATTTTCCCTTGAATATGAATCAGAAGGGATAAAGCGAATCATTTCCATTACTAGTGTATTAGTTGCCATGGCAAATAATCCGAGTGTTTGTCTTGTAGTGGATGAGTTTGATTCTGGAGTTTTTGAATATTTACTAGGACAACTGTTGCAAGTCATTGATACTTCTGCAAAGGGGCAGTTTATATTTACATCACACAATTTACATGCAGTAGAAGTGTTACCAAAAGAGAAAATAATCTTTTCAACAGCAGACCCAAAAGAGCGGTACACTACTTTAAAAGGATTAGGAAATTCAAATAATTTGAGAGACGTTTATTTACGAGCGGTGTTTTTGGGCACGAGAGAAGAGAATCTTTACGAATCTACGGATATTACTTCAATAAAACGTGCCTTTAGAAAGGCAGGAAGGCTGTATGGCGAGTAAGCTGGGGAAGGTAATCTTGACCATGTAATAAGCAATACAAGAAATGAATCAGAGGAGCAAGGGGTGAAGACAGATGCTGCACTTGATTTCTCTGATAAATATGAAAATGATCTCGATGGATTTGTTCAGTTTATCAACGAAGCGAATTTAATTTTTCAGGGAGACTATAAAGAAACGTGGAGGCAGATAAGAGAGGGAAGAAATTCTATTGACCGACATTCTAATTTGCATTTGTTTGTAAATGATCCGTTTGGGCAGATGGGGAGATAGGTTTAGTAATGGAAGAGGAAGGGTATAATGAAAAAACACAAAGTATTTATAAGTTATTATCACAAAGATGATCAGCATTATAAAGATGAACTGTTAGAATTGAACAAGAAATATGATATATTTGACAATTATTCTGTTCCAGAAAATGATGTTGATGATAGAGGAAAAACACGAGAGAGTATTAGGAAAATAATAAGGGACAAATATATAATAGATGCCACTGTTTTAGTGCTTTTATGTGGTCGGAATACCCGTGGGAGAAAATTTATAGATTGGGAGTTACATGCTGCAATGTACGATACAAAGAAAAATCCAAAAATGGGAATACTAGTTATTAACTTGCCTATGATAGAACAATGTGAACATGCAGGTGATGAGAATGATAAAAATTTGATAGACGATAATCGTGCGAATTGGGTAAGTTTAGCAGAGCGACAAGAATATGAAAAAGCATTTTCTTATTTACCTTGGAGAGTCATGGATAATATAAGTAAAGGGATACCTATATCGGTGGTAAACTGGTCAAAAGTTTATGATGCTCCTGAAGTATTGAAAGCACTGATACATAATGCTTTTGCTAGAAGAAAATGTACTGTTTATAAAAATAATGCCCTACTAAAACGTAAAAACAGTTAATTAACAGTTTGAAATGACTTTCAGAAATGAGGTGAAACTATTGGGTGGTACAGCTAGGCAATTTAATAAAATGTATATGGATTATAAGAAGAAATTTAAGAAACCAATTCAACAGGTTGCAACATTAATGCCTGCTGAATTTACAGATGAATATTTTGTAGATACTTTTGCATGTTTGTATCCAAACTTATGGAGCGATTTAGAAAAACAGTATCAGTATTGGCATAAAAGAAACAGCACATTAATTAAGTATGGGAAAAAGAGCAGGTATGATTTTAGGAAACCATTTAATTTTATATTAGATTGTTCGTTCCATTGTAGGAAGAAATTAAGAAGTGGAGAAAGGGATAATATTCTTTCAGAAGAGGAACGTAAAGAAATCGAGGATAAAATTATTATGAAATCTGAAGCAAAGTTAAAAAAACAGGAAGAGAAGATACAAAAAGCATTATACTATGTGCAAGAAATTGAACCAAAGTATGCTTCAAAATTTGTTGATAAGTATTTTAAAACACATGATTTGCATGAAAAATTGGAGATAATAAGAGAATTATCTAAGTATAAATCAGAAAATATTATTGAGTTCTTTTATAAAGTAAATGCATGTACTAGAAATTTTTCTTTAAAACAAGAATCTATGAGATATATTCAGGGAATGCAATTGCCTTTTGTTTTAAGACGAAAAAAGAAAGGCAAGAAAAACTTTATTGATAATGAAAAGGTCAAGAATGAAAGCAGTCCAGAAATACTGATGAAAAGATTATATGTAGATGAGTTAGAGAAACTAAAAGAGTTTGATGTGTTCATTTCTCATAATTCACTAGATGAGGATAAGATAATTACGTTTTATAAAGCATTAAATAGAAATGGTTATGTGGCTTACATTGACTGGGTAAACGATAAGTTTGATCTGAAACGTCAATGGTGTAATGTTTCTACTGTACAGGTAATTAAGGAACGAATAAAGCAAAGTAATGTGTTTATTATTTTTTTATCGGAAACTACGTTGAAGTCACAATGGTGTCCTTGGGAGCTTGGATATGCTGATGCCCTAGGAAAGAAAATATGTGTTTTTCAATATGGTCTTGACAATGAGAATGTACCTCATTTTTATAAAAGTTATCCAAGAGTATACATGGATGAAACACTATGGGTAGATGATGGAGAAAGAGTTGAGTTTGAGGTGTGGATGAAATTAAGGAGGAATAAACAGTATGGAAAAGAAAATGAAACACATGGAAATGATACAAGGTGTCATAAATAGAATGGCATCTAATTCCTTTGCATTAAAAGGTTGGGCTGTTACATTGGTGACAGGGATATTTGCATTAGCAAGTAAGGACGCAGATAAAAGGTTTTTTTTAGTCACTTATGTTCCAATACTAATTTTCTGGGGATTAGATACCTATTATCTGTTGCAAGAAAGACGTTATAGGGCGTTGTATGAAAAAGTGCGTTGTACAGAAGAGGATGCTATTGATTTTAGTATGAATGCAGCATTGCCAGAATTTAAAGTAGGGAAAAATAACTACATGGATTGTTTTATTTCAACTACAGAATTATGGTTTTATCTACCTTTGGCATTATTAGTAGGGATAATTATAATTATTGTGCGTTGACATATAATTTTCTTGATATGGTGGATTATTTTGATTGTGATATCATTTTACATTATAAAAGGAGAACTTCCCATGATAAAAAGACACCTGCCGTCATTGATAATGACAGAAAAGATTACCAATGTTTCGATCGAAATTGGAGAATTGACAGGAATGATTAGCTTAAGTAAGCATATATGCCAAAACTCGGCATTTCGAGAGGAAAATCAATTCCAATCCATCTATTCTTCATTGGCATTTGAAAGAAATCCCCTAACCCACGACCAAGTTCGAGATATTATTGATGGAAAAAGAGTGTATGGCACATTACAAGATATTAGAGAAGTGCAAAATTTATATGAAGTGTTTAGCATCATTTCAAAACTAAATCCATACTCCATAGAGAATTTAATAAGAGTATATAACATCGTGATGCATGATTTGATAATCCAACAAAACAAAGAAGTTGACAATTTATTTTTATGGCTAAAAGAAACTCAACAACATCCATTAATTAAATCTTGCATTTTTCATTATCAATTCCAGCGTATTCAACCATTGACAGATGAAAATAGTAGGATAAGCATAATATGGCATAAGCTGATTTTATCAAGCTGGAGAGAGTTTTTTCTTTGGCTACCCATCGAAATACCAATATACAAGGAACAAAAGAAGTATGATCAGGCACTGAATGTTTCTAGTAAAGAAGGACAATCCGCTGTGTTTGTAGAATATATACTAACCATAATAAAAGACACTTTAAAAGAATGGCTTTCAACAGAACTACTCTTTGCCAACTCAACCCCTCCTATGCTATAATTATCTAAGAACAAAATTGCACCCCAGGAGGCAACTAATACATGCATCTATCAGAAAAAACAACCAAGCAAGTAACCGAAACCAAATACCTCGCAACCGATAACAGCGACCGTTATCGCACTATCATGCGCTATTTCTATGAGCAGTACGAAAAACTTCAATACTGGCTATACCAGACTGACATTTACCAAGAACTAATGACCTTAGAGTATTTTAAGCGAAAAAAATACACAGAGGAACAATGTCAGCAGGACTTAACTCAGTTATGTGAATGGAAAAACCTATACGCCGTACAGGATACGAAAAAAGTATTATCCATCGATGCATTTAAAAATAGAAAATACCGTTATCAGCTCTCAGAATACTCCGTCGAAATCGAAAGAATGCTGATCCGTTTGGAAAATCTTTCGATCGAAGGAGCATCTCTTGAACCTTCCCTAGTGGAACGAATCCGCAACGAGATTGTGAAAATCGCAGATATGGAGCATGCCACCAATGAACAAACCAATAGCTGGTGGAAAAGTCTGAATGATGATTTTATCAAGCTCAATCGCAATTATCAGGATTATATTAGAGAATTAAATAGTTTAAAAGCAGAAGAAATGATGAAAACCAGACAGTTTCTCATTTTCAAGGATAAGTTTTTAGAATATCTGCGTCAATTTGTCAAAAGCCTGCAATATCACAGTGGCTCTATTGAAGGGTGTCTTCGTAAAGTAAGTGAGGAACAATGTAATCATATATTACATAAAGTTTTAGAACACGAAAAGACAATTCCTCGTACCAATGGAGATTTAGACGAAGGACTCTTTATGGAAAATGCCATAGGCAGATGGAATAATATTTATAGATGGTTTGCCTCGGTAGATGGAAAGGAGCCGGAATCTAGCAAAGTATTTGAGATGACCAATGAGATGATACGAAAGATTACCAGATATGCAACGCAGTTAAGCAGTCTTGGCCATGGTGGGGCCAATCGTAAGGAAGAGTATTTGAAAGTCTTGTCGGATTTTCATAGACAGGCTTCCATAGAGGATTGCCATAGGTTAGTGGCGTGTGTATTTGGGGTAGAGAAAACATTTCACCTTAAAGGGGATTTCAAAAGAGATACGGAAAGTATAAACAGTGGTGTGTACGAGGAAAGTCCTACGGAATTTATTATTGCGCCAAGAATCAGGACATATCGTCAGAAGGCGGAGCGAAGCGGCATTGCAGAGAGGACTGCACTGAAAGAGGAAATGAAACGGAAAATGCTTGAGAAAGCAGATCGGGAGCGAAAAATGCTGCAAGGATATATTAAGGAACAGGTTTTGGATTTTGCCACATTGCCAGTAATCGAACCGGAAGTAAGGGACACGTTTCTCGTCTGGCTTTCCAAGGCATTGGAGAACAAAAGCCGTGTAGCAAAAACAGAAGATGGCAAAAGATATCGGGTTACTGGAGGAGAAGCAGGGGAACGCTGCAAAGTGAAATGCACCGACGGAGTATTTGAGATGCCTTCCTACCGAATTATTTTTGAAGAGGAGGGACAGCCATGAATGTAATGGAAGTATTGCTTTCCAAGCGCTGGATTGTAAAGGCAAAAGACAAGGAACTGTATTATCGGGTAAAAGACGAGCTGCCTTCTGTTAAGAAGTTTCTTTCAGAAAAACTAGGGTATCAGGTAATTGTGAATCCGTATTTGATTAAGCTAGAGAAAATACCGACAGTGGCACAGCCTTGGATGGGAATTCAGGATTTTACAGAACCCATTCATTATGAATTTCTCTGCCTGATTCTGGCATTTTTAGAGGATAAGGAAATCGAAGAACAATTTGTGCTGTCACAGCTTACAGAGTTTATTAAACTAAACCACAAAGAAGAGAACATTGACTGGACATTATATTCCTATCGAAGAAATCTGATTAAAGTGTTGAAATTCTGCATTCAGAACCAGTTATTTCTGGTGGATGATGGAACGGAAGACAGTTTTAGGGAACGGGAAGATGGAGAAGTCCTTTATGAAAATACAGGGGTTTCCCGCTATTTTATGCGAAATTTTGCGACGGACATTAGCCAGATGAATAGTATCGAAGATTACGAAGGGATCGAGTGGACAGAGGGCAATGAAGAACGTGGTGTTATCCGAAGGCAAAAGGTTTACCGCAATCTATTGCTTTCGCCTGCTGTGTATAAGTCGGGTGAAAGTGACGAAGAATTTGCTTACATTAAAAATTACCGGAATCTGATTATAGATGATTTCAATAAATATTTTGACTGTGAGCTGCAAGTACACAGAACCAGTGCGTATCTGACAGTAGGGGAAAATACTTCCATTGGAAAGGAATTTCCAGCGGCAAATACAGTTAGCGATGCAATACTGCTGACCAATCAGCTTATTAGTGAGGAGATTCTAAAAGGCAGGCTTAGCCCAGAAGAAGATGAAAAAATTAGGATTTCCATATCCAGTTTTCAAGGAATTTTAGAACAGTGCAAACAGCGATTTGGCAATGGCTTTTTAAAAAAATATCGAGAAATGGAAAGCACAGAGTTTGCCAGTCTTATTATGGAGAAAATGGAACAATATGAGTTTATATCTGTGAACAGACAGTATGAAGAAGTAGTGATATATCCTATTGCAGGAAAGCTTATAGGGCGTTATCCAAAAGGATATCAGGATGGAGGACAGGAAAATGAACAGCAGATGGCAGATGAATAGAATCGGACTTTTGGATTTCTGGTACTATGACGAAGAAGAATTTTATTTTTTAGATGGAAGGATGCTTCTAAGGGGTTCTAATGGTTCCGGTAAATCTGTAACTATGCAGAGTTTTATACCACTTTTGCTGGATGGCAATATGCGGCCGGAAAGATTAGACCCTTTTGGTTCTAATGCCAGAAAAATGAAGAATTATTTATTAGAAGAAAATGATGTTAGGGAAGAACGTACTGGCTATTTGTATATGGAATTTAAAAGACAGGATACAGATGCTTATTTAACCATTGGAATCGGGATGCGTGCAAGGAGAAATAAGGAGTTAGATACCTGGTATTTCTGTATTCTGGATGGACGAAGAGCGAATAAGGACTTTCCACTTTATAAGGCGGGAAAAACAAAGCTTAGTCTTACAAAACAGGAGCTAAAGAATCGAATCGGTGACGGCGGAAGGGTAATGGAAACCCAAAGAGAATATATGGAAATGGTGAACAAGCAGATCTTTGGCTTTGATACGATGGAAGAATATAAGGAATTAATTGATCTGCTGATTCAGCTTAGAACGCCAAAACTGTCTAAGGATTTTAAGCCATCTATTTTAAATGAGATTCTTGGCAATTCCCTAGCCCCTCTGTCCGAAGATGATTTGCGTCCTATGTCGGAAGCAATTGAAAATATGGACAATCTAAAGATGGATTTAGATGGCTTAAAGGAAAGTTTTCAAGCGGTTAATAAAATTAAGCGGGAATATGAAAAATACAATCAGGCGGTGTTACGAGATAAAGCAAAGGACTTTTTACAGGTTACAAAGGACTGTGTGAGGCAGGAACAGGAGAGAAAGAAGCTAGAGGAAAAATTAGAAGAAACCCAGAAGGAACATGAGACTGCAAAAAATCAGGTGGAAGAGTTAAAAGGTGAACAGCTGATTTTAGAGAAGAAGAAGGGCAGTTTATCAAACAGTAATATCAATGAGTTAGCAAAGGATAAGTGCCAGCTAGAAGAGGATTTACAGGAAAGTAAGAGGAAGTTGCAGGAGAAAGAAAAGAGCTATTCAGGTAAGAAAGACCAGCAGATTGACATTAAGAATAAGCAGAAAGAGGAAGAGGATCGGGCTTACCAGTTTAAACAGGAGATGAAGGAGTCCTTAGAGGAAATGGAAGCCTATCATGAAAACTTAGATTTACTTGAGTTTCCTTTTATGAAAAGGGATCTGACAGATTCTCCTTGGAAGGAATACGATTATGGAACACATCAGAGTATGGTAGCAAAACTACAGGAGCAATTAGAAAAGGGCAAGCAGAAGTTAGAGGAAATGAATTTGGCCCGCCAAAAATATGATGATGTATTAAAGCAGCTGGAAGACAGCAGAATTAGACGTGACAAATGTGAGACAACTTACTATCAGACAGATAATCAGCTTACAGAGATAAAAAATGAACTTGTAGAAAAGATTCATCGGTGGAATCAGGAAAATCAATATCTTCTGCTGACCTCCAATGCATTGCAGCAAATGGAAGGCATGATTCAAGTATTTTCGATAGAGCATGATTTTGAAGACGTTAAAAAATTAATGAGAGAACAGTTCTTTCAGGTAGAAAAGAATTTTAAGAATGAACTGTATGTTATAGAGCGAAATTTACAAGACTTGCAAGAGGTTATGGAGCAGACAAAGGTTGAATTAAAAGAATGGGAAGGAAAAACGGATCCAGAGCCAGAATGTCAAGAAGAAGTAAAAGAGAATCGAAAACAGCTTGAAGAAAAGGAGATTCCATTTACACCATTTTATAAATTAGTAGATTTCAAAGAGGAACTTTCAGAAGAAAGGGCAAATCGTTTTGAAGAAGCACTTTTGCAAATGGGCATTCTCAATGCACTGATTATCCCAAAAGAGTATCAGGAAGATGTGTTAAAGATGAAAGGCGGAACCTGTGACCGTTATTTATTCGGTGATGCTAGTAAGATGAAAGAGAATTTACATTTCCTTTTTTCTGTAGATTGTTCTTCAGACAGCGCATTTTATCAACAGGTTACAGATATTTTAGGAGAAGTTTTAATTGTTTCTAATGATCAGATGGCTCATATGATGGAGGACTCTACTGCAATTGCAGAAGATGGAACGTATCGAATAGGAATTGTAACAGGTACGATTACAGGAACTTATACAGCAAAATATATAGGTGCCAATGCCAGAGAACAGTTTAGGAAAGAAATGGTGGAAAAGCTTACAAGGAAACTTGCGCAGGAAAAAGAGGAAGAAACTGTTCTTTTGGAAAGCCAGAATAAGAAGAAGGCACAGTTAGAGAAACTTTCACAAGAGCAGGCAAGATTTCCAAAAGATGTAGATCTTAGAGTTGCCATTAAGGCACTAGAGGATGTCAGACATGCATTAGATAGAAGTCAGGCAGAGGTAAAGCAGCAGGAAGAAAAAGAACAGCAAGAGGCAAAAAATCTAAAGGATATCCGTACACAGGCACAGGAATTAGCAGATAAAGTCCACCTTGTCCCAAACTTGGACATTTTTAAAGAGGCATTGGAAGATAGCAGACAGTATCAACAGGCATTCCATAACTTGCAAATGTCTCATAATAAATACCAGAACAGTTATCAAAATCTTCAGACATTCTCAGAACAGCTAGAAAATGTGCAGCAGGATCTAGAGGAGCTGCTAGGGGACTTAAATATGTTAAAAAATGCAGAAAAGCAGTTAAAAGCCCAACTGCAATCAGTGACAGAACAATTAGATATCCAAGGCTATGAGGAGCTGAAAGCAGAGCTGGAACAATGCATTAATCGATTACATGAAATTCCAAAGGAACTGGAACAGTATATAAGAAGTCATGAAAAACTGGAAAATGAAATCAGGCAGACACAACAAAGTTGTGAACGTATCCTTGAGAAAATCAAGCAGACAAAAGAGGAAGTAAATAAAGCAGAAGAAATGTTCCTAATGGAATTACAATTACAGTATGTTTCTTTAGAAAATGACCTGACACAAATGAGTTGTATGGAAAAGGCAAGCTGTTGCCTAAAAGAAATAGATGCTTCTTTTGAAGGCAGAACAGAAGAATTCCAACAAAAACTGCAGAACGTATTTTATGAGAACAAAAGTGCACTGAATGATTATAACTTATCCTTAGAACCTGCTTTTACGGTTGATTCTGGAGAAGGAACGATTGGAAAGAGACTGGATATTAAGGCAAAATATCAGTATGCCTCTGTTAGCTTTCTGGAACTGGCACAGCGAATGGAACGTGCTATTGAGGAAAAGGAAAATATACTAAGCGAAAAAGACAGAGAATTATTTGAAGATATTCTTGCCAATACGGTTAGCCGGAAAATACGTGGGAAGATCTACAAGAGTATGGAATGGGTCAATAAAATGAATGAACATATGGGGAAAATGCGAACCTCAAGTGGATTAACTCTAAGCCTAAAATGGAAGCCAAAGCGGGCAGAACACGAAGGACAGCTAGACACAAGCAAACTAGTGGAACTGTTAAAGCAGGATACAGAGATTATGCGAGAAGAGGAATTCGCAAAACTGTCTAGTCATTTCCGATCGAAAATCGCAGAGGCAAGGAAGGTACTAGAACAGAAAGAAAATGTGAAGTCGTTTCATATGATTGTAAAAGAAGTTCTGGATTACCGCAAATGGTTTGAATTTACTTTAGAGTGCAAGAAGACAGGGGAAAACAAAAAGGAATTAACTAACCGCGTATTCTTTACCTTTAGCGGCGGGGAAAAAGCCATGTCCATGTATGTGCCACTTTTTTCCGCAGTTGCATCCAAATACGACGGTGCTAGAACTGATGCTCCAAGGCTGATTTCCTTAGATGAAGCATTTGCTGGTGTCGATGAAATGAATATTAAAGATATGTTCCGCTTGATGGTGGAATTTGAATTTAATTTCATTATCAACTCTCAGATTCTATATGGAGATTATGAAACGGTACCAAGCCTTGCGATTTATCAGCTTTTACGCCCTGGCAATGTAAAATATGTATCAATCATTTCCTATGTATGGAATGGAAAACAGAGAGAATATGTAGAAAGTGTGGGAGAACGAGTTGAGCAGCAATCATGATGATATAGTCCAGTGTGTTGGATATTTTCGTTCCAGACCAGGTTTTGAACGATTACTTTCTGGAATTCGGGACAAATACATTAGTCTGTCTTATTTTGGCGGAAACGTGAAATTGACCAGTCTAACATTAGAGGAAAAAGAGGCATTGGAAGGCTTCTTTCAAAAGCCTTTTTATAAAAACAGGACAGTAACCTTATCCGTAGAGCAGTTTCAAAAGGCACTTGGGGAAACGAAATTTGCTCATGTTGGAATGGAGGATATTATTGAGGGCTACTTTGGAGAATCCCTAGAATCAAAGAGGGATCAGAAGAAGCGGGAAGAACAGCTTTGGAATGAATTTCTAGACAGGATAGAAAATGGATTTGATGATACCTTTAGTCTTCGCTGGTTTCGTTCTGTAAGACAAAATGGTGGCGCAGCTTATTCTTATATTAAACTGTTCTATCAAGAAAATTCAAATCTGCTTTTTGAAACATTGACACTGGTAATGCAGGGAGCAGATGCATTTCCAGTGTGGGAAGGAAAACGAAAACGACTTGATATCTTTGCTACGGATATTACAGGAAATCCACATTTCTTTGATGTGGGAACCAAAGCATATCGACTGTTGTTTTATTTGATAGAGGCGTATTTGGAAATGCATCCCATTGACCAGAAGATGTGGGAACTAGGTGACAAACAGTATGAGGTTGAGAAGCGTATGGAATGGATGTTTCAAGTAGGACTTCTTTCGGATGAAATATCCAACCGCACGGTAACGTATGGGGTCCATTTACGAAGAAGCAGTGGGAGACTTCATAGAGGAATGGAAGGCTTCTGGGAGGAAAGGGAGCCTGCCACGGTAATGCTTTACCAAATGCGTGATGTGGTGGAGGCGTTTGGAGAAAGCAGAAAGGTTTATGTATTCGAGAATCCTAGTGTGTTCAGTGTGTTTATTCAAAAATATAAGGATATAAAGGTTGCGGCAGTCTGCACGAACGGACAGTTGATGTTTACTTCATTATTGCTTTTGGATCTGCTGGTAAAGGGGGGATGTGTGTTGTATTATTCTGGAGACTTCGATCCGGAAGGTTTGCAGATTGGGGATAAATTGAAGGGTAGGTATCAGGAAAAGCTGGTTTTGTGGCATTATGGGGTTGAGGATTATGAGAAGGCTAAGTCTGATAAAACCATAAGTATAGGAAGCCTTGCGAAGTTAGATAAGATTCAGTCGGTAGAGCTCTGCGGGGTTGTGGAATGTATGCGAAGAGAGAAGGTAGCGGGGTATCAGGAGTCGTTGGCTGGGGAGTATGAGATTGGGTGAAGGAATGTGTAGTTGCAATCTAGATTCTTTTCTAACAATCTATAAGTGAGAAGTATTTTGGATAGAATGAATAAAAAAGACACGAAAAGATAAAGCATTTATATCCTTACTCTTTCTCAATTGATACTATTACGGCAGGAATTAAGACGGGTAATTGATAAAAATGAAGATTTTTATGTATTGTGAAGCTCTTGAATAGTTAGGTGTTTGGTGAGAAAATATTAGGAAATTGTTATGATGCGATAGGAGAGGACTTGATTATGTAGCTGATTTTTACCAGGCGTTAAAAGTGCAAAAAAGTCTGGAGGTGAGACGGTTTTGTTTTAAGAAAGAAAAAAATCGGGTGCGCCTGGTAAAATTTTAGGAAGGTATTGATTTTTCTGGGTTTTTGGGATATGATTGTTTTGAAAAGGGCGAGTTTTCGCGGATAGAACAGTAACAAGGGTTGTATTGAAACATTAGTTGATTACAAAATGTTTAAAATGTTAAACAAAAATAGAACAGTAACAAGGGTTGTATTGAAACAGGATATCCCTAGAATAAGAATACCCGACAATTGGTATAGAACAGTAACAAGGGTTGTATTGAAACTTGTGCGTGGACACGGACATAATCGGAGAGAGATAGTATAGAACAGTAACAAGGGTTGTATTGAAACTAAACTGACTTATAGTAAGCTTCTGAGTAAGATTGTATAGAACAGTAACAAGGGTTGTATTGAAACACGCAATATGCTTTTGCCCTACCTTGAACAT
>ERZ808278.491-NODE-491-length-25441-cov-4.482983_pt1 | contig 25441 bp, 23 predicted proteins | sample MGYA00521239_ERZ808278 | MGnify/ENA primary metagenome ERZ808278 (study PRJEB31516, sample SAMN03275600) | gut metagenome | biome: mammalia-associated habitat; material: feces | host: Papio cynocephalus | place: Kenya | collected 2012-07-17 ... | reverse complement strand
AGCACTACAGATTCTGGTTCTGTCTGTCTGGGTTCGAGTCCTGGTTAGGCAACAAGAAAAGAGATTCCCTTATCGGAGTCTCTTTTTTGTTGGTGGTTCGTTAGAGGATAGTTATAGGTTGGTGTAAAAAAAGACCACTTGCCACAGCAAGCAGTCTTCCACTTTTCCATCTCCACCCGCTTCAGCGAAACGGGCTATGGTACAAACACAACTTACTTCACACGGCGCTCCGGAATACGAGCCTTCTTGCCGGTGAGGTTGCGCAGATAGTACAATTTTGCACGGCGAACCTTGCCATATTTGTTGATGGTAATTTTCTCAATGAACGGGCTGTCCATCGGGAAGATACGCTCAACACCTACGTTGCCCGACATCTTGCGAACCGTGAAACGCTTCTTGTCCTCGCTGCCGTGAATAGCAATCACATCGCCGCGGAACTCCTGAATACGCTCCTTGTTACCCTCCTTAATACGATAGGCAACGGTAATCTGGTCACCTGCCTGAAATGCCGGAAACTCTTTTTTCTCACCGGCGAATGCCTGTTCGGCAATCTTCATCAAATCCATTTTATTGACTTTTAATGGGTTACGGGCTACAGTATACACTACTGTTCGAGCCGCCAATGCACGCTCTACACTGATCGCCAGAGACTATAGCCGAAAAACAGGGCAAAATTACAACTTTTTCCTCATCCCCACAAGTCCGTGCGCACTTTTTTGCAATTTATTCACGTGCAGTTGCCCATATAGAAAATAAGTCGTACCTTTGCGCCCGATTTTGAGCGGCGGTCGTATGCCGATTGCCGCACCTTAAACAAAAAGATATTATGCAAAAACAAAATGTAGTGGTACGCTTTTGCGGCGACTCCGGAGACGGTATGCAATTGACCGGCAACATGTTCTCCTCACTTAGTGCCATTTTAGGCAATGAGATTAGCACCCTACCCGACTTTCCTGCCGAGATACGCGCCCCGCAAGGCACGCTGGGCGGCGTGAGCGGTTTCCAAGTGAACTTGGGTGCGGGCGTTTACACACCGGGCGACAAAGCCGATGTGATTGTGGCTATGAACGCTGCGGCATTGAAAGTCTGCACGTTAGGCTCCAAGTTCAACCAACCCGATGCAAAGTGGGAGGACAGCAGTTCGATGTACAAGAAGAACGCTGTGGTCATCGTGGACACCGACTCGTTCACGGACAAAGACCTCGAGAAGGCACTGTACAAGACCGACAACCCCTTCACCGAACTCGGTATCCCCGAGAGCGTGCAAATCGTTCCGGTGGCACTGACCGCACTCACCAAAGAGAGCCTGAAGGACTCAGGTCTGGACAACAAGGCTATCCTCAAGTCGCGCAACATGTTCGCGCTGGGTGTCGTTTGCTGGCTGTTCAACCGTCCTATCGACAAGGCTATCCACTTCCTCGAGGGCAAGTTCAAGAAGAAACCGCAACTCATCGCGCCCAACGTGAAGGTGCTGACCGACGGTTTCAACTACGGCAACAACCTCGCACTCAATATCCAGACCGTCAACGTGGAGAAGGCAGAGGACCTGCCTCACGGCAAATACACCTCCATCGCGGGCAACAAAGCCACCGCATGGGGCTTGATTGCGGCTGCCGAGAAGTGCGGCAAGCGTCTGTTTCTGGGTTCCTATCCCATCACCCCCGCTACCGACATCATGCACGAACTGGCTGCCCGCAAGGACATGGGCGTGATGGTGGTGCAAGCCGAGGACGAGATAGCAGGTGTCTGCACCGCTATCGGCGCAGCGTTTGCCGGCGACCTCGCGGCTACCAGCACTTCGGGTCCGGGCTTGAGCCTGAAATCCGAGGCTATCGGCTTGGCAGTGATGGCAGAGTTGCCATTGGTGGTTATCGACGTACAGCGCGGCGGTCCCAGCACGGGTCTGCCCACGAAGACCGAGCAGACCGACCTGATGCAGGCTGTTTACGGCCGCAACGGCGAGTGCCCCGCAGTGGTGATGGCGGCTTCCACATCGGCTAACTGCTTCGAGTACGCCTATATGGCTGCCAAAATCGCTTTGGAAAATATGACCCCCGTCATTCTGATGACTGACACCTATCTGGCAAACGGTACAGGCTTGTGGCGTATCCCGCAACTCAGCGAACTGCCCGCTATCCATCCGCAAGGGGTGCCCGAGGAACTCAAGGGCAAATACAACCCTGCGCTGCGCGACGAGAACAACGTCCGCTATTGGGCATACGCAGGCATGGAGGGCTACGAGCACCGCAATATCGGTCTCGAGCGCGATGCACAGAAAGGCAGCATCTCCACCAATCCCGAGAACCACGAACGGATGGTTCGTGCGCGTCAAGCCAAGGTGGACCAAGTGGCTAACCGTATCCCCGAACTCCGCGTACAGTGCAATGCCCAAAGCGACACGCTCCTCGTAGGCTGGGGTTCCACCGAGGGACACCTTCACGCGGCTGCCAACGAACTGAACTGCGCACTGGCACACTTCAACTATATCAACCCGCTGCCCAAGAACACCGCCGACGTCCTCCGCGCATACAAGCGCATCGTCGTTTGCGAACTGAACAGCGGACAGTTTGCAGGCTATCTGCGCTCCAAGATTAGCGGCGTTAACCTGCTGCAATACAACGAGATAATGGGTCAACCATTCGCTGTGGAGCGCATTGTGGAATACGTAAAGGGGTTAAATGACTAAAAAGAAAAATTATGGAAGCAAGTCAATTCAAAAGTGATCAATACGTTCGTTTTTGCCCCGGTTGCGGCGACCACGCCATCTGTGCAGCCCTGCAAAAAGCCATGGCACAAATAGGTGTGCCCACCTACGAAACGGTAGTCATCTCGGGTATCGGTTGTTCGAGCCGTATGCCCCACTACCTAAATACATACGGTTTCAACACCATCCACGGTCGCGGCGGCGCAGTGGCAACGGGTGTCAAGACCAGCCACCCCGAACTCACCGTATGGCAAATGTCGGGTGACGGCGACTGCCTCGCTATCGGCGGTAACCATTTTATCCATGAGATTCGGCGCAACGTGGACCTCAACATCTGTATGTTCAACAACCGCATCTACGGACTCACCAAGGGACAGTACTCGCCTACTTCGCCCAAAGGCTTTGTCAGCAAGTCCAGTCCTTTCGGCACGGTAGAGCGTCCATTTATCCCCGCCGAACTGGTGATGGGTGCGCGCGGCACATTCTTCGCCCGCACCTTGGATGTGGATATGCCCACCACCGTCGATTGTATGGTCAAGGCGCAGCAGCACAAGGGTGCCAGCGTCATCGAGTGCTTGGTTAACTGCGTGATTTTCAACAACGGGACCCACGCATGGATAGCAGACCGCGAGACACGTGCCGACCGCAGCATTGTCCTTCGCCATGGCGAGAAGATGATTTTCGGCAAGAACAACGACAAGGGTCTTGCTCTGGATTACAGCCAAGGTCTTATGCCACGTCTCATCGTAGTGCCGGCTGACGACCCGCGTGTCCTGACGCACGACGCTACCCTTGAAGACCCGACCTTACACCGGATGTTGGCTCTCATGGGTCAGGATATGGTCACCGACGTGCACAATGCCGAGGTTCCCAGCGAACTGCCTATCGCACTCGGCGTTATCCGCAACGTGGAGGCGGAGACCTACGACCAAGCCGTCAGCGCGCAAATCAACGAGGTGCGTGAGAAGAGCAAGGCACAGACCTTCGACAAACTCACTGCCACCCTCGAGCAGTGGGATATGTAGTCCCCCACCCGTTTAGACGAATTTATTTCAAGACTATTCCCAATCACCCAAAGTCCCAACCGGCTTTGGGTGGTTTTTTTATTTTTATATTGTGGTATTTCCCTGTTTTTTCCCTGACCCGCAATTAGAACTCCGTTTGCTTGAAGTCCATAGTGCTGTCTTTGGTTATTTGGGCAGTATGGTTGGTGTTGATGTCGCCCCAAGAAAGACCCTCATAATGCCCCGTGTAATTGACCTCTTTCCATTGGCGCACCAAGTCCACAATGACCTTGTTGGGGTAGCGTTGGAGCACATCGGCAAAGTCTTTCTCTTTGTTGGTTACGACGAGAACATCGCTGTTGGAACAAACGGCATCCAAGTCATCGCTGACAAAGTGCTGCAAGTGCGGTATCTTCGTCATAATGAAGTCCTTGTTGGTACCTGTCAATTCGCTGACTTTCACATTCTTGTCATAGATGCGTATTTCAAAACCCTTGCCGAGCAGGCTCTCCACAACGTCCACAATAGGCGAACAACGCAGGTCGTCGGTTCCTGCCTTGAAAGACAAACCAAGTATGCCTATCTTACGATGCCCTTGCGCCATAATCAGTTGTACGGCATTGCGTTTCTGCGCCTCGTTGGAAGCGTGAATACTCTCTATAACCGGCACATCAATATAGAGGTCGTGCGCCAACGTGCGGAGGGCTTTCATGTCCTTGGGCAGGCACGAACCGCCGTAAGCAAAGCCGGGTTTGAAATAATACGGACTGATATTCAGTTGCTTGTCCTTGCAAAATATCTCCATCACCTTGTGGCTGTCGATGTTCAGCCCTTTGCAGATATTGCCCACCTCGTTGCCAAAGACAATCTTCAGCGCATGGTAGGTATTGTTGACATATTTCATCATCTCCGCCACACGGATATCCGTAGAGACAAACTCGGCATCGATGTCCTTGTAAATATCACGGAACACCAGTTCGGCATGCGGGTTGTCGGTACCGACAAGCGTCAAAGGCGGATTGAAATAGTCTTTCGCCGAGGTACCTTCGCGCAGGAACTCGGGGTTGCTGACAATGGTAAAGTCTTTGTTGCGCTCTTTGCCCGAGGCATCTGCAATGATTTCACCCACTTTCTCATTGGTACCCGGCAGCACCGTGGAGCGGATAGCCACGATATGGAAGGTCGTCTTATGACGTAGGGCTTCGCCTATCTGCTTTGCCACGGCGTAGATGTAGTTCAGATTGAGGTGCCCCTCTTTGCTTGAGGGGGTGCCTACAACGATAAACGATACGTCGGTATTCTGTACAGCCTCATTGACATTGGTAGTAGCCGTCATACGCCCTGCATCGTGCGCCTCCTGACAGAGTATCGCAATGCCTTCCTCTATAATAGTAGGTTTGCCCTCCTGTATCAGCCGCACCTTGTTTTCATTGACATCCACGCCGATGACATGATGCCCCAACTTAGCCAAACAGGCTGCGCCTACGCAGCCCACATATCCCAAACCGAAAATACTTATGTTCATATTACTCTTATATTCTTTGTTTATTCTATAGTCCATTTTTCAGGAACTCTCGGAGATGCAAATGGGTGATGCCATCTACATCACTGCGTTTGAGTAAAGGTGTTGCAGATATCACATACTTTGGATAGTTATCAGCGATTAAACGCAAGTTGCCGAATTCCCGTTTAGCAGTTTCTTCATTACCAATCAGATAGGCTACTTGAATATACACTTTTTGGTTCGTTTTGCTACAAACAAAGTCGATTTCGCTATTGCGTAACTGCCCCACTTGTACCACATATCCCAAACGAAGCAGATGCAAATAGACTACATTTTCAATAATTTTCTCCATATCTTGGCTTCGTTCACCACCTGCCACAAAATTCCGCAAACCAACATCTCCGAAATAACATTTGCCATTGTTCTCTAACAATCTTTTTCCATGCAAATCAAATCGCATAACCTGATGTATCAGGAATGCTTCCGAGAAATACGACATGTAATTCAGTATCATATTGATGGACACCTCCATTTGCTGCGATTTCATATACTTGGCAATACTGCTGGCAGAATTGATTTTGCCCACAGTGTCAGCCATAAAGACAATCAAATTGTTGAGAAAAACAGCATTTCGGATAGTATGGCGTTCTATTATGTCCTTCATCATAATAGTATGAAATACACCAGACAGGTAGTCATTGACCATATCATCGTTTTCCAAACCTATGTTCCGCAGTCCGGGTAATCCTCCATAATTGAGATACTGCCACAAAGCATCTTCACCATCATTCAAACCATGAAATTGCAGAAATTCCGTATAACTAAGCGGGAGAATACGTATCTCTTGATAGCGCCCACTAAGCAGCGTACCCAACTCTCCCGACAGCATTTTCGAGTTAGACCCCGTAATGATAATGTCGGTGTTTTCTTCAGTGCGATAACTACGAACCGAATGTTCCCATCCATCTATATCTTGTACCTCATCAATAAGTATATAGTTGTGGCAGGCACTATTCCAATGCTTGTCAATATAAGCATTAAGTTGTTCACCGGTATGGATAAAATTGAAGTCTTTTTTCTCCTTATCTACATAGATTATATTGGTATCTTTCTCGTCCTTGTGTCGTGCAATGAAATCTTTCATCACATAACTCTTACCAACACGACGTTGCCCGACCAAGACAATAATTTGCCCTTTACCCAACCAAGAATCTACCTTGCTTGCATATTCTAACCTTGAAATAACATCCATAACGCAACACTTTTATAACTTATACTCAACAAAAAATATACCAAATCGGTTTTTATTGTTTATACTGAATAAAAAAATCTCTGTTTTTATTCCATAGATACACATAACGTGGGTTATCTTCTATAAAATCCACCTATCCTATTTATCCAACTATTTTCATTTTGGAAACAGTTGACTTTTTATCCGGTTGGCACCAAAACAGATATTGGAGACTTGATTTAAGTATGTGGTCGTTATCATTATATTCTCTTCTTTTGTCTATTATAGTGAAGTACGTATGCAAATTTTGCATTTGTACTATGATTTGCATTTTCACCCGAATCATAAATTATGCCCAACCATAGGAAAGTGCAAAAAATGCACGTTGCACCTATTATTTATATGTTTCTTGGTATGTGTAAATTTTGCACATACCAAGAATTTCACTATTTTTCATTTGTCTTATTCTTTACATTCTCCACCAAGGATAGCATATAAGCATTGATGTCGATGAAGGTGCCGTTGATGTGGGTGCGGAGTTGTTGCTGGTGCAATTCGGCAGTTTGCGTGTCTATGGATAAGGTGTTAGTGAGCCAGTCGGCAATGGGCTGGGTCTTTTGGTTTTGTAGTTGGGCTACCTTTGCAGCGGCAGCATTGGCGGGCATATCATAGCGAATACCGAGATAGTAAGCGGGTACGCCCAACAAAGCCGCCTCGCGTGCCATACTATCGCCCGAAGAAACCAAGCCTGCACTATAATAGATGAGGGAGTGGATGTCTTTGATGGGTTCTTGCAAGAGTATCCAGTCGGCAGGATATTCTGCACGGCGGTACTTCTCTTCAAGAGAAAGCAACACTTTTAACTCAGGATACAATGCCTGCATTTTTTGTATCTCAGGTACGATGCCCAAGACGGCACCGCTTGCCTGCCCTGCATAGTTCATTGTCCCGATGGACACTTCACGCATGAACAGATATTGTTTGGGCTGTACACCATATTCCGATAATGCTTCTACGTTGTGCTTGAATACGTTGGGCGCGAGATATGCCCACTCTTTGAGGCAAGGCAACACGTGGACATTTTTTCCCGCCGCTGCAACTTTTGCATCCTCATAGAGACAATAATTTGATTCTAAAGAACACCATTTCTTAGGCATGAAATCAATTGTATCCGGGTCATCATCAAAACTATACCGCGGTACTCTGAGAATGCGTCCAATAATCATGGCGGCCATACAATTGCTAAAGACAATATCAATACTGCGCCATTTAGTCCAGCGGAGCAACTTTAACAGACGCAAGAAATTGGCTTCAAAGATTGCAGACCACTTCTTCATTCTGTGTTTGCCTATCACAAATAATTCCACCCCCGCTACATCTCCTATCTCATGACGAATTATCTGAGGTGTTTTGCCCCTGTCCAAGATTGTAACATATATTGTATTGCCTATACTTGCCTGCCGTAATATAAAATTCTTATAAAAATTATATTGCGGTGTATGACATATATCTATCCAGATGTTCATTGTTCCATTTGTATATCTTTTATCTTATGAGCAGGATTTCCAACTACTATAGTATATGGCTCCACATCTTTTGTGACCACGGCACCTGCACCGACTACATCACCCTCACCAATAGTTATACCATTTAGGACAATGGCACCTGCACCTATCCAACAATCATTACATATCTTCACCCCCCCCGTCGAATATAAACATATCTGCGTATATGCGACATATTCGCATGTGAAACAAGCGTAATTACTACACGTGGTGCTATCGAAACTCTATCCCCTATTTCCAACGAACCTCGATTATACACAAAGTTCTGCGTTATAGTAATATCGCTTGCAATATATACATTATCACCAACCGAATAACCTAATTTACGCATAGACCATCTACGCACAGGATTATATGGGAAATGGACTCCCAATTTGTACAATAAGGCGTTTTTTATACGTATCATCCATTCCTTGTATGTCATATTTAATTTCTTCTTAGCAGTTTAATGCCTAATTTACCTATTTGATACAACAGAGGACGACAGATACATAGAAATCGCCCATGCTCCACTTGCTCCCCACCAAAACGCGCTTTGAAATCACGTACCCCATATGCTTCATCAGGCTTACCTGCTCCCATCATATCAAATATAGGGTAGTTGTTCTCTGCTGCATAACGAATACCCAGGTATGTAGCGTATGACGACGGAAATATATGCTCATAGACACCATCCTCTCCACATACAAACCATTCATACACAGCCTTGTTCTCAAGACAGACACAGACTGTTCCGCCAATAATGCGCCCCTGATATTCCGTAAGAAAGAAATGCCCGTGAGCAGTATGGTACAAATGCTCAAAAAAGTCCAGTGAAAATAATGGTGTTTTGACCTTTATCTTATACAAACGCTGCAAAATGGAATAGTACTCACCTACTTGCTCTGTAGTAGGTTGCATTATTGGTACAACTCCATCGCGCATCGTTGTTTTGATGTCACGTTTGCGGTTCTTCCCTATATTCCGCTCCATTTCTTCCACATTGGCAGTATGAATATGAAAATTCAAATGCGGTTGATAGGCAAAACCTTGCGCGCTGAATATATCTTTCCAACGGGAATAATCGTTGAAATTGCGTGCCTGGACAATTCACTGCGAACCGTATGCAACCAAGCAGACAATGCCTCGTTGCTTATCTCATTATCCAACAACGGACCACCAATGATAATGGCACGACGGGTGAAAAACTGTTTGAGGCGGCTATTTTCCTGCGTTACATAACCTACCACAACGCCGCATAGTTGCCCGTTCTCACTCACACCATACACAAAAGGTTTGAATTCATCAGGCAGAGAAGCAAAAAACGTATATGCCTCCGCTGTCTGAAACCACGTAGCCGTATTTGCCTTTTGCACCAATGCGCTCCACTGCGAAGTATCTATTTCTTTATATAAGCGATATAACACCATAGTGCGATTGTCCCTTTCTTGAGTATTGTCCAACTATTCTACATTCTAATCACCGTAAAGATTTTGCAGACGCGTCTGCAAAATCTCTTTCTCGGCACCTTGCTGCTGTGGTGACTGTTGTTTATGTATGGGATTGTTATTTAACATCTATTTGATAGAAATTTACACAAAAGCCTGTTGTTCCGATGACAAGATCTCAATGTGCATACTTGCTAAGCAGTATTGAAAAGAAATTGCGTATCTCGGGGTAGTAGTTCCCTGCTTGACGTTCGGTAGCACCAAAGAACACTTCTGCGACACGCTGCGGGGTAAGGACTTGCAACAATGTATGATAGTCTTCCAACGTGCCGTCGTTCAACACTCGTTCCACCAAGAGCGCGTCAGAGATATTCCCCTTTTTGTCTGCAGGAGTGTACCAAAACAAATTGGAGTGCTGTTTGATGAATGCCGACCTTGTCATACACATATTATAAATTAGCCAAGGTCACACTTCTATTGTCTTTACAAAATGCACTAAAGACAATGCTTTGTGCGTATGGAAGGCTACTTGGTCATAGAGGGTGTGGGTATTGAGTTGCACAATGGCAGCCTCTACACTGAGTTCTCCGTTTTCAAACATACTGATAGTTGTATATAATCTATCATTTGCCACCGGTCCTAAAACAATGTCGAAAGAATGTAGCGGTGCACCTCTTCGATTGGCTACTACAAAGTTAAGCCATTCTTCGGTAGCCCCGTGATATTGCATGATATTTAATATGCTGTCGGCAAGTATGGCATCATCTATTTCATAGACAGAGACGATGGCTTTTCCCGTTTTGGCACGTTCTTTTCGAATCAGTGCCCAACGAGCAGCCTGTTCCATATCTGTTGTCGTGTAAAATCCTTTACCGAAATCAGTATTGGCACGACCATATCGTAATGAAGGTTGACGAACTGCCACTGTAGAACCATGATAGATACGCATAATCAGTCGTTTTTGTGATGATAAAGATACACCTCAATATCATGCATTATGTATTCCTCACCCTGTGTATGTAGTACCTCGAAGCCGTGTATCAAATAGTCTGATACTTTATATTTCTCAAATAAGGCATATATTTGCAGTGCACTTTGATTATGCATATCGGCATATCGCTCTACACAGAAATTCCAAAATGCCAATTCTGCTTTTGTCGGTGCAAGCATTTTTCTATTAGCAGTTTCCAGATGGTGATAAAGAGTGTTTACATCAAGGTACCACCACTTGGCATCTTCATTGTATAGTTCTGTATAAAACGGAGACGCATATACATAACCCAACGCCTCTCGCAATGTAATAGATTTCTGTTGAGCCACAAACATAGCCAATTGTGCTACTTTGAGCGATATAATAGAGTTGCTTTTTGCCATATTGCTGATGATTAACCGATTGCAAAGGTACACTTTTTTCTTGAAATATGCAAAAACTGCTACCCCCGAAAACTACAAACAAACTTTAAGGCAAATCGTCCAAGACTGTAGAGGAAAGGGTTGACGATGTGGAGAAAACGGCCGTTTTCCACTTGCGTGCCGCCAAAGCGGGACTTGAAAGTGCGTACGCCATAGGGAGTGTCCGGTGTGCCTGCACCCATAAAATCGAATAAGGCAATGTTGTGCGTGACGGCGTAGTCTATAGCGGCATAAGTGGCTAATACAGATGGATACTGTTGCCGGTACTGTTTGTCCAAACCGCAAATGTACCACTCATATATGTCGCGATTTGCCAAAACAGGGCAGACAATACCGCCGATGACGGCATCTTGATATTTGATTAGCAAAAACTTCGCGTGATGTGAGTGGCAGAGACTGAGGAAGAAACCTGCACTTGGCAAGGGTGTCTTGACTTTGTGGGCATACAGGTCGCTAAGAATTGTATAGAAATCCATTATATCCCTATCCGATTGTGCTTCCGCGATGTATGCGCCGTGGGCAAGTCCTTTTCGGATTTGCCTGCGGCGATTGCTTTTCATTCTTCCCAATACGGCGGCAGGATCTGTGCAATCCACTTGAAAATTCAAGTGCGGCGTATAGTCAAAACCTTGTGCGGCAAACACGTTTTTCCAACGGGAGTAGTCGTGCAGGTTGCGCAGTTCGATGTATATGATTTTCCGTGCTAATTCTCCGCGAACCGTCTGCAATAGGACAGACAATGCCTCGCTGCTGATAGCATCATCTAACAGGGGTCCGCCAATGATAATGGCACGGCGGGTGAAAAACTGTTTGAGACGGCTCTTTTCCTGTGTTACATAGCCTGCCACAACGCCGTATAGTTGCCCTTTCTCACTCACACCATAGACAAACGGTTTGAATTCACCGGGCAAAGAAGCAAAAAACTCATAAGCCTCCGCAGTCTGAAACCATGTAGCCGTATCTGCCTTTTGCACCAACACATCCCATTGCGAGGTATCTATTTCTTTATATGAGCGAAATAATGTCATATACAATTATTCATCTTCCTACATCCCCAACTACACCATTTTAGAAATACTTTTATGTACATTTCCAATCTCAACACTTTAAGCGGCGACTTGTCGTGCCAAGCCCAAAGCCTGCATATGCCCTCCTAATATGACCATACGATGTATCATATTCCATTCTCACCATCAGTTACACAAAACAATTCCTCAAATATGACTTGCAATGACATATAGATATGAAAAAAACATATACGTTTTAGTTGAAAGTCTCTGTATAAATCTCGCTTTACAGTTACCGTTTCGCCACATCTGTCAGAAAATCTATCATTTTCTTCCATATTTCAAATTGTGTGGAGGTGTCAGCACAAGCAACTAACCTATAGAAGTCGTTCTTAGATGTAAATGTTTTTTCTATGTGAAGTTGCTTAAATGCCCTATTGATGATATCTGACACATCATCTTTGGTTGCCATTCGATATACAGGAGTTGTTTTATAGAAATCTTGTAGTGCATACAACAACTCTACATCTTCAATTTTTATTTTCCCTCCTGCTTTTAGCAAATCATTTATTGGATCAATATATATTCCTCTGTACATCTTCACCATCTTAGTGTCAGGTTGCTCCATCATATTTTTTAATGGATATGAATAATCCTGCGCTATTTGTCGTAAAGCACCACACAGAGACTCTTCGATGTCGTCCGGCAAACTAAATGCTTTTACTAAAAGTTGCGCAGTAATTGGAATATCCGTCAACAGAACAGATTCTTGTGTGTACATTGGAGCACAATAATGTTCTATACCTATCACATTCGTTAGCACATCATCTAACTTTTCATAATGCGTATTCAACAATCTATCTCTATCAAAAACCAATGCCGATTTATTCCATAATGTCTTTTTATTCTTAATTTTGGAGAACAAAGACTTATACATCTGAATACTCTTGAGAATATCACCAACGCCACCCAGTACCCAGAAAACAATTTTCTTGTTCTTATTGGCGATATTACTGCAAAAAAGGTGGTACAACAAGCGTGCATCATCATCTCCCTCTACAAAAACAATCAAATCAGATTCTATTGCACTCACAAAATCCATCCCCATTGTAGAACCATTCAATTCACTAATAATGGGAGACAACGCATCCGGATACACACCACTAAAGTGTGCTTGGCGTAATTCTGGCAAATCACCAGAAGACAGACAACGCACGACCCCTTCTCCAGTACCATCTATATGAAAAAGATTTTGCAATGGTGTATTACGAATAAATGACTCATTGTGAGTTGTTATGATAATCTGGTTTCCATCTGTTTTCCGACTTAATATCTCATATAATCGACGCTGCACATCATGATGGATGTGGCTATCCGGTTCGTCTAACAAGATAAGATTAATATCCTTTTTATCATCTGCTTGGTGGTAGATATTCAGTAATATCTCCATTGTTTGCAGAGACCCACTTCCCAATAGCGCAATATCCTTTTCGACAAAATCACTACCTATCGAATACCGGATAATGACATTAGGATCCTTATTTACATCAGAATGTGGAGTAATAATCACGTTAGCCTTAGTTGAGTCTCCAAACAAAATGTAAGATAAGTCTTGTTGGAATTGCGAGAAAATACCATGAGTATAATAAAGTTTATATAGTCTATTCCTCATTACCTCATAAGATTGCTTCTTGGCTAAATAGTTGGCAATCACCGGCATTGTCATGAATGGTTCTGTACGCACTATATTAGCAATAGGAGAAGAATAATATGCGACAACCGGTAGCGGCAGACTTTTGAACATTTTATTAAACCACATATAATCAAATGCTGCCTCATTCTGTAATTCTATAGTATAACGCGTTTGCGTAGAATTACGGATTGTGAAACCAATCTGAATCTCTCCAGGAAAAGTATCACGCCGAACCAATGCTGACAGTGTAATAATCCTCTTCGTATCCAAGTTGAAGAATATATCTTGAAAATTCGGACAATAGATAGAATTAATCTCAGAAAACTCATAGTATCTTTTCTCACCTGTCAAGATATAATCCCCTTTGTGAAACCGCCCTCTCCGAGATGTCTTCGCTAAATGAACAAGTTTGTCGAAACATTCTGCCCACAATGCCATAGCCTCAATAATGGTAGTTTTACCACTATTGTTCACTCCCGTAAGTACACTCAAGTCCCTATCCAGCATAATTTCCATAGACTTGATAGACTTAAAATTCTCAATACGAAATGATTTGATAAACATATTCTCTCCTTTCTTTAGGCAATTTGCATTTGATTAGCGGACAAAGGTACGTTTTTTTCACGAAATATACAATAAAAACAATAAGCATCTACCTGGTTTTGCAGCCTTTGAAGGCGTTTTTGGAGACGAGGACGATAGGGGGAATGGAGGCGGTGGTGGCGGGGATAGAGAGACTTGCACAGTCACGGAAAGCGAAAGAACCTATCTGCTTCAAGCCCGTGGGGAAGGTGACTCGGCGGAGGTTCCGGCAGTTGGCAAAGGCATAGTCTCCAATGGTTTGCAGACTGTCGGGCAGAAGGAGTTCTCCCAATTGGCGGCAGTCATAACAAGCCCCGTCCTCAATGGTGGTGAGGTGTGCGGAGAAATGTATCTGCCGAAGGCTGATACATTGTGCAAAGGTGCTCTTGCTCAACACTTTGAGTGATGCAGGGAGTGCGATTTCCTCCAACATCTTGCACTCCTTGAACGCCCCTTCCTCAATGACGTGGATATGATCCACGAGGGCGAGTTCGCGCAACTGCTGGCAATTCTGAAAAGCAAACTTGCCTATACGGAAAGTGGTGAACGGTATATTGATACGCTCCAACGAGACACAGCCCTTAAACGCCTCATCACCAATGGCATAGATGCCGTCCGGGAGTGTCACACGGCGCAGGTGTGTGCAGTCGGAGAATACGCCAAGGGGCAGGTTGGACACCTGTTCGGGAATGGCAATCTCCTCGAATTGCGCGCAGCCGGAGAACGCCATGTCTCCGAGTTCGCGCAGCGTGGCAGGCAGGAGGATGTCCTGCAAGGCGGAGCAACCTGCGAAAGCGGCTTCGTCGATTTTGCGGAGTTGTTGGGGCAAAGTTATGCTTTCGAGCGTGCGGCACAGGCTGAAACACCCCTTGGGGATGACAGTGAGTCGGGAAGAGAGTACCTGCTCCTCCAAGTACTCACAGCCATAGAAGGCTCCCATGCCAAGTGACTGTAAATCAGCAGGCAGCGTAGCCTCCTGCAGGAGTGTGCAGCCATAAAAGGCGAAGTTCTCCACCCGCCTGACAGAGGCGGGAATGACAACACGGGTGAGATTCTCGCACTTGTAGAACGCTGCCGTGGGGATATGGGTGAGCCCGTCGGGAAGGGTGACGGTCTGCAATGTGCGGTTCTCGGAAAAGGCTCCCGCGGCAATAAGACGTGTCGGGATTTTGGTCTTGAAGACAAAATTAGCGGGTGCCTGCTCCTTGACGGAGATGAGGCAACCATCTATGAAGAGGGCTCCGCGACGCCACTTCTTGTCGTTGTTCCAGATGCCGGAGTTGGTGAAAGCGTCTTCTCCTATCTCTGTGACAGTCAGCGGAATAATGGCGCGAGTAAGGTTCTTGCAATCACGAAACGTGTCGTGATCTATGCGGCAAACCGAGGCAGGGAACTCCACCCGTGTGAGGGTCTTGTTGCCACGGAAAGCCCCAGCCGCAATGACGCGCGTGCCATCGGGGACGACGAATTTGGGTTTGATGGTCTTGTCGGCGGCGATGAGGCAACTGTCAATATAGAGTGCCCCATTGGTCCAGTTGTCGCGGTTGAGCATGATGCCCGTGCCCTCGAAGGCAGAACGGTATATACGCTCAATGGACGGCGGCAAGACAATGGCTGTGAGGGATTTACATCCCCGGAAAGCGTTTTCGCCAATGGTGGTGACGCGGTAGGTGTCCTGCCCGACAGGAATCTCGGCAGGGATGTAGAGTTCACCGCTCACGTAAGGGTTGAGGGTGACTTCGGCAAGGTGCGTATCAGGGTCAATGGTGTAGTTAATATCCTGATAGACAGCATTCTCCGCCTGCGACAGTGTGACAAGGCAGAGGAAAAAGACAAGGGTGGTGTGACGCATGGAGATGGAAGGTGGTTTGCGTTGTTTACGTAGTTTTCGTTAAGCGTTGGGAGTGCCTTCGGCAGACTTGACCTGCTCATAGAGCGTGTGGAAGATATAACCGTAGAGGGTCTTGATGGTGGCATTACGATGTTTGGCGTAGGCAGTGAACTCCTTCTGCCAAAAAGCAAGGCGTGCGGGGTCTGCCATCTCGGCATGGACTTGGCGAGAGGTAGCAGCAAAAGCCGATGAGTTCGCCTGCTGCTGCTCAGACCGCGGGGCAGAGGATTGCGAGGTCATGACATAGGCATGAGTCTTGCCATTGCGGGTACGGAAAATGACTTTGTGATGGGCCGAGAGCCTGCCCTGAACGGCAGCCAAGGGGTCGTCTAAGATGATTTTTGCCATAATGAACGGTTGTTTTTGAGGTTACTATATCCGCAGGGTACGGAGTGCATAAGGTCAGCACAAGCACCCTGTTATCTTTCGGTTATCCTTCGGTTATCTTTCGGTTATCCTACGGTTATCCTTCAAGATTAACCGCTACAAAGGTAATACAATTTGTTGAAACACACAAGAGTGGAAAGAATAAAACATATAATTAACCGTGTAATTGACCATTAATTTTTCGTCATTGCCCATTAAACAGGCATACAAAAAAGGCTGCCAAGACACGCTTGACAGCCTTTGGGAGATTGTTTGAGAGTTGCGTTACACTACTCCGCTGAAGCCCATGAATGCCATTGCCAGCAGACCGGCAGTGAGGAGGGCGATAGGCGTGCCCTGCATGGCTTTGGGCACTTTGTTCATTGCCAGTTGCTCGCGCATGCCGGCGAAAAGCACCAGTGCCAGCGCAAAGCCGAGTGCGGTAGCGAGTGCGAACAGGGTGCCGGTGAGCAGGTTGTGTTCCGCACCGACAGGCAGTTTGTTGGTGCCATTGGCCACGAGAATAGCCACACCGAGCAAGCAGCAGTTGGTGGTAATCAGAGGCAGGAAGACACCCAGCGCCTGATAGAGCGACGGGGAGATTTTCTTGAGGACAATCTCAATCATCTGCACGAGGGCGGCAATGACAAGAATGAACAGAATGGTCTGCAAGAACTCGACATGCCACTTGACCAAGAGCATCTGCAGCAGGTAGGTAACCACGGTGGCGAGCGTCAGCACAAAGGTGACGGCTGCGCCCATGCCGAGGGCGGTGTCAATCTTCTTACTGACACCCAAGAAGGGGCAAATGCCCAAGAACTGACTCAGTACGATATTGTTGACAAATATCGCCGAGATGAATATCAGAAAATATACCATAGTGATGTCTCCTTACTTTTTCATTACTTTTTGCATGATTGCCATCAGATATGCCAGCACAATGAAAGCACCCGGGGCAAGTACGAAAATCAGCATGCCGTACTGGTCGCTGAAGACGTGCAAGCCAAAGATACTGCCCGTGCCGAGCAACTCGCGGATAGCGCCGATGACAGTGAGCGAGAGGGTGAAGCCCAAGCCCATGCCTAGTCCGTCGAGGGCAGAGAGCCCGACCGTGTTCTTAGCCGCAAAGGCTTCGGCACGTCCGAGGACGATACAGTTGACCACAATCAGCGGGATGAACAAGCCCAGCACCTCGTAGATGCCCGGCAGGTACGCCTGCATAAGCAGTTGAACGATAGTCACAAAGGTGGCAATCACCACGATGAATGCTGGGATACGCACCTTGTCGGGGATGACGTTTTTGAGCATCGAAATCACGGTGTTGGAGCAGATAAGCACAAACATCGTCGCCAAACCCATTGACATGCCGTTGATGGCGGATGTGGTGGTGGCAAGTGTGGGGCACATACCGAGCACCAGCCCGAAGGTGGGGTTCTCGCGCAATATGCCGTTGGTCAGGGTATTCAGAGCCTTACTCATGGGGTACCTCCGTTTCTGTATTTTGCTCGTTATCAATCAATTGGCTTGCTCCTGTGGCAGCCTCGACCTCGCCTTCGGTGTATGCGGAGTATGCAGCGTTCACAGCCTTGAGGAACGCGCGCGAAGAGATAGTGGCAGCCGTGATAGCGTCCACATCACCGCCGTCCTTGCTCACCGTGAAAGCCCCCGTAGCCTCACGACCGAGGATATTCTGCCCGGGCTTGTCCGCGTTCTTGAACCACTCCACGATATGCGTACCCAAACCCGGGGTCTCCTGCTGCTCAAGGACTTCGTAGTTAACGATGTGATTGTCAGCATCAAAGCCCACCATCAGGCGTATCACACCGCCGAAGCCGTCGGCCTGCGTCTCTACGGCAGCACCCACAAATTGGTCGCCCGTGTACGCCTTGTACACCGTGAGTCCGTTCACGGTCTCGGGGTCTGCAATGCGCTCATGCTCAGGCAGAACGGCACTGATAGCAGCGGTCTGCTTGGCAATCTGCTGCTCTTGGATAGCCTTTTGGGTGAACATATAGACAGCCCCCAGTGCCGCAGCAGCCACAATGGTGATGCTCGTGAGCGAAATCACCATGTTAGGAAATGTACTTTTCAATTTAGCCATAGTAACCTCCTATTTCTTCTTCTCGCCGAAACGTTTCGGGCGGATATGGTTCAACAAAGGCACACACGCATTCATAATCAGAATGGCGAAGGACATACCTTCCGGGTAAGCACCCCATGTACGTATCACCATGACAATCAGTCCGATACCAATACCGAAGATTATCTTGCCCCACCCTGTCATAGGCGATGTCACATAGTCGGTTGCCATAAAGAAGGCACCCAGCATGATACCGCCCGTGCAGAGGCTCATCGCTACATATTGCAGCGTGGTGATACCCTCGGGCAGCGAACCGCACCAGCCGGTAACGGCAGCGAACAATGCCACTGTAGCCAGTATGCTGACGGGGATATGCCATGTGATAACACGCATGATAATCAGGAAGATACCGCCAATCAGCAGTGCCAAAGCACATACTTCGCCCAGACTGCCGCCTATCCAACCGGCGAACATATCCCATAGTTCGGGCAGTTGGTTGATGACAGTGCTGTCGCCATTCTTGACAATCTGTTTCATCAGTGCCAGCGGTGTAGCCCCCGTCTCGGCGTCCACATACGAGGTGTGGAAGCCCATCGGGCGAGGCCACGTGGTCATCTGTACAGGGAACGCGATGAGCAGGAACACACGCCCCACCAAAGCGGGGTTGAACAGGTTCTGCCCCAAGCCACCGAAGGTCATCTTGGCAATGCCGATAGCCACCAACGCGCCAATCACTACTATCCACCACGGCAGGTTGCAGGGCAGGTTGAACGCCAACAGCAGCCCCGTGAGGATAGCCGAGCAGTCGCAGATAGTGGGCTTCTGCTTGAGCAGGAACTTGGTTATCAGCCACTCGAACAGCACGCAGGCTGCCACGCTGATGGCTGTGGTGATGAGTGCGCCCCAACCGAATGCCGCCACGCTTATCACGTAGGCAGGCAGCAGAGCCGCAATCACCAAGAGCATATTTTTCCGGACACTGTCACCGCTGTGCGCGTGCGGTGCCGGAGATACGATTAGTTGTTTCATAAACTATTTACTTTCTGATTCTCTATTCTCTAATCTCTAATCCCTACTCTCTAACTACTTCTTGGCAGCGCGAGCGCGGATGATTCCGCCCACTTTGGCTTTGCCCATGCGGATGTAGTCGAGCAGCGGCTGGTGGCTGGGGCAAGTGTAGAGGCAGCAGCCGCACTCGATGCAGTCCATCACGCTGTGCTGCTCCATCTCGTCCCACATCTGCAGTTGCGCCTGCTTGCTCAGCAGGTAGGGTTCCAAGCCCATCGGGCATGCGCCTACGCACTTGCCGCAACGGATACAGTTCTCGGGCTCCACGCGGAGGCTCTCCTTCTCGGGCATGAACAGCAAGCCGCTCACACGCTTGTTGGCGGGCATATTGATATTGTTCATAGCGCGTCCCATCATAGGTCCGCCGCCGATAATTTTGCCCGTATCTTCGGGCACGCCGCCTGCCAATGCCACCACGTCGCTCAGCGGAGTGCCGAAACGCACACTGTAGTTGCCTGGCTTGGCGAGGCTCTTGCCCGTGACGGTCATCACGCGCGAGATAAGCGGTTTGTTCTTCTGCACAGCCTCATACACGGCATAGATAGTAGCCACGTTGTCCACCACGGCACCCACCTCGATAGGCAGCGCACCGCTCGGCACTTGGCGACCGATACATGCGTCAATCAACTGTTTCTCACCGCCTTGCGGATATTTCAACTTCAGCGGTTTCACCTCTATGCCGAGTGCTTTGCTCGCGAGATTGCGTATATGCTCAATAGCATCGGGCTTGTTTTTCTCGATGCCGATAATGGCTTTCTGAATGTTGAGGGCACGCATCAGAATCTGAATACCGATGACGATTTCCTCGCCGTGCTCCAGCATCAGTTGGTGGTCGCAAGTGAGGTACGGCTCACACTCTACACCGTTGACAATCAACACTTCTGCCTTCTTGCCCGGGGGCGGCAGCAACTTCACGTGTGTGGGGAAGCAAGCACCGCCCAAGCCCACGATACCGGCTTCGGCAATCTTGTCCACAATGGCTTTGCTCTCCAAGTGGCACTCGCGCACGAGCGCGGGCGTGCGATCTATATTGTCTAACCACTCATCACCCTCCACGTCCATGAAGATAGCGGGCATACGCATGCCCCATGCGTCCACGGTGGAGTCAATCTTGGTGATGGTGCCGCTGAACGGCGAATGGATATTCGCGCTCACAAAACCGCCTGCCTTGGCAAGCAACTCGCCCACCTTCACTTTCTGCCCTTTCTCCACCATGGGTTGCGCGGGCGCACCGATGTGCTGAACCAACGGAATGATGGCTTTCTGCGGTAACGGACACTCTGTAATCGGCTGATGTGCAGAGTATTGCTTATTGTCGTGTGGATGCACTCCCCCTATACGAAACGTATTCATACTTTTGCCTCCTCTTCTTTGGGCGTTGCCGTTGCCGGCTGCGCGATTGTTGGTTGCACGTTAGCGGGTTGCACGTTAGCGGGTTGCGCCGCTGGTGCAGGTTTGGGTTCTGCAGGTTTGCGCGGCGGGAAATTGACTGCGTGAATAGCCCCTGTCGGACATTCCGATTCACATTTGCGGCACAAGCGGCACTTTGTAAAGTCGATGTACGCCAAGTTGTTCTCTACCGTGATGGCATCGAAAGCGCAGACTTTCTGGCACTTGCCGCAGCCGATACATGCGTTGGTGCATGCCTTGCGAGCGATGGCACCCTTGTCTTTGTTCACGCACATCACCACCATGCGGCGGCTCTTCGGACCCTTGTTGCGCAACTCGATGATGTGGCGCGGGCACGCTTTCACGCACTTGCCGCAACTGGTGCACTTCTCGTCGTCCACCTCGGGCAGCCCTGTGGTCGGGTTCATGTGAATGGCATCGAACTCGCACGCAGCCACACAATCGCCGCAACCCAAGCAGCCAAACGGACAATCCGTCTCGCCCACATACAGGTTGTGCATGATTTGGCAGGTACGCGCACCGTTGTATTGGCTTGTACGCGGACGCGCCTCGCACGTGCCGTTGCAGCGCACCACTGCCACTTTGGGTTCGGTGGCACTCACCGCCATACCCAGGATTTCACCCACTTTCTGCATCGTGGGTGCACCTCCTACAGGGCAGAGCAGACCGTCTAACGAATCGGCTTTCACGCACGCCTCCGCCAGCGCACGACAACCTGCAAAGCCGCAACCGCCGCAGTTCGCACCCGGCAGCACTTCTTGCACCTCGTCGATGCGAGGGTCTTCCTCCACCTTGAACTTCTGAGCCACGAGATACAGCAGCACCGCCGCCACCAGTCCCGTCACGCCCAGAACGAGTAAGGAAATCAAAATCAAATTCATACTTTATGTTTATTTTATTCTTTCTAAACCCTAATCCCTATCCTCTAATCTCTACCCTCTAACCCCTATCCCCTAACCTCTATCCCCTAATCCCCCTTAACCGTTAGTGGTTAGTTATAGGTTGGTTATATGTTACAGAGTTATCCCCTACATTACAAATTACACATCACTTCCCTCTAACTTTTTTCGCGGGTCTGTCGCGGGTCTATCGCGGGTCGCCGTTCCCCCTCTCTGAGGGGGGCTGGGGGAGTCTCGCCGTAAAACTGAACTCCCTCTGCAACTTCCCTTTAAACAGACTCAGCACCAAGTAGTACACGCCCGTCGCACATAGCGCAATCGTCCCTGCCGCAGTCTCACTCAGCCACCTACTCAACACAAACACCACGCTCACCAGCACCACAAACGGTAGGATGTACGCCAGCAGCACCGCTTTCCACCCCAATTTCTGCTGCACCAACACCTCCACTTTATCCCCCACCTGCAGCGGCTCCAGCGGAATGACGTCCATCTCTTTCTCCTGACTCTCGGCGGACATACACATCTGTTTGGCTTTGCACGATGCACACGCACTCGCCTGCACTATCCGTACACGCACCACGCCATCTCCTACCGACAGCACTACTCCGTCATGTCTTATCAAATCCTCCATACGCACAAAAACCTGCAAAGTTACTCATAATTTCTCACCCCCGCAAGCCCCCATCCCTAAAAGTAGGTATTTCCACCATGCTATCATCATTTTTTCAGTAACAACAAAAAGAGAGACGCAGTATGAAACCACGTCTCTACAAAGAATATGCTTCTTATTAGTTGTCCTATTTCACCTCTACACCCGTCAATGTGTACGTTTTCCCTCCACAGAGAATATAAACGCTACCTTTTTTGAGTATTTTCTGTGGAGGATTATCATTACAATTGACATTATCCACGGCATCGCCCACAACATCTTCTAACTCTATTGGAGTAATACTCTTACTACCACCGTAGTCGTAATTTTCCTCAAATGCTCTCACATTAGCAACTATATCGAATGTGTAGGTTTTCTTATCTGTTCCAACGAATGACCCGACGAATGAGTATTGCATTTTATCTACCGCCTTTATGGTGACCTCTCCTATTGTGCGAGTTTCTATTCTAATCGAATCTATCTTACTTTCCCAATACTGTGAATAACTAATATGGTATGTTCCGTTAAGAAAGTTCTTGTCTTGCTCTGTAGATACCCATAATTTCAACAAAGGATATGTAATATTTTGGAGAATGGAATCATACGCATTGCATATATCAAATCGCCAACGGCCACCACCGCCGTACACATAGGCAGAATAGTAAGCATTTGCAAACGATATATTGGTGATTTCTGTAGAGCATACACCTGTAGTCTTGAATCGCTCCGTATATGTATGCAGGATATTTTCTTCGTCATTCTTAACTGTCAACACACACTGATATTCAGCACATGGGGTGAGATTATCCACCATATACTGAAAAGCCTTTACACTGTCTGATGCAACATGGTGTTTACTTTGGACTCGCTGGCGATTGTAAATGATATCACCTTTTTTATTGAACTTAATATCACAAACAGAATCGCCCTCATTAGACAAAACCTGCAATGTATATGAGTCGGCTAAACTATTTTTTGCCCATACAATGCATACATTATCATTATGAGGAATCACTGAAATTGAATTACTTACAATGACCGTATCTTCTGCTATGGACAAAGCTCGGAAGTCCCTAAAATATCCCCAACCGATGTTATGGTCTATATAACGACTTATATTGTAATCAAAAAAAGAATAGATGCCTCTGTAGCGATACTTATCATAATACCTTTGGGGAACATATACAGGAACATCCTTGCTTGTTCCAAGCGCACTATAGCCAGAATTATATGCTCCCCTCACAGCATTACATATGTGGTCACCATTATTATAAGAAGTACATCCGCTGGCATTGTAATAACAGTCCTTGATAGATATATCATCGGGATGACATAAGCACGTAATTGCCTTTGGTTTGTCCTTATACCCACGAAACGCATCCTTCTTTATATTTTTGATTTTCCTGCGGAACACAATGGAGTCCGGGACGAACCCCGACAACAGATGTTCGGGGAGACTATCCCAATCCAAGTCTTCGTCGAATTGGAAAGTACTGATGTAGTTTGCCCCGTCAAATGGACCATAGTGCCATTTGGTTGCATAAATATCCCCACACTTACCATCAGAACAACCCCATCCAATTATATATGTTTTTTCTTCCCATTGAGTGTCTGCACATTTTTTTGCATTCCACGTTACATCAAGTAGGCTATTGCATCCCCCGAATGCATGATTTCCTATTCGTTTGATATCCCGCCCGATGGTAACTTTACGAAGATTGGTGCAATTAAAGAATGCACTATCTTGAATGCTATCCACATGCTCTAAAATTGTGACAGAAGTAAGGCATGTGTCGTATGCAAAAACATCAGGAACAACAGAGCGATTGGCTATTGTCAGTTCTTTAGCCAATGTATTATCAATATACACACTTCGTGCATACCGTATGGGATTGCTGAATGTATCTTCAAATAATATATTGCTCCACTCATCAACACTTCCGGCAAACTCTACTTTGGATAACCCCGTACAACCATTAAAAGCATCTACTCCTATCTTTGTCATACTCTTTGGGATAGAGATAGATGTTAAGTTCTCACAACCCTTAAAGACATTAGAATAGATATTGGTAGTTCCATCCTTCACGTCTATGGATGTATTAGGAAACATTTTCCCCTTGTACGCGAACAAAATTTTACCCATGTACAAACACCCTAATCCCTCTCGCACATACCAATCATCATACCAAGGTGTCCTTCGAAACGCATTTTGACCTATAACTTTCACATTCTCAGGAATCGTAACATTCCGTAAGTTCGTCATGCTGTCACACAAATACGCTGGAATGTTCTCTACACTATCACCAAAAACAAACGACGATATTCCCATACGCACATCTGACAACACACCTACCTTACCCCGATCACCCTTACCGTAATAATAGAATGGTGTCTCTGTTTCTTTACAATCCTCATATTTTTTGGCATTCCATATAACAGAAGATATGTCACAACTATCAAAGGCACAAAGTCCTATTTGTGTCACATTTGTACCAATTGTAATCGTATTAAGCCTTGTGCAACCCTTGAAAGCATCCCATCCAATACTTGTTACACTATTGGGAATAGTGATAGAGGTGAGACCGGTGCAACCATAGAAAGCAGCACCTCCAATACTCGTTACACGATTAGGGATAGTGACAGAGGTTAAACCTGTGCAACCATAAAAAGTAGCCCTTTCAATGCTCGTTACACTATTGGGGATCGTGATAGAGGTAAGACTTGTGCAACCCTTGAAAGCAGCACTTCCAATACTCGTTACGCTATTGGGGATAGTAACATGGGTAAGACCAGTGCAACCATAGAAAGCATCACCTCCAATATCCGTTACGCTATTGGGGATAGTAACATGGGTAAGACCAGTGCAACCATAGAAAGCATCACCTCCAATATCCGTTACGCTATTGGGGATAGTAACATGGGTAAGACCAGTGCAACCATAGAAAGCA